>Ga0182030_10007302_pt1 | contig 23084 bp, 23 predicted proteins | sample 812S3MmetaG_FD_121299 | JGI IMG/M metagenome (GOLD analysis project Ga0182030, IMG submission 121299) | Permafrost microbial communities from Stordalen Mire, Sweden - 812S3M metaG (Illumina Assembly) | ecosystem: Environmental > Terrestrial > Soil > Wetlands > Permafrost | place: Sweden...
TTCCTCACGGTGCACGTCCCCGCGCTCTGGTGGTCGCATCTCTTCTTCAGCGGGCACGGGGCACTGACGGTCATCGAGAACGCCGTCGTCGCACCGCTGCTCGCCGTGGTCTCCTTCGTCTGCTCGGTTGGCAACATCCCTCTCGCCGCCGCGCTCTGGTTCCACGGCGTGGCCTTCGGCGGCGTCGTCAGCTTCATCTTCGCCGACCTCGTGACGCTGCCGCTGCTGCTGATCTATCGGCGCTTCTACGGCACGTCGAACGCCGCGCGTCTCTTCGCGCTCTTCTGGCTCATAATGAGCGGCGGCGGGCTGCTCGTCGAGGTCCTGTTCCGCGCGCTGCACCTGCTCGCGCACAACCGGCACTCGGTGGCGATGCAGGGTCAGTTCCCGCTCGGCTGGACGCTCTACTTGAACGTCGCTGCCGCCGTGGCGCTCGTCACTCTGTGGTTCCTCGCGCGACGCCACGAGGGCGTCGCGCGCGACCCGATCTGCGGCATGACGGTCGACCTGTCGGCGCCGGTCGCGAGCCGAGAGCGGGACGGTCGCACGTACTACTTCTGCTCGCCGCGCTGCGCCGAACGCTTCGACGCTCAAGCGACGAGCGCGTCGACGGACGAGCCGGTCGGGTTCCGGGACCCCGTCTGCGGCATGGTCGTCGGCGACGACGGCCCTCACACCGAGGGTCCCGACGGCATCACCTACTATTTCTGTGGCGAGGCGTGCCGCTCGACGTTCCTCGCCAACCGCGCGCCGCAGGCCGGCCAACGTCGATCCGGAGAGGTCATCCCATGAGTAAGCAGCACACCAGCGTCCGCTCCTACGGCGTGCTCGTGCACGACGGCCGGGTCGTCCTCGTTCGCTCGAGCAACCCCCGCCACGAACCACCGCTCTGGTGGCTCCCCGGGGGAGGCGTCGACTTCGGCGAGGCGCCCGAAGACACCCTGGTGCGGGAGTTCCTCGAAGAGACCGGCCTCACCGTGCGCGCGCCCCGCCTGCTCGGCGTGACGAGCGACGTGCGCCGCCGCGACAACGGAGACCGGATACACACGGTGCGCATCCTCTTCACCGTCGAGTACGAGGGGGGCGAGCTGAGCCACGAGGTGCACGGCACGACCGACCACGTCGCGTGGTTCGAACTCCCCCAGCTCGACGACGTCAACGTCGCGGACTACGCGCGCGCCGCCATTCACTCAGCCGTCGAGGAGTAGCGCTTCTGCATCTCACGCTTGAGGAACTTGCCGGCCGGGTTGCGCGGCAACGGATCCGGGGTGAAGTACACGAGCGTGGGCACCTTGAAGTTCGCGAGTCGCGCATGGAGGCGCGCCCGCAGCTCATCCTCGCTCAGGTGCACGTGGGGCTTGAGCATGACGACGCACGCCACCTCTTCCCCGAGCCGCTCGTTGGCGACACCGAAGACCGCTGCTTCGTACACCTCGGGCAACTCGTAGATCGCCGCTTCCACTTCGGCCGAGTAGACGTTCTCGCCGGCGCGCAGGATCATGTCCTTCACCCGGTCCTCCACGTAGAGGTAGCCCTCGTCGTCGATTCGTCCGAGGTCCCCGGTGCGCAGCCAGCCGTCCACGATGGTGGCCGCGGTGTCCTCGGGGCGCCGCCAATAGCCGCTGAAGAGCGTCGGGGACTTGAGCCATATCTCGCCGTGCTGATTTCTTCCCAGCGTCTGGCCCTGATCGTCGCGAATCTCGACGTCCATCACCATGTTGGCGGTGTTGCCCGTCGAGGTGGGGTGACTCAGGTAATCATCGCCGTAGATCCCGATGCCAAACGCGTTGGTCTCGGTCATGCCAAAGACCAACGAGGGGCGCCCCTGGGAGAACGCATCCTCGACGCGGTGCACCAGGGCCGGCGGAGCCGGCGCGCCTCCCCCGCCCACCGCCGTGAGCGAACTCGTGTCGTAGTTGGCGAAGTTGGGGCTCTCGAGCAGGTCCCACGACTGAGTGGGCACACCGACAAAATTGCTGATCTGGTGGCGCTCGATGAGTTGCAGCGCCCGCTCGGGCTCCCATCGGTACATCATCACCATTTTGAGATGCCACGAGAAGCAGCTCATCATCACCGCGATGCAGCCGGTGACGTGGAAGAGCGGCACGATGAGAATGAAGCTCGGCGGCGCGCCGGACCCCGACTCCTTCTTCGAACCACGTCGCGCGGCATTGATGGTGGACGCCGAGAAGAAGGCCATGATCGTCTGGCAGATCGCCCCGTGGGTCGACACCGCCCCCTTGGGGACGCCGGTCGTACCCGAGGTATAGAGAATCGTGGCGTCGGTCTGCGCGCTGATGGGCACGTCGGGCATGGCCGCGCCGCGCACGACGACGTCGTTCCACAGCTCGACACCGGGGCCGCGCGGTTCAAGTTCGTCGAGGCGCACCCCGAGTATCGTCACGCCCGCCTGCGCGCAGGCGTCCTCGGCGCGCGCGATGCGCTCGGTGTCGCCGATCATCAGCGTGAGACCGGAGTCGTTGATCGCGTACTCCAGTTCGTCCTCCGTCCACCAGGCGTTGAGGGAGACGGAAATGGCGCCGATCGAGACGATCGCGGCGAAGCTCACGACCCACTCGGGAAGGTTGCGCATGGCGATGCCCACCCGGTCGCCCACCTGGATACCGTAGTGGTGCACGAGAGCGTAGGAGAGCGCGTCCACTTCCTTCATCACCTCATCGAAGGTCCACTCCTCGTCCTCGTAGACGAGGAACGTGGTCTCAACGCCGCGCGACGTGATGAGAAAGTCGCGCACGGTCTCGGGGGCATTCTTAAAGACCCGATTCGTGACCCCGTTGGAAATACGCTCCACGACTTCAAAGGGCTGACCAGGCGCCGAAATCGTCGCAATCACCTCTTCGATGCTCAATGTCACAGGTTCCTCCGCTGCTCATCCTAGAACGGCGACACGCGGGTGCGGCTTCATTGGTAAGACTTGTCCCATGGAGTGTGACGGGCGGGAGTCGTGATCCGCTTCTACGTGCGCGTGCACCCGGGATCGAGGTCGAGTTCGGTGGGCGGCTCGCACGACGGGGCCCTGATCGTGCACGTACGGGCCCGCGCCGTCGACAACGCCGCGACGAAGGAGACCCTTCTGCTCTTGGCCGAGGCGTTCGGCGTTCGGCCCGGCGCGGTGACGTGTCGCCGCGGTGCCACGACGCGGCTCAAGTCCATCGCCCTCGAGGGCGATGACCACGAGCTAACCGTGCGACTCGAGCGGCTGCTCGGGGACTAGCGGCGAAGGAACGTTTAGGAGAGTGCGGGCGACGACGCGTTGAGACGCTGCGCCATTCGTTCCACCGCGGCCGTGAGCTTCGTGATCGCCGCATCGAGGTCGACGCGCGCGAGCTCGGCCTCGGGCGTGAGGCCCGCCAGGTGATCCACGTCCCAGAGCTTGAGCACCGGATCGAGGACGTCCTTCAAGAACTGGCTGAGGCCGTAGATGCCCTCGCGCGCGATGCGCACGGCGTGACGGGTGAAGTTGGGGATACCCGATCCAGGCATCGCGAAGTTGCTCGCCTGCTTGGCCGCGGCGATCATCATGGCCGACGGATCGATGGCGAAACCGGCCAACGCGAGATCGCGATAGAAGAGGTAGTGCTTGGTCTCATCCCCCGCGATGAGCGCCAGCACGTTGCGCCCCATCTTGTCGAACTTGGGCAGGTGGGCACCGGTATTGCGATGGGCGATCTGCGTGGCGCGTTCCTGGAACGACACGTAGCAGATCAGGTCGGCCAAGGTCTCGGGGTGGGGAACCTCGGCCTTGAACATCTGGACGCGACGTCCCTCTTCGAGCAGCACGGGGTCGATGCAGCGCGTGATGTGCACCCAGTCGCGCATCACCATGGCGTGGCGGTTCTCCTCCATCGTCCACTGGTGGTTCCAATCGCGAATGGGATGGCCCTCGGGGGCGTGGGCCAACAGCTCGTTCGTGTAGTAGGGAAGGTTGTCCTCCGTCAGCAGATTCACGTAGATCGAACTGCGCACGCCCGCAGCCAGCGGGTAGTTTTCGGCCGACCACGGATGGTCGGCGAAGTTCTCTCCCTGTCCCCAGTCGATCTGCTCGTGGGGAAACCAGAGGCGAGGTGCCTCGAGGTGACGGTTAAAAAGACGCTCAACGTCAGGTGCAATTTCGGTGAGGAGATCGGTGTCGCTGTTCGGTAGTCGCTTCAAATTCTTCTAGACCTTTCCGGTCACGAGCTGCACTGCAGCCACTACAAGCGTAACGCCCATTACGCGCGCGCAATGAAAGAGTTCGGCGATGCTCCCTCGCCTTGTGAAAGTGTTGTCATGCCTCTTCACTAGCCGGACAATCTATGCAGTTGCCTTCGACACTCGTTCTGGAGGATTTTCGCACGGTCATGTCCAAGCCGCTCAGGCGGCACCCGTGCACGACGCGCAACTACGTCGGCGGCGCGACGCTCAGGCGTCGTTCACGATGCTGCAAGTGAGTTGGCGCCTCAACAACCGTAAGGGCGGCATCGAACTCGCGGCGCCAACGGGGTGACTAGCGGCTCCTGCGTAGGGACCGGCCCGAAACAGCGAAAACCTCGGAACCTTCGGCCGTGCCCGTGAAGTAGGCCACCAGCGCCGAGGCGAGCAGCAGGAAGCACGAGATGGAGAGTGCCAGGTTGAGGCCGTTGGTAAACGCCTTGTACGCCGCCTGCACCACCTCGTTGATGATGTGCTGGATGGCCGCGTTGGAGTGGCCGGCCAGCGCCTTCTCCTGCTGGCCGACGGTACCGGTGGTGATGGCCGTGATCACGATCGCCCGATCGGGCGCGGGTATGCCCAGGGCGATCAGGCGCTGGGTCAGGTTGACCGTCAGCTGGCCGTTGACGATCGAACCGAGGATCGCCACCCCGGCCACCGCGCCCAGTTCACGACTCGTGTTGGTCGTCGACGCCGCCATGCCCGAGTTGGCCGCCGGGATGCTCGTGAGGGCGGTCGAGGTGACGGGAACGACGATGATGCCAAAGCCGATGCCGGCGATGCCCATGGTCCATCCCACGCTCGAGAGTCCGGCTCCGGGACCCACGACCAAGTCAGTCAGCGCCACGCCGAGCGCCGCGATCAGACAGCCCGTCATCATCGGCACGCGCGAACCCACTCGGCCCACCCAACGGCCGGTGAACAGTGAGGCCAGCACCATGCCCCCGAGCAGGGGCGTGAAGTCCTGGGCCAACTCATAAGCCCCGGACATGGCGACCACCTCCAGGTACAGCGCGACGAAGAAGAAGATGGAGAAGATCGAGAAGTAACTGGCGAAGGCCACGAAGGTCGATCCCGCGAACGACTTGCGGCGAAAGAAGTTGAGATCGAGCATCGGGCTCTGGGCTCGATGCTCGAACCGGATGAACACCCCCAACGCAACGACACTGACGACGTAGAGCGTGAGCACCGAACTCGATCGATAGCCCTGGGACTCGCCGAGGATGGTGGCGAAGGTCGCGGTACCGATCGTGAGCGAACCCAGCGCGAAACCGATGAAATCGGGCCGCTTGCGCGTAGGGTCGCTGCTCTCGGGCAGCGCGATGAGGGCCACGATGAAGGCGAGCGCGCCGAAGACGAAGTTGAACCAGAAGATCGCGTGCCACGACCAGATGCCGACCAGCGTCCCGCCGAGGACCGGACCCATCGCCAGGGCGAAGCCCGACACCGCCGCCCACGCGCCCAACGCCCTCGCGCGCCGTTTCGGGTCCGGATAGATGTGTCGGATCATCGACAGCGTGCCCGGTTCGGAGGCGGCCGCGCCGACGCCCATGATGACTCGCCCCACCACCAACGCCGTCGCCGTGTCGGCGAGCGCGCACACGATGGAACCGGCGCAGAAGATGCCGACGCCGATGAGCATGACCTTCTTGCGGCCGAAGTTGTCGCTCAACGATCCGCTGATCAGCATGAGGCTGGCGAAGGTCAGTGCGTACGAGCCGACGACCCACTGCAGGTCCGATACGCCCTCGTGCAATGCCGACTGCACGTTGGCCAGCACCGCACTGATGACCGTGTTGTCGAGGAAGGTGAGAAAGAGGATGCAGAGCAGAGCGGTGAATCCCAGATCGGCGAAGAGCCGACGAAACGTCGATTCCGTCGCGTCGAAACCGGCCTTAACCGACCAGCCCGAACCGCCTTCTTCGCTCATGCTCCCCTTCACAGACCGCGGCACTATCCCGCGATAATCCTCAACGACGATTGACGCACACCCGTTCGACTGGCCACCTGACCCGTCGTCCCTTCAATCTAGGCGCGAGCGTCTCACATCAATGTAATGGCGACGCGTCGGTCGCGACCACGTTGACTCCGGCCTGGTGAGCACCGAGCGTTACGGTCCGGTAACCCTCGTTCGAATCGAGCGCTACTTCTTGGCCGCGAACGTGATGTCCGCCACCGCCGAATCCCCGCCCGTCGCGTTGCCCGCGCTCACCGCGCACTTCGCCAGATTCGAGGCCTTGGTACCGCACGTCCCACTGCCAGTGCCCACCTTGCCGGTCGTGACCCTGAACTTGAAGGTCGGGAACGTACCGGTCGCGCTGATCGTCGCGTAGGGAGGAATCCCCGCGGGGGTGTTGCAGCCGGCTTGGCCCTTCGCCGTGCGCAGGCACTCAACAAAATACACCGTGTCGCCGGGCTTGAAGCCCGAACCGCTCACCGTCACCTTCTCGCCGTTCTTGAGATTCACGGCGGGCTTGACGACCAGCTTCGGGGTCGTCTTGGCTGCCGCGGCCGTGACGCCGACGATACCGCCGGCCAGCACCCCGACCGACATCACGACGACACTCACCGCGACGCGCAAATTGCGAACTCTTGACATGTTGCTCCTCCATTTACTTGACTCAGACAATGTCGATACCCCGGTCATTGATACTGATTGGGAGATACGCTTCGACCGGCGTCCCCTCCTTGTCTACCACCTCTGATCAAGGATTTGTCGCCACCTCGAACGCGATAGCAGACAACAACACGGCCCGCAGCCTCCCTCAGCCGTTGCCTCGTCGACCCGACTCGGCGGCGTCGTCGTTGCCGTCGCGCACCAATTCTTCGACGCGCTGCATCCACTCGAGGTTCTCGGTACTGTGCCCCGCCGCGTGCATGGCGTCGCGCTCGGCGCGCAGGCGCCGCGCCACGGCGGCCAGGTTCTTGGGCAGTGCCGCGGCGGCCACGTTGCGCACCCACTGCGCGAGCGCCGGCGACGACCCTTGCGTCGAAACCGACACGACGACGTCCCCGTCTCGGTGCACGGCGGTGAAGTAGAAGTTCGATCGGGCCGCGTCATCGACCACGTTCAAGAGCATGTCGTGCTCGCGCGCCTCGTCGACGATGCGGTCGTCGACCTCGTGGTCGCCCGTCGCCGCGACCGCCAGAAACGCGCCCGACAGGTCGCCGCGGCGGTACGCACGCACGTGGAGCGTCTCGACGTCGCTCGACACGGCCGTGCGCAACTCCTCGGCGATGATCGTCACTCGCGCGCCGGCGCCGAGCAGCAGCGCCACCTTCTGGGCGCTCACGCGCCCGGCCCCGATGACCACGACGCGGCGACCGCGCAGGTCAACGACGAGGGGCAGCATCACGCGAGGTCCGCAACGGCCGCGTCGATGAGAGCGGCGGCGTTGCTCAACTCGAGGCGCGCGACGGCGCCGATTACGATCACCGCCGGGGAGTGCAGGTCCATGGTCGCCAGCTCGCTCAGCACGCCGCGACGAACGCACTGACCCTGCATCGAAGCCCGCTCGATGGCGGCGATCGGCGTCGACGGCTCGAGGCCGCCCTCGATGAGTTCGCTCATGATCGACCCGCGACGTTGCACGCCCATGAGGACCACGAGCGTCACGTCAGGGTTCGCCAGACGGCGAAAGTCGACCGCCGAGCCCTCCTGCGCGTGGCCCGTCACGATCGTGACGCCGTGCGAGAGCCCCCGATGCGTGACCGGAATACCCGCGACCAGCGGCCCGGCGAACGCCGAACTTATTCCGGGAACGACGCGGCACTCGACGCCGGCACGCGCCAGGGCCTCGAACTCCTCGCCGCCGCGGCCGAAGACGAAGGGGTCGCCGCCCTTCAGGCGCACGACGCAGCGATGCGACCGCCCGAGCGAGACCAGCAACGCGTTGATGAGGTCCTGGGAGTTCGAATGTCCCGGCCGTTTGCCCACGTCGATCAGTTCCGCCTCGGGTCCGGCGAGGCCGAGGACCTCGGAATCGATGAGCCGGTCGAAGACCACGACGTCCGCCTCGCGCAACAGCCGCGCGGCGCGCAGGGTCAGCAAGTCCGCCGAACCCGGCCCGGCTCCCACCAAGTGAACGGTCACGTCGCCACCCGGTTGAAGAAATCGCCGAACGATTCGCCGTCGAGGCCCTCGTGCTTCCATCGCTCCAGCAACGGCCGCAGCACGTCGGGAATCTCTTCGAGCTTGAGCTTCTCCTGGAAGAGCGTCGCCAAGCGGTCGCCTCGAAGGCCCCCACCCAGGTAGAGGTCGTACGTACTCTTGGTGCGTCCGACGATGCCGACCTCAGACACGGCCGGTCGAGCGCAGCCATTGGGACACCCCGTCATGCGCAGTTGCAGACGGCGCTCGGAGAGCCCGGCACCGTTCAGTTCGACCTGGACCGCTTCGACGATGTTGGGCAGACGTCGCTCCGCTTCGGTGAGGGCCTGGCCGCACGTGGGCAGGGCCGGGCACGCGAGCGCCGAGCGCTCCACGAGACCCAGCTCCTCCACCGTGCGCACGTGATGCGAGGCGAGGACCTCCTCGACGGCGGCCCGGTCCCCTGAAGAGATAGCCGAGATCAAGATGTCCTGCTGGGCGGTGATGAGGAAGGTGACGGTGAAGCGCTGCGCGATGACCCGAAGCGCGCTGCGCAGGCGCTCGCCCTGCGCGACGTCACGCACCCGTCCCGCGCCCACCCGGATGCCGACCTGGTGGGCTCCGTCGTACAGGGTTCGCCAGCCCAAGTGGTCGTCGGCTTCGCCGAGTTCAACATCGACTGGCGCGCGCAACACTCCCGCGTAGCGCTGTTGCACCTCGTGGCGGAAGGATTCGAGTCCCCCGTCGGCCACCACGTACTTCATGCGCGCGCGCTTGCGATTCGTGCGGTCGCCCAATTCTTGGTAGGTGCGCAGCACGGCACTGATCAGGTCCTCGATCTCGTCGTGGGTGACGAAGGTCAGCGGGTCGCCCAGGCGCGCGAAGGTGCTGTCGTCGGCGTAGGAGCGCCCCAGTCCGCCGCCCACGACGACGGTGAAACCGTCGCCCAGCTCGTCGTGGGTAGCGGGAATGAACCCGAGGTCCTGGGCGAAGACGTCAACACAGTTCTCGCCCGGGTGCGCAATGGCGATCTTGAACTTCCGGGGCAGGTAGGTGGCGCCGTAGAAGCTGTGCTCCGGGCTCTCCTCGCGCGCCGCGGCCAGGTCGCCGTTCACGAAGATCTCCCAGTGCGCCAGCGTCTTGGGCTTGAAGGCCCGCGAGATCCGTGGCGCCAGCTCACGCAAACGAACGTCGCGGGCGTTCATCGTGAGGTCCGGGCAAATCACGGTGTTGCGCACCACGTCGCCGCACGCGCCAAACGAGGTCATCAGGTGCTCGTCGAGCGTGCGCGCCAGGGGTCGAAGCCCCTGCTTCAAGACGCCATGGAACTGGACGGCCTGGCGCGTCGTGAGGCGAATGGTCCCGTCCGCGATGTCTCCCGCCACCTCGTCGAGCGCCAACCATTGCTCGCTCGAGAGATGCCCGCCGGGTATGGCGACGCGGATCATGAAGATGTACTCGAGCGTCTCACCGGCCAACGAACGCTCCCGGCGCACGTCACGATTGTCCTGGGCGTAGATTCCGTGGAACTTGAGGAGGTGTTCCGAACCGCCCGAGACCTTGGGCTCCTCGCCACCCAGCTCCTGCGCCAGCTCGCCACGCAGGAAGTCACTCGAACTCTTGATCCCCTCTTCGGCGGTCGGTACAGCCTCGGTGGTAGTCACGTGTCTTGGCCCCTAGATTGTTAGAAAATTCGAATTGCCTTAAACCCTATCTGAATAGTCATAATTAGGGCAAGTGTTTTTTACTATTTCCAGTCGGGGGTCACTGCGGTCATGTTTTGTCGTCACGCGGGCCCCGGACCTTGGAACTGGGACCCGGGCCACGATCGCGCGGGCGTCACGAGTCCCCGATGTCAGCTCTCGAGTGGCGGCTGGATGTCGTGACGGGCTATGGCGGTGTAGACCACCAGTGCGAGAATGACGGCGCTCGTGCACAGTGCCGTCTGGCCGTCGCCAAAATTGGCACCCGAGAGCGCGTGAGGCTTGCTGAAGTAGTCGGCGAACGACGCCCCCAGGGGACGAGTGAGCACGTACGAGGACCAGAAGGCCGTGATTGGGTTGAGGCCGAAGTAGCGCCACGCCACGCCGGGCAGCGTGATCAGGACCGCGAAGAGGATGCCCGACGCGAGGTATCCCAGGTGCAGGGCCACGGCCGTGTAGTCGCCAAGCGCCGTGCCCAGGGCGAACGTCGCGAAGATCGTCGCCCAATAATCCAACTCACGTCTGCGCGTCACAATGCTGTGAATCGAGAGCGTGCCCTCGGACTTGTGCCAATACCAGAAGATGACCGCCAGGACCAGGGCCCAGAAGACCGTCGTCACCGAGTACGGCAGGCCGATCGTGAGGTGCATGGTGTCGGCCACTCCGGTGCCGCCAATGGCGATAGCAAACGCCAGGAACCAGTACGCGGGGGCCGCGTAGCGCCTCACTCGAAACTGCAGGACCAGCGCCACGGCGAACACGGCCATCTCGATCGCGCCGCCGACGACCTTGTTGTGCAGCGAGAGGTAGTCCGAGGTGGCCTCTCCCCCGGCCGTCGTGAGGATCTTTATAACCCAGAAGAGAGCCGTGATCTCGGGCACCTTGGCCGCGAGCGGCTCTCCAAACGTGCGTCGCGCGTGCTTGGCGATCACCCGGCGCACCGCTCATGAGCGGGGCCGACGATCGCCGTCGAATCGGCCCCACGGCACTTGCGGCGAGCGGCACAGAGAGGGATTACCAGTTGCGCCACGGGCTCAATGTTACCGTGCGCTAGGGCCGTCCTCGTTGGAGATGGCCCCCTGATCTTCGCGCCCCGCGAAGCGAAAGAGAGCTTCGAATGAGTATCACCACCGACGCGCCGGACGAAGACGAATTCGAGATAGAACGTCGCGCTCTCGGCCTCTCCATCATCATCGGCCTCATCCTGGCCGCAGTGGGAATCGCCATCGGCATCGTCACCGGTTCCCAGATCATCCTCTTCGACGGCTTCTACACGTTCCTCGGCATCGGCCTGTCGTGGATGGCGATAAGGGTCTCGCACCTCGTCGCCACCGGGCCGACGTCGCGCTACCCCTTCGGTCGTGAAGCGCTCACCCCGCTGATCATCGGCGTCGAGGGCGTCGCCCTGCTCGCCACCTGCGCGTACGCCACCTTCAACGCGATCTTGACGATCATCGACGGAGGGAGCAAGCTGCCGTCCGGCTGGAGCGTCGGCTACGCGTGCGTCGCCCTCGTGCTGCCCACGGCGCTGTGGTGGTGGTTGCGCCACGCGGCGAGGCGATCGGAACTGGCGTCCGCCGAGGCCACCCAGTGGCTGGCGGGGGGCGTGCTCGGGGCGGGCATGCTCGTCGCCTTCGTCTTCGCACGTCTCATCGTCGGCACGAGCTGGTCGCCCGGCGCTCACTACGTCGATCCCGCGCTCGTCATCGTCGCCTGCCTGATCTTCGTCGTCCCCCCGATGCGCATGATTCGCAAGACCTTCATCGAACTCGTCGAGGGCAGCCCCGACACCGACCTGGTCGGGCCGGCCAAGCAGGCCGTCGACGAGGTCTGCGAGCGGTTCGCCCTGGGAGAGCAACACCTTCGCATGACCAAGGTCGGACGCAAGTTCTACGTGGAGATCGACTTCGTCGTCGACCCGAGTTGGAACGTGCGCCAATCCGACGAGGTGCGCCGCGCGCTCACCGAAAAGCTCAACGCCCTCCCGCACGATCTGTGGCTGACGGTTGAATTCACCGCGGATCGCTCCTGGGGCGAGTGACGCGGCTCGACGTAGGCGCCGCCTCGGGCCGAGGCGGCGTCTACGTCGTGGCGCCGCTGAACTGGCTGTTGTAAAGGGAGAAGTACGCACCCTTCGCGCTCATGAGCCCATCGTGGCTGCCCTGCTCCACGATCCGACCCTCTTCCATCACGATGATGATGTCGGCGTCGCGGATCGTGGAGAGGCGATGCGCGATGACGAAGCTGGTGCGGCCTTCGCGCAGGCGCGACATCGCCTCCTGGATGAGCACCTCGGTGCGCGTGTCCACGCTGCTCGTCGCCTCGTCGAGAATGAGAATGCTCTGGTCCGCGAGGAACGCCCGGGCTATCGTCAGCAGCTGCTTCTGACCGGACGAGAGGTTCGAGGCGTCTTCATCGAGCATGGTGTCGTAGCCCTCGGGCAGGGTGCGCACGAAGGCGTCCACGTGGGCCGCCTGCGCGGCGGCGATAATGTCGTCGTGCGAGGCGCCGGGGCGCCCGTAGCCGATGTTGTCGCGGATCGATCCCGAGAACATCCAGGTGTCCTGGAGCACCATGCCAAAGGCCCGTCGAACGTCGTCGCGGGTGAGGTCACGATAATCAACGCCGTCGAGCAAGATGCGACCTGAATCGATCTCGTAGAAGCGAACGAGCAGATTCACGACCGTGGTCTTACCCGCCCCCGTCGGACCGACGATGGCGACCGTCTCGCCCGGCGCCACGTCGAGAGTGAAGTCTTCGATGAGCGGCTCGTCGCGCTCGTAGCGGAAGCAGACATTCTCCAGTCGCACGCTGCCGGCGCCGGCCCCAGGCGATCGCGCCACGGACGCCGCCACGTCGTCGGGGGCCTCCTCCTCGGCGTCGAGGAACTCGAAGACGCGCTCCGCGGACGCCACACCGGACTGGAGCATGTTCATCTGACTCGCGATCTGAGTGATCGGCATCGTGAACTGGCGCGAGTATTGGATGAACGCGGTCACCGCGCCGAGGGTCAACAGGCCCGAAGCGACCCGATACCCGCCGATGACCGCGATGGCGACGTAGTTGATGTTGGAGATGAACTGCATGGAGGGCTGGATGATCCCCGAGAGGAACTGGGCTCGAAAGCTGGCCGCGTAGAGCAGCTTGTTCTGTCGGCTGAATTCGCCGATCGTGCTCTCGCTGCGTCCAAAGACCTGCACCAGCTCGTGGCCCGTGTGCGTCTCCTCCACCAGTCCGTTGATCGTGCCGGTCCTTCGCCACTGGGACGCGAACTGCCTCTGCGAGCGCTTCGCGATGAACATGGTGACGACGAGCGCCAAGGGAATGGTGACGACGCTCACCGCCGCCAACAGGGGCGATATCCAGAACATCATTCCCATGACACCGACGATCGTCAGGATCGACGTGATGAGCTGGCTCAGTCCCTGTTGGATCGTCGTGGTCAGGTTGTCGATGTCGTTGGTCACGCGACTGAGGACGTCACCGTGCGAGTGGCTGTCAAAGTAGCGCAGCGGCAAACGGCTGAGCTTGGCGTCGACGTCGCGGCGCATGCCGGACATGACGCGTTGGGTGAGGCCCGCCATTGTGAAGCCCTGGAAGTAGCTGAAGGCGGCGCCCATGAGGTAGACGAGGGCCGCCAGTCCGAGGACCCGACCCATCGCGTTGATATCGACGCCGACCCCGGGCCTGACGTTCATCCCCGAGACCATCGAGGCCAGCTGACGATGGCCGTGCGAGCGCAGCAGCGCGATCGCCTGGGCCTTGGTCGTGCCAACGGGAAGTCTCTTGCCGATGATGCCATCGAACAGCACGTTCGTAGCGTTACCGAGGATCTGGGGGCCCGACACCATGAACACCACCGAGGTGACACCGAGCACGAGCGCCAGGACCAACTTGACGCGTTCGGGTCCGAGCAGCGCGAACAGCCGCCGCGACGTGCCGCGAAGATCCTTGCTCTTCTGAACCGGCACGCCCTGGCCGCGCATCGGACCCATGCCCATGCTCATCGCGCCGCGTCCTCACCCAGCTGGGAGACCACGATCTCTCGGTACTCACCGCACGCTGCGAGCAACGCCGCGTGGCTGCCCATGCCGACAATGTGCCCGTCATCGAGCACGATGATCTGGTCGGCGTGCATGATCGTGCTGACGCGCTGGGCCACGATCACGACCGAGGCGTCACGAGTCCCGCTGCGCAACGCCTCGCGCAGGCGCGCGTCGGTCGCGGCGTCGAGCGCGGAGAAGCAGTCGTCGAAGAGATACACGCTCGGCTGCTTGACGAGGGCCCGGGCGATGGAGAGTCGCTGACGCTGGCCCCCCGACACGTTGGTGCCGCCCTGGTCGATCACCGCGTCGAGGCCACCGGGCATCGTCACGACGAAGTCGCTCGCCTGTGCGATCTCGAGCGCACGCCACAGCTCCTCGTCGGTCGCGTCACCCTTGCCGAAGCGAAGGTTGCTCGCTACCGTGCCGCTGAACAGGTACGACGCCTGGGGCACGATGCCGAGCGAGCTCCACAGCACCTCTCGCGCCTGATCTCGAACGTCGACGTCGTTGACGAAGACGCTGCCGACCGTGGCGTCGAAGAACCGAGGGATCAGGTTCAGCAGCGTCGTCTTGCCGCTGCCCGTTCCCCCGATGATCGCGTTCGTGGCGCCCGGCTCGAGCGTGAAAGTGAGATTCTCCACGATCGCGCGCTCGCTGCCGGGGTAGGAGAACGAGACGTTCTCGAAGCGCACTCGCCCACTTTGTCGCTCGGGTCGCCGGGGCTCGGCGGGATCGCTGATGACCGGCACGGTGTCGAGCACCTGGACCACACGCTCCGCGCTCGCGGCGGCACGGGGCAGGAGGATCGCCACCATGACGGCCATCATCACCGACATCAGAATCTGCAGGATGTAGGTGAGGAAGGCCGTGAGGTTGCCGATCGGCATCGAACCCTCGCTGACGAGGCGCCCGCCGAACCAGACGACGGCGACGCTCGACAGGTTGAGGATCACCATCATCGCGGGCAGCATGAGCGCGAAGACCCGATTGACGCGCAGCGCCGTGCCCGTCAGCTGCTCATTCGCCACCGCGAAGCGCTCCGCCTCCGAGTCGTTTCGCACGAAGGCCCGGATCACGCGCACCCCGGTGATCTGTTCGCGCAGCACCTCGTTGATGCGGTCGATCTTCAGCTGCATCGAACGGAACTGAGGAATCACCCTCACCATGACGACGCTGACGAAGACGGCCATGATCGGCACCGCGACCAGCAGCAGCGTCGAGAGTTGGGACCCCTCATGAATCGCCATGACGATGCCGCCCACGCACATGATCGGGGCGATCACCATCATGGTGAGCGCCATCTGCATGAAGATCTGTATCTGCTGGATGTCGTTGGTGTTGCGGGTGATGAGCGACGCGGTCCCGAACCTGTTCATGTCGCGCGCGGAGAATCCCTGGACCCGGGCGAACACCGCCTCACGGATGTCGGCGCCCGCTCCCATCGCGACGCGCGAGGCCCAATAGACCGCCACGACCGCGCAGATCCCGATAAGCAAGGTCAGCCCCAGCATGAGCGTGCCGGTCGACAAGATGTAGTGAAGCTTGCCCGTCAGCACCCCGTAGTTGATGATGTCGGCGTTGAGGTTGGGCAGGTAGAGGTTCCCGACGGTCTGGGCGATGAGCAGAGCGCAGAGCAGCCCCACCTGACGACGGTACGGCTGCAGGTACGTTCGAAGCAAGCGACCCAGCACGGTTAGGTCCGCCGACTCGGAGCTGACGCCACCGGCGGCGTCGCAACGCCGCGGCGCAGTCCGTTCGACACCGACGTAAAGGCGTGGTCGAATAGATCGGAGATCTCCTCGACTTCACCGCTACTTCGCCATACGTCAATGGACGACCGGAACGCGGCGGTGGCGACGGAGGTGACGAGCGACGGATAGGGGTCCGTCTTGGGATCAACACGAGTTCGCTGCGCGATGACGTCGGTCATCGCCCGTTCGAAGATGGTGAAGGAGGAGAACATGCGAGGCAGCAGGCTCGGGTCGGCCCTGATGACCTGCATTCGAAGCGGCCACACCTCGCTCGACTCGCTCAGCATCTCGCTCAGCACGGCGTGCAACGACCACAGCGGCTCCTCGTCGAGGGGCCGAGCGGCGAGGGCCTCGCGCAACTGCTCCACGCGCGAAGCGTCGAAGCCGATGATCGCGTCCTCTTTCGAGGGGAAGTACGAGTAGAACGTGCGCACCGACACATCGGCGGCATCGCAGATTTCCTCGACGGTGACTTTCTGCAAGCCACTCTCGACGCTGAGGCGCAGCGCCGCCATGCGCAGCGCGTGGCGAGTCAGTGACTTCTTTCGTTCGCGCCGGCCCGGACCCGCTGTCTCCACGCACCCAGTGTAACGTCAATTCTGCACAACATGTAATTTGACACTTTCTGCAGAATCACGAGTTCAGTCGGGATTTCCTAGAGAGGAACTCACCTCTTCGCAACACCGCTCAATTGACCTTCGCGCGTCACCACAAGAGGTGTCGCGCAGACCCGATGGTCGACGTGCACCCGAGACCCAACAAGCGAGATCGCTCCGGGCCGTGGGGGTGGCACGGCCGCGCCGGTCCCGCCAAAAGCGGGTCCCGAGGAGACGGCTTCTAGCGGGTAGGACCAAAAGCGTCGAAAATCGCGTAGATGTCGTCACCTTGGTGGCCCCGCTCCACGCCGAGAGCGAGGTAGTCACGAACCACCTCCGCCACTCGAGGATCAATGCCGGCGTCGTGTTCGGTTCGAACAAACTGGTCAGCCCAGGCCCTCCACGTGGTGAGGGTCGCCATCCCCGACGGGTACTGCTCCGCGGCAATTGCCCGAACGATGCCGTCGAGAAACTCTCGACTGAGGAAGGGCACCGTGGGAAGGAATTCATCCACCGGGACCCCTTCGGCTTTCAGCAGCGACAACACGTTTCCCAGCACCGTCATCACCCCGGTGAAGGCACCGAGTCGGGCGAAATCCAGCGCGGCGGCGTAGCCCAGGTCCTCCCCGCAGTAGGTACTCGTGCCGATGAGTGGCGTGAGCACGTCGCGCAGGGCATCAAAGACCTCTCGGGGTCCCGTGTAGGAGAAGGTGCCGACGTTGCTGCCGATTTGCTGGGGACCGCCCGACATCGTGCAGTCCAGATACGACACGTTGTGGGCACCGGCCCACTGGCCGGCCTCGCGGGCGCGCTCGGGCGTACCGGAGGAGAACTGGACCAGCGTCTTGCCCGAGATCGCCGCCGTGACGTCAGGCGTTCGCAAAAGTTCGTCGGTGACCTAATAGTTCAACACGCAAATGAAGACAATGTCGCTGGCCTCGACGGCAGCCAGAACGGTCGGAACTATCTGAGCCCGGCCGACAAAGGGCGTCGACTTCTCCACGGCGCGATTCCAGACGGTGACGGTGTGTCCCTCGCGCACCAACGTATCGGCTATCGCCGCTCCCATCCAGCCCAAACCCAGCACCGATACCGTTTGAGCACTCACTGTCGTCTCCCTTCCCTGCTTGGAACGGTAGACCAGTCAGCATTGGGGCACTTCGGCGTTGATCACGGGCCAGAGTTCACTCACGTCTGGTTTCATATGGAAGTAGGGACGCCAACGTCTCCTTACGGAGTGCGTGACGTGTCAGTGAACCGAGGTCGATTCGTTAGATCATCAACCAGAATTCAAAGTGGACAGTTCAACCGACGCAGGAGGTTGCGGACGGTAACGACTCGTCGTCACAATGCATGCCATGCCCACGGCCCACGCAATCAAGGCAACCACATTCAGCGTGTCCACTTGCAAATGCTGGAGTGACATTGGATACGCCACGCCAACGACTATCCACGGGCTGCTAAGAATTAGCGTGGCACTCGCAACTTCTCGTCGCTTGGTAATCCACAACACGGCAAACAGTGCGAGGAGCAGTAGGTCAACGTAGGGCTGGCGACGAACGATCTCGTACGTACCAGACCAATAGAAGGAATTAAAGAATCCCGGATTGACGCGCGTATTGGTGACGAAAAACAAGGTCGCGAACGTGACGAGGCCAACGCACAAGCTGGGAATGATCCTGCGTCGCGTGACGTACACGTCCGGGGCCAGCAGGCTGGGAAGCCCGAGACTCACCAGTATGGCAATCTCCCAAATGTTTGGATTGCGATGAACGAGTTTGGCGAGCAACTCGCCCACGATCGTAAGTGTCATGCACACGCCGGCAACACGTCGCCGGTACTGCGGCCACTCAAAGACCACTACGACACCCAGAATCCAGACCAGATAGAGCAGTGGTCCCACCGTGAGGAACGGTCCGAAGTGCGGATAAAAGAATCGTGAACTCACCACCGGCAAATCGCCCGAGATGAGGAGATACACACCAAAGAACGCTCCCATCACGAGGCCCGGGATCGCGGCAATATCCAATGCCTTGCCAAACATGGTTTCGCTGGTCAGACCCAACCGAACGCGCACTCCATACAGCGCCACGCTGATTTGGTCGCTGAGCGAGACACGAGGAACACGGGCCTCGGCAGCCTCTTGCAGAGTGGCGACGATCTCTTCTCCGCGTTCTTCACGGTACGCCTTGGGATAGAACCTCAAGAGCTTCGAAGAACGAACGAGGTCTTGAGTCATGCGAATCCTCCCACGAATCGGAGTCGACGTAACGCGATGTTGGAAACTTTGACGCGACGTTTGGACTCTTCGCTGAGCAGTGTGGTTCCTTCAGACGTCAGTTCGTAGTATCGGCGAAGGCGTCCGTCTACGATCTCGTCCCCCACCGATTCAATGACGCCGTCGAACGTCAAACGGTCCAACATGGCGTAGAGCGTTCCCGCTTTGAGTTCCACCTCACCCTCGGAAAGTGACGCCACCCCTTGAATAATCGCGTACCCGTGCTTCTTGCCCTCGGCCAACGTCGCCAGCACAAGGAATGTCGGTTCTCTCATCTCTTTAATCATGTCAACAGTATATACAGTTCAACTGTCTATTACAAGATTCGATCAGCCCTCAGTGAATTTATGATTACAAGTCAATCAAGGTGACGTCTCGCGGCATCGACCGGGTTCCCTAAGACGCCAATTGAGATCCAACCAACCCTACGTAAACTCGCTCATCCAGTCACGTGGCTTAGCTGACGTCACGCCTCTTCAGCAATGCCACGCCGGCCATGGCGAGTACCAAAGCCCACGCCACGACGATCACGGTGCCCGCATTACCGGGGAGCAGCTTGTCTTCAATGGGACCCATCATCGAATCCGAAGCGTGGACGGGCAGGAATCGACCGAATTTGGGCAGAAACCCGAAGACCAGGTTCTCTACGACGAAGCCCCACGCCAGCAAGGAAATCACGGCACCCACTTGGTTGGGGACAATGGCGCCCACGGCGACACCGATAGCGCCCCACAGCGCCGTCCCCACTATCGCGCCGACGATTAATTCGGTCACGTTGGCGCCGGTCATCACGATGGGAACTCCTCGAATCTTCAAGATCATCATGCCGATAGAGAAGACGAGTCCTTCACCGATGACGCCGAAGACGAGACCGGAGAAGACTCCCGCGGTGATCTTCGTGGCGAAGAGGTGGACTCGATTCGGGTTGAACAACGACGTCGGCCAGATGGTCCCGAAACGGTACTCGCTGGTGAACAGCATGATGCCCGCGAGCGCTGCGAAGACGCCCGCAATGCTCCCGAAGCTCAGCAGACTCGTTTGATCCTGCTCAGTGAGCAGCTGGGGCATGGGCGACAAAGTGCACGTCAGGATGGTAAAGAGCAGCGCCAAGGCAATCAGTCCCACCAAGAGGCCGATTGTCGTGCGCGTCGAACGGATCTTGAGGAGCTCGGCTCGCAACTGATTCACTGCGACGCCCCCTCTGACGTCAAGTCGAGGAAGACCTCTTCCAAGGACGAACCTTCGGTCACGAGCTCGTGGACAGCGACGCCCGCGGCGTGCGCGACGTCGCCGACACGCTCTCTCGTCGTTCCTTGGGCCAAGAGTGAGTGGTCGTTGCTCCTCGTCGTGGCGATTCCCTCGCGCCGCAGCGCCTCGGCCAGTTGGTCGAGCTGGGGACTTTGCACGCGCACTACTCCACCGACGCGGGCGGTCAGCTCGTCGAGCGTCGATTCGGCAACCAGCCGTCCGTGATTGATGATGAGTACCCGGTCCACGGTCTGGGCGACCTCGGCGAGCACGTGGCTCGAGATGAGTACCGTGCGCCCGCCCGAGGCAAAGTCTCTAAGGAAGTCACGCAGCCATCGCACGCCTTCGGGATCGAGCCCGTTGGCCGGTTCGTCCAGGACCAGCAGGTCCGGATCGCCGAGCAGCGCGGCGGCGAGACCGAGTCGCTGGCGCATTCCGAGCGAGTATCCCTTCACGCGGCGCTTCGCCGCGTCCTGCAGTTCCACGAGCGAGAGGACTTCGTCCACTCTGGCGTCGGGGAGTGCGACCACTCGACTCAACGTTCGAAGATGGTCGCGCCCCGACCTTCCGGGATGAAAATCGGTCGCCTCGAGCACCGCGCCGATGCGAAGCGCGGGCGTCTCCAGTTGGTCGTAGGGACAACCGAAAACCGTGGCGTGACCACTGGTCGGTTTGGCCAGGCCCAGCAACATTCTCAGCGTCGTCGACTTGCCAGCGCCGTTGGGCCCGAGGAAGCCCGTGATGGTGCCCGCCTCAATGGCAAAAGTTAGGTCGTCGACCGCGAGCACGTCACCGTAACGTTTACTGAGCGATTCACTTTGAACTACGTAGGGCACGAGCTCACTTTCGCTTTCGGGGGGATTTCGCGAGTTTAACCCGATGTATCATCCTGGAGACGCCGGTCGATGCCACACCTTCATTCACCGCCGCCGCGACCGAGAACCAATCGCCCACCATCCAAAATTGATTGTTCACGCACGTGGATCTCGACGGTCACCATCGTGATCCTCGAGAACCGAGGATTTCCAGAGGAATTATCTCAGGGCTTAGGGGCCTCCCTTGAGGGAGCCGCCTGACGATTCAGGTACCAGCCCACGCCGTAAGTGGCAATCGCGCCGAACCAACCGATGCTCATGTCGTTCAAAGCAGTGTTGCTCAAGCCTGTGAGGTACTGCTCGCCCATCGCAAAGGCGAGGACCACGAACGCCAACCCGATTGCGGAGATTGCCATCCAGGGCCGGACGCGGCTGCGAACACTCCAAGCGAACAGGACGGCCGCCCCGAGGAGCACAAGCGAGCCGAAGATGATGTGGAGAAGGATCGTCGGGTGATCGAGGACGAAGTTCCAATTCCTGAAGGTCGATCTTCCCTTGGGAATGTTGATGTTGTAGGTGACGAGGCCCACCACAAGGACAAGACCGGCGACAAGCCCTCGCACGAATGTTCTAAACGTCTTGGACTTCATTCGCCCCGGCTTTGGCATGCTCCCTCCAAACATAATCGTACGCTGTACGCCTAAAACTAGCACAACTGGTACGCTCACGAATGATGCCGCGTCCCCGCTCTCTCGACCACGACTCGATTGCTCACGCCGCACTCGCCATCGTTGATCGAGACGGCTTCGGCGCGCTCTCCATGCGCGCCGTGGCCGCTGAGCTGGGTGTCGCCACGATGTCGCTGTATCACTACGTCACGGGGCGAGAGGAAGTCGAGCGGCTAATGGTCGATTGCATCTTCCTCGCCGCTGATGTCCCTGTTCCTAAAACAGCGAGCTGGGAGCGTGAAATCAGCAAACTCTCGGAAGCGATGCGTGCCGCGATCGCCGAGCATCCAGCATTAATCCCTTTGCTCCTCGTCCGTTTCAAGACTTCGCCTGGAGCATGGCATTGGCTCGAGGCGTTGCTTGGTGCGCTAAGCCGGGCGGGATTCGACGCGAGGCAACGAGTCTTCGCGGTGCGAACTCTTCAGGCGTACGTAATCGGAGCCGTTCAGAGCGAGCACCTCAATTCGCTGACCGGAGATAGCACCTCCACGCTTGCGTCGATGCCGGTCGACGAGTTTCCGTTCATCGTCGAGACGGCCCGAACGGCGTTGACCGTTTCACCGGATCAGGAGTTTTCGCGGGGACTCGCGACGGTGCTCGACGGGCTCCGCGCCCACCTGAAGCCCCGTTGAAGTTCATGACCGAGAAGTCACGGCGCAAGAAATTTTCCAAGATTCACGGATTCTCGAAAGTCACTAGGAGACCAAGGCCAGACGGGTCCGATTCCATTGATGGAAGAGCCGCGTTGGCAAGTGCCATTAGCGATATGGCCATGACTTTTGCGCCAGACAGCCAGGTTGATTGCTTTCTACACAGAAACCTGTATAGTTATAGACATGACGATCCGCACCACACCTCTGCAGATCTCCATCACCGACGCAAGCAAGCGAGGCATTCCGAGTCTTGCTCGGGCCGCCGAGCTTGGCTCATCGTTTGTGGTCGAGCGACGCCACATGCCCGTCGCCGCAGTCATTGGGGCTGACAGATTACTTGAGTACCAGGAGGCGGAGCGCGATCTTCGAGACCTCTCACTCGTAATGGTCAGAATGGTGACAGACAATGGGCACCGAACCTCACTCGATGACGTCTTCTCTCGCTTTGGTTTTGATCGAGAAACGCTGCGGCAAGAATTGGATGAGGATCTCGCTGCTGGCCGCGAGTGAGTCCTAAACGACGCGAGACCCCTGGGGAGATTAACGAAGGTCCTCGAAAGAGGGGCGGACGACATCCACAGGCGACCCATACTGAACTCAGATTCACTGACGACGCCGTCGATGACCTAATGCAGTTGCAGAAGAAAAATCGTCCCGCACTCGAATGGGCGATGAAGAAATTCCTCGTAATCGAGAGTAACCCAGAAGCCGGGGAGTCTCTCGGTGGCGCGCTCAGCGGATTTCGAAAGTTGACGATTAGCTCCAGGGATTGGCGTGTTGTGTGGCGAGCAACTTCAGACGACTCCGGGGCCACAATCATTGACATTGGTGAGATCTGGGCCGTAGGAGCACGAAAAGACAGTGAGGTCTACGAGGGGATGCGCGGTCGCCTCGATTCGCTTCCATGGAGCGAACAGACCAAGACGCTCACTGAGGTTGTGGACCTCTTGACAGCGAAGAGAAA
>Ga0182030_10007303_pt1 | contig 23083 bp, 20 predicted proteins | sample 812S3MmetaG_FD_121299 | JGI IMG/M metagenome (GOLD analysis project Ga0182030, IMG submission 121299) | Permafrost microbial communities from Stordalen Mire, Sweden - 812S3M metaG (Illumina Assembly) | ecosystem: Environmental > Terrestrial > Soil > Wetlands > Permafrost | place: Sweden...
CGCTGGCGAACAGGACCGCAGAGACGTTTGAGGTCACTCGGGCCCGGTTGCGGAGAAAACCGGCAGGCACCAGCGGTGCCAAGGCCGTCCGCTCCCGGACCACGAACGCCACGGCCGCCACTGCCCCTACGGTCAAGGCACCCCAAACCTGGTCCGCGCCCCACGAATGGTTGGCGGCAGCAATGAACCCGTAGACGATGGCAACCAAGCCGGCCGTGCCCAATACGGCCCCGGCCAGGTCGGCGCTCTCGCCGCGTTCGGCCGCGCCCCGGCCGAACGCCAGACGACTGGAGGCGCGGCTTTCGGCCACCAGCCGGGACACGGCCAGGATGGCGATCACGGCTACTGGGATGTTTACGTAGAAGATCCACCGCCACGAGGCGACCGAGATCAGCAGTCCGGAGATCACCGGTCCGAGGGTCCCACCGAGGCCGGCAACCCCGCCGTTGATCCCGATGGCGGTGGCCCGCTCCTTGGGATCGGTGAACAGCAGCGCCACCAGGCCGAAGGCGGCCGGGGTGGCGATGGCCTCACCCATACCTTGTAGGAAGCGGCTGGCCACCAGCATGGCCGAGTCGACGGCGGCACCGCTGAGGGCTGAGGCGATGGCGAACACGGTCACCCCGATGAGGAACATCCGCCTGCGACCCAGGAGATCGGCCAACCGGCCGCCCAGGAGGAGAAGCCCACCGGCCGTGAGGACGTACCCGTCCACCACCCAGGCCAGGCCGGCCCGGCTGAAGTCCAGGCTGGTCTCTATGCGGGGAAGAGCAACGTTCACGACGGTGATATCGAGCACGATGATGAACTGGACGAGGGCGATGACGGCCAGAGCGGCCCACCGCTTGCTGTGTTGCTGATCTGCTGTCATAGGAATGACGGTAAAGGCCTATGCGGACAGAACCAGTCCTAATAATGAAAGAATCTGGACGGTATGGGCGACACCCCGGGACGCATGCTCCGCCTCCTCGGCCTCCTGCAGGCCCGCGCTTCGTGGGGCGGCGCCGAACTAGCCGAACGGCTGGAAATCACCCAACGGACCGTCCGACGTGATGTCGATCGCCTCCGAGAGCTGGGTTACCCGGTCGAGGCCGAGCCCGGTCGCCACGGCGGGTACCGCCTGGGCCGGGGCGGCCGCCTCCCACCGCTCCTGCTCAACGATGAGGAAGCCGTCGCCGTCGCTATCGGTTTGCGCTGTGCAGTCGACGGCACCGTCGCCGGCCTCGAGGAGTCCGCCATCTCCACGTTGGCCAAGCTCGACCACCTCCTCCCGGCCCACCTAGCCCGGAGAGTACGCAGCCTGCACGAGAGCACTGCGTCGATGCTGTGGTCGGACGCGAGAGCGGAAAGGGTCGACGCCACCCACCTGCTGGTCCTTGCCAACGCCTGCTCGACGCATGAGCGGGCCCGTTTCGCCTACACCGACCGGGGCGGCAGGTCCTCCAAACGCTTGGTCGAACCCCTTCGCCTGGTCCGAAGCGGACCTCGCTGGTACTTGGTGGCCCGGGACATCGACCGGGCGGACTGGCGCACGTTCCGGCTCGACCGCGTCAAGTCGCCCGAGCCCGTCGGCACCTACTTCGAGCACAAGGGCCCTCCGGACCCGGTCGCTATGGTTACCGAGGGCGTGACGGCGCGTAGCTACCCGTACCGGGCCCGGATCCGGATCCCCCTGCCGGTCGAGCAGGCCGTACGGGTGGTGCCCCGGACGCTCGCTGTCATCGAAGAGGGCGAGGACGCCAACTCCACGATCGTGGAGCTTGGCTCCACGGGCATGTACCGCATGGTCGGCTACCTGGCCGGCCTCTACCCGCCATGCGAGGTCCTCGGTCCACCCGAGCTCCGCGACACCCTTCGGGCCCACGCCGAAGCCGTCGCCCAAGCCAACGCTTCCTCGACCAACCAGCCTCAGGGTTGGTGCAAGTAAAACGGGGTGCCCTGGTCGTCCGCGCACAACGACTCCAGGCCATAAGGCCGTTTGGCAACTTCCCGAGCGGCCCCGCCGGCGTCCCGTACGCGTTGGACGGCCGCCCTGATGTCGTCGACCCGGTAGCAGAGGGTCACACGAGGCGTCGCCGGTCCGGCCTCCGGCTTGGTAGTCATACCGAGCTGTGGCGCCACGCCGCTGACCTGCGCCCCCCCCAGCCGGCCCACATTGACCGTCCACCCGAGGACGCCGGCATAGAAGGCCTGTGCGGCCTCAAGATCGGAGACCACCATGGTCAGATAGGACACGTCGCCTTGGACTTCTCCGTTGTGAAAGTCTTCGCTCATAGAGGTCGGACCTCCCGCGACGGCCGGCAACTCGTGGAGGCAAAACGGCGTTCCCTGGTCGTCGTGGCCCTCGGCGGCCAGGCCGTACGGCTCGGGGTGGGGATCGGTCATGGTGCCCCCGTGCGCTCGGACGGCAGCCACCGCCGCAGCTATGTCAGCGACGCGGTAGCCGAGCACGGCTCCGCGCACTTGGGCGCCGGTCGGGCCCGCGCCGGCCCACAGGCCCATCATCGGGACAACATCGTCGACCTGTACGCCGTGCTCGCTGTTGCCCGGGCTGAAGCGCCAGCCCAGTACGGCTCCGTAGAAAGCCTGGCCGCAAGCCAGGTCAGGCAAGCCGAGGGTCACATAGGAGATGTCGCCGTGGTGGACGCCATTACGGGCGCGGGCAGTCGTCGCAGCTCTCAAAGTTAGCTCGTCCAAGTAGGTAAGGACACGGCTCACGTACCCATCATCGTTCGGCACCGTCCAACTCCGACGCGGCCGAGAAAGATTGGCCGGCGACCGGCCAGTGCGTAACCAAGGCGACGGCTGCTGGTTGGGATCGCCATAAAAACCCACTGCCGGGGCACCCGAGGGGTCGCCGCTACACGCCAGCTCCGCCCCGAACACGCAGGGTCATGGACAGTTACGCCCTAAAACCGGATCCCCGCGCTTACCAGCCGCAACGGTTAGGCCAGCCTCTCTCGCAAGGCCCCCAGGGCTACCAATCGGCGCTCCAACTTGGCCGCGTCACCCGCCGCGTCGCGGGTACGGATGCGTTGCTCGAGCTGGTCGAGACGCTGTGACTCTCTGCTGGCCAGAGCCGCCCGTTCTGCTTCGGGGCGGCTGCGCAGTACCCGGACGAAGGCGGCGTGGGCATCCGTGGTCCGCTTGAGCCCGAGAGCGCTTGCCACAGCGGCGTAACTCTTGCCTCGTTCGCGCATCGATACGACTTCCTCGTCGATGTTGCGGCGGGGTTGTCGGGGCCCACCCTCGCCCTGGGCGCGCTCGGGGGACGACCGCCTAGAGCGCGACTTGTCATCGTGCAAATTACCTCTGGGCATACCTCGCCCTGTCCTTTCGCTGGCGCATTTGGGGAGTGCCACAGACGTAACAGCTACAACCATGGCGAGCCGGCCGGCCTGCGTACCGGGCCGTCGGATCCCCTCCACGTTACCAGGCACCCAAGCCGAGACGCGCCCGGCCTGAGGCCCCCGTTGTCGCCCACGGCCCGCAGCGCCCGAACGGTCCGTGCGGGCGGAGAGCTGTCCTTGCAGGCCCCCGTCGCGGCTGCCAGGATGTCGGCATGCTTGATCATCTGTCGGTCCAGTGCGCCGACGTCGGCAAGAGCGCCGCCTTCTACGAAGCGGTTTGCGTCCCCCTCGGCGCCGGGCGAGTGATGGACTTCGGTGAAGTCATCGGTTTCGGCGTGGGGGCCAAGCCAGAGTTCTGGATTGGGCCCCAGACGAGCGGAGAAGGGTTCCGGGAGTCCCACATAGCCTTCGTCGCGCCCAGCCGGGCCGCCGTCAATGCCTTCTTCGAAGCGGCGGTGGCAGCCGGCGCCGAGGTCTTGAACGAGCCGAGACTATGGCCCGAGTACCACCCCAATTACTACGGCGCCTTCGTGCGAGACCCGGACGGCAACAACGTCGAGGCCGTCTGCCACGCGCCAGAGTAGCCCGGGAGCTTCTCCGCCGGACGGACCGTTGGGGAGGACGATGCGAGTGCCTAGCCCAGCCGGAAGGCCGACTTGGGCAGCCGGTAGGCAAAATCGGTGGCCAGCTCGGCGGCATCTGCGCCCTCGAGCCGGTGCTCGGCCACCAGACGGGCGAGGAAGGCACAATGCGCCCGGCGGGCCAGGTCATGGCGCGCCGGTACCGAACAATAGGCACGAGTGTCGTCCACGAACCCGGCCGACTTGGCGAAACCCGCGCTCTCGGTGATCGCGCCCCAGAACCGGGTCATGGCGTCAGGCGAGTCGAGGAACCACCACGGCGCCCCCAGCCACAGGCCCGGGTAATAGCTCGCCATCGGGGCCAGTTCCCGGGAGAACACCGTCTCGTCCACGGTGAAGGCCACCATCCGGAAGCCGGGATGAGAACCGAAACGGTCCAGCAAACGCTGCAGGGAGGCGGTATAGCCCGTGGCTACGGGGAAATCGCCTCCGATGTCGGCACCATAACGGGTCAGGGCAGCCGTGTCATGGCTGCGCCACACCCCGGGGTGCAGCTGCATCACGAGGCCGTCCTCGGCTGACATGCGGGCCATCTCCATGATCATGTGGGCACTGAAATTGGCGACATCAGAGGCGTCGTGGGGCCCGGTCCGTAGACGGTCGTAGAGCCGGGACGCCTCCCGCTCGCTCAGCTCCAAGGCTTCGGGCCAAAGGTGGCCGTGATCAGTGGCGGTGGCCCCCAGATCCTTGAAGGCGGCTCGGCGCGACTCGAGAGCAGATATGTACCCGCGGTACGTCGTGGTGTCGGTACCTGAGACGTCCGCCAACGCCTCCAGTTGCTCGGCCCACCGGGCGGTGCGGGAGGGGTCTATTACCATGTCGGGCCGGAAGGTGGGGATGACCCTGCCTTCCCAGGTCGGGTCGTCGCGAAGGACCTTGTGGGCGGACAGGTCGGCCAGGGGCGAGTCGGTCGTGGCCAGGACTTCGAGGCCGAAGCGCCCGTATAGCGCCCGGGGGCGGAACTGGTCCGAGCCGAGCTCGGCGGTGATGTGGTCGTATGTCTCGTCGGCCGTACCCTCGGTGAGCGGCTCGGTGATGGCGAAAAGGCTGGCCAGCTCATCCTCAAGCCAAAGCCGCATGACCGTCCCGCGAAAGACCGGCCAGTAACGGCACAACCGGCGCCAGACTTCCCGCGGCTCGGCCACCGGGCCCGTCTCGCCCGGGGCACGAAAACCGAGGTCGGCATAGGAGGCCCCATGGGCATGAAGCAGCCGAAGGACGTAGTGGTCCGGTCTAACCAGTAGCTCCACCGGGTCGGCATAAGCCCTGTCGTCGGCCAGGACGGCGGCATCGACGTGACCGTGTGGCGATATGAGCGGGAGCTCGGCCACCTGGCGGTAAAGCCCGAGAGCCACCTCTCGCACCGCCGGCTCGACCGGCATCAACCGGTGCGGGTGAGGGAACGTCGGGTGCGGGCGAAGGGTCACCCTCAGACGGTACCGCACCCGCCGCGGTGGCGGCCGGGAGTGGGGACGGCCAGTTATTCGAGGGGACCGGGGTAAGCGGCTTCGGCTTTGTCGGCCAGGGCGTTGACCTGTTTTCGCACCACCACGACCAGGGCCACGACCACGGCTATGGCCACGGCGCCGACGACGATATCGATCGTCCCCGACGCTTTTTTCAGTGTGTTGGCTGCATTATATGAAAGAGCCGTATAAACGGCAGCCCATATGACGGCGCCGGCAGCGCTGGCCACAGTGAACCTCTTCCACTCCATATGCACGGTGCCGGCGAGGAAGGAAATATAGGTGCGCAAAACCGAAACAAAACGCCCGAAGAAGACCACCTTTCCACCCTGGCGGTCGAGCACGTACCTTCCCACTTTGAGCTTGCGCTCGTCCAGGCGGACCTTGCTCCCATAACGGCGGGCCAGGGCGAAGCCGCCCTTCATACCTATAAGGTAGCCGGCGACGTTCCCCGCCACAGCCGAAACCGCTGCCACCGCGAATATGGCCCACGGGTTTAGATGGTGCGTGTGGCCGGCATAGGCCCCCGCGGCTATAAGGGCCGTCTCGCCCGGGATCGGGACCCCGAGGCTCTCGGCGGCGATGAACGCGAAGATGGCCCAGTAGCCGTAGGAGCTGATCAGATGAGAGGTGCTCATTGCCGGGCTGGGAGCCTACTCTTCAGCTACCGGTCAACGCGGGTGGGACGAGTACTGTCGTGGGCATGGGCAGCCCGGGCCGTGGCGGCGAGGTGCGCCTGGGAGTGCTGGCCTCGGGTAGCGGGACGGTCCTGGAGGCCATGCTGAGCGCCGGTACCGACGTCTGCGTGGTCCTGGCTGATCGCCGCTGCCGGGCACTTCAGGTGGCGGCGGAGGCGGGAGTGCCCGCCGAACTGCTGCTCCGCGGGGAGTACGGGAAAGACTTCGACCGCACCGCTTATACCCGGCAGCTGGTCAAAGTGCTCGAAGGCTACGGGGTGGACGTGGTGGCGATGGCCGGCTTCGGCACCATCTTCAGTCCCGAGATCTTCGCCGCCTTCCCGGGACGCGTCCTCAACACCCATCCGGCCCTCCTTCCCGCGTTCAAGGGCTGGCACGCCGTGCGGGACGCGCTGGCCGCGGGCGTGACCGTAACCGGTACGACCGTCCACCTGGCAACCGAGCGAGTGGACGACGGGCCTGTCCTGGCCCAGCAGGAGGTCCCTGTCCTTCCCGGCGACACAGAGCAGACCCTTCACGAGAGGATCAAGGCCGTTGAGCGCCGGCTCTACCCCCAAACCATCGAGCGCTTCCTGGCCCAGCTCCGACAGAGCCAGGTGAGGCCGGTGACGACAACAGGAGGCACTGGTGTGAAGGCACTGCTTTCGGTTTACGACAAGACCGGGCTGGAGGATTTCGCCGCCGCGCTGGTGGCCTCCGGGTACGGGCTGGTGGCCAGCGGGAAGACGGCGGCTGCTCTCGAAGCAGCCGGCTTGCCTCACGAGACCGTCGAAGCGGTGACGGATTGGCCGGAAATGCTGGGCGGCCGGGTGAAAACCCTCCACCCTCGCCTCCACGCGGGCATCCTGGCGGACCTGGACGACCCCAGGCACCGCGACGACCTGGCTCGGCACGGCATCGACCCGATCGGCCTGGTCGTGTGCAACCTGTACCCGTTCCGCTCCCAGCCTTCGGTCGAAATGATCGACATAGGCGGGGTCACGCTTTTGCGGGCTGCGGCCAAGAACTGGGCTCGCGTCGCGGTCGTCGTGGACCCCGCCGACTACGCCTTGGTGACGGGGAAGGTGCACGAGGGCGGACAAGCCCTCGACGATGACCTCAGGCTATACCTGGCCCGCAAAGCCTTTGCCCACACGGCGGCATATGACGCCAGCATCGTCAGCTGGCTCGACGATGTCGCGGGCGCGGCTGCGAGCGCGGGGCCGCCGGCGGAAAACGTCGGGGCCGACGGGCACCAACGTCGGCTGCCACCGACCCTGCACCTGTCCCTCGAGCTCGCTCAGCCGCTGCGCTACGGCGAGAACCCCCACCAGTCCGGCGCCCGTTACCGCAACACGGGACAAGCAAGCTGGTGGGACGACGTCGTCCAGCACGGAGGTATGGAGCTCTCCTATCTCAACCTTTATGACGCCGACGCCGCCTGGAGGCTCGTCCACGAGATCGCCGACCTCAGCCCGGCAGCGGCCGTGGTGGTCAAGCACGCCAACCCGTGTGGGGCGGCGGTGGCGGCCGGCCTGCTCGATGCCTACGAAGGTGCCTTCGAGTGCGACCCTATGTCCGCCTTTGGAGGGATCGTCGCTCTTTCGGCACCGGTGGACGAACAACTGGCGGCGACGATGGTGGCCAACGCCAAAGCCGACGTGGTCATCGCCCCGGGGTACAGCGACGAGGCGCTCAGGCTGTTCGCCACCAAACGTAAGAACATGCGGGTCCTCGCCGCGCCGGCGCCCGGCACGGACGCGTGGCACGTGCGCCAGGTGAGCGGGGGATGGCTGGTGCAAACCCCGTACCGCCTGGAAAGAGGCCCCGAGAAGTGGCAGGTGGTGACGTCCGCCCAACCCAGCGAGGACAACTGGCAGGACCTGCAGTTGGCGTGGAGGGTGTGCGCCGCCGTCAAGTCCAACGCCATCGTGCTGGCGGCTAACGGCAAGGCGGTGGGCATCGGGGGCGGCCAGCAGAACCGGGTCTCCCCCGGAGAACTGGCTGTGGCCCGGGCCGCCGGCAGAGCGGTGGGAGGCGCCGGGGCGAGCGACGCTTTCTTCCCCTTCCGGGACGGCCTGGACATGGTCGCTGCCGCCGGCGTGAGCTGTATCGTGCAGCCCGGTGGTTCCGTCCGGGACGCCGAAGTCATCGCCGCCGCCGAGGAGCACGGGATTGCCATGGTTTTCACCGGCGAGCGCCAGTTCCGGCATTGAGCACCGAGGTCCTGGAGACGTCGAGGCCGTGGCACGTCGAGCCTGAGATTCGAGGAGGTCCGATTTGAGCGCCATCGTGATGTCCGGCGCGCCTGTCGCCGAATCCGTGTTGGACGACGTGCGCGCCCGGGTGGCTGCCCTTGGCCGCGCCGGCAAGACCGTGGGCCTGGGGACCATCCTGGTGGGCGACGACCCGGCCAGCGCCCATTACGTGGCCCGCAAGCATGAGACCTGCCAGCGCTTGGGCATCGCCTCGGTTGACATCCGTATCGCCGCCGGCGCTGGTCAGGAGGACCTGATCGCGGCCATCGACCAGCTTAACTCCGACCCGGCCGTCGACGGCTTCCTGGTCCAGAACCCGGTGCCCGCCGGCTACGACTACGCCGAGGCCCTGACCCGCGTTTCACCGGCCAAGGACGTCGATGGGCTCCACCCCGTCAACCTCGGCTACCTGGCGCTCGGTGAGGCAGGGCACCCCCGTCCGTGCACGCCTCTCGGCATCAAGGCCATGCTGGCTCACTACGAGGTGCCGGTGGAGGGGCGGTCGGTGGTCGTCGTGGGACGGGGCCCGACTCTGGGGCGCCCCCTGGCCCTTCTCCTGTCCCTGAAGGAGCCGGGGGCCAACGCCGCTGTCACGGTGGTCCACACGGGCGTGACGGACTGGCCCGAGCACACCCGCCGGGCCGACATCGTCGTGGGCGCCGCCGGCGTCCCCAACATGATCACCCCGGACGTCGTGGCCCCAGGCTCGTGCGTGATCGGGGGCGGCATGACCTGGGAGGGGCGCAAGGTGCTGTCTGACGTCGATGAACGGTGCGCCGAAGTAGCAGCGTTCGTCACTCCCCGCCTCGGGGGCGTGGGGGTGACGACCGTGGCCATGCTCATCTCCAACACCGTGGCGGCGGCGGAGACGTCCCTCGGCCTTATCCTTTAGTGATGGCGACCGTCTCCGAGCTCCTGGCGGCGGGGAAGACCTACTCCTTCGAGTTTTTCCCGCCCAAGAACGACGCCGAGCAGGCCCGCCTGGTGGAAACGCTCCTCGACCTCCAGCCCCTCCGGCCCTCCTTCGTGTCGGTCACGTACCGGGCCGGGCCGTCGTCCCGCCAGCGCACGACCGACCTCGTGTTCTCCATGCTGCGCCTGACGGCGCTCAACCCGATGGCCCATCTGACCTGCACCGGCCACAGCCGCCTCGAGCTGGCCGACATCTTGGTGAGCTTTCGCAAGGCCGGGGTGGAAAACCTGATGGCGCTGGGCGGCGACCCGCCCAGCGACGCCTCCGTAGGGCCGGGCGAACTGGCTCACGCCCAGGAACTGGTGGAGCTGGCCCGTGCCATCGGTGGTTTCTGCATCGGGGTCGCCGCCCACCCGGGCCGGCACCCACGGTCGCGCAGCCTGGCCAGCGACCGACGTTTCCTGGCCCAGAAGCTAAAGGCCGCCGACTTCGCCGTGACGCAGTTCTTCTTCGAGCCGGCCGACTACTTCTCCCTGGTGGACGACCTGGCCGCCCGGGGCGTCGACAAGCCCGTCCTGCCGGGCATACTGCCGGTGACCAGCCTGTCATCGGTCCCTCGCATGGCCGAGATGGGTTGCGCCGCGCCCGCCCACCTCGTCGAACGGCTTGAGGCGGCGCAAGCCCGGGGCGGCCGCCAGGACATGGTCAAGGCGGGGGTGGACGCGGCCACGGAGCTGTGCTCGGCCTTGCTGGACCAGGGGGCGCCCGGCCTGCACTTTTACACTTTCAACCGGTCCGAGGCGACGCGGCGCATCCACGCCAACCTCGGCCTGTCGGTCGCCGCCGGTTAGCGGGGCGCTGAGGAGCTGAGGCGCTCGTTGGTGATCCTTACGGCATCGGGGTTGTCATCGACCAGCAAATAGCGCCGCCCCAACCCCTTGGCCGCCACTCCCGTCGTCCCGCTGCCGCAGAAGAAGTCGGCTACCAGTTCGCCCGGGTTGCTGGAGGCCCGGACTATGCGTTCGAGCAGCTTGAGCGGCTTCTGGGTGGGGTAGCCGGTCCGCTCGGCACTGTTGGTCGGCACGATGGTGAGCCACCAGGTGTCGGTGGGGAGCTTCCCCCGGGACGCCTTGTCCGGCCCCACCAGCCCTGGTGCCATATAGGGGATGCGGTCGATGTCGGCCACGTTGAATGTCCAGCGGGCGGATTTCGAGTACCACAAGATGTTGTCGTGCTTGCGGGGCCAGCGGTCTTTCGCCCTACCGCCGTAGTCGTAAGCCCAGATGACCTCGTTGAGGAAGCGTTCCGGGCCGAAGAGCTCGTCGAGCAACACCCGGGCGTAGTGGGCGGCGTGAAAGTCGAGGTGCAAGTAGAGCGACCCGGTCGGACGAAGCACCCGGTGCACCTCCGACAGGCACTGGCGCAGGAACTCGAGGTACTCCGACAAGCTCATGTCGTCGCGGTAGCGGTAGTCGGAGACGACCTCGAACGGGTAACGCCGGCCACCGAAGCCCACCCGTTCCCTGGTGCCCACGCCGGTGCGGATGGAACCCAGGCGACGGACCTGGCCGGTGCCGAACGGGGGGTCGATATAGACCAGGTCGATGCAGCCGTCGGGCAGGCCGGCCAGGACCTCCCGGCAATCGCCGAGGACGACGCCCTCGGGCACGGCACCAGGGCCCGGCACCGCCGTCATCGCGGACAGGGCCGCGCCCACACTGGGCAGATCGCGCCTGGTTCCACAGGGGAAGGCTACGGCTTGGTGGGCACCCGGACAGGGACCTAACCCCGGGGTGTAGTCGGCTTCGTCTGGCCGGTGGCGGGGGACATAGGCTGGCCCGCCATGGCAGACAAGATCACGATGGGGCCGGACGGGGACCTTCGGGTCCCGGACGAGCCCATAATCCCTTTTATCGAAGGCGACGGGACAGGCGTGGACATCTGGCCCGCGGCCCGGCGGGTAATAGACGCCGCCGTGGCCAAGCAGGGCCAGGGCCGCAGCATTGCCTGGACGGAAGTGCTGGCCGGGGAGAAGGCGTTCCGGGAGACGGGCAACTGGTTACCCGAAGAAACGCTCGGTGCGTTCCGTCAGTACCTCATCGGCATCAAGGGACCTCTGACGACACCGGTGGGCGGAGGCTTTCGCTCGCTCAACGTCGCCCTGCGCCAGCTGCTCGACCTCTATGTCTGCCTACGACCGGTCCGGTGGTACGAGGGCGTGCCCTCCCCCGTCAAACACCCCGAGCTGGTCGACATGGTCATCTTCCGGGAGAACACCGAGGACATATACGCCGGCCTCGAGGTCGAGGAGGGCACAGCGGAGGCCAAGCGGCTCATCGAGTTCCTGCACGAGGAGCTGGGCTGGCACGTCCGGCCCGACTCGGGCATCGGCATCAAGCCCATATCCGTGACGGCCAGTAAGCGCCTGGCCCGGGCCGCACTGCAGTATGCCGTGGACCACAGCCGCAAGTCGGTGACCCTGGTGCACAAGGGCAACATCCAGAAGTACACCGAAGGTGCGTTCCGCAAGTGGGGCTACGAGGTGGCCCGCGACGAGTTCGCCGAAGTGGCCGTCAGCTGGGAGGAATGCGGAGGCCGGCCCGGCGACAAGATCCTCGTGAAGGACAACATCGCCGACATAACTTTGCAACAGGTCCTCACCCGGCCCGAGGACTTCGACGTCATCGCCACCACCAACCTCAACGGCGACTACCTCTCCGATGCCATCGCCGCCCAGGTCGGCGGGATCGGTATCGCCCGGGGGCCAACATCAACTACGAGACCGGTCACGGGATTTTCGAGGCGACGCACGGCACCGCTCCGAAATACGCCGGCCAGGACAAGGTCAACCCCGGTTCGGTCCTGCTCTCTGGCGTCCTGATGCTCGAGCACCTGGGCTGGCAGGCGGCCGCCGACGACATTGTGAGAGCGCTGCAGCAAACCATCGCCGACCGGGTCGTCACCTATGACTTCGCCCGCCAGATGGAGGGTGCCAAAGAAGTCAAGACGTCCGAGTTCGCCGATGCCATCATCGAGCGGTTGTAGGGCCGGCCCGCCATGTCCGATCCCAAGCCCGATCTCGCTCCCGGCCCCCTCCGGCCCATCAACGTCGCGATCACCGGGGCCGCCGGCCAGATCGCCTACAGCCTACTTTTCAGGGTCGCCAGCGGTTTGATGCTCGGCCCGCAACAGCCTGTCGCCTTGCGCCTCTTGGAGGTGCCGGCCGCCATGGGCGCCCTGAAGGGCGTCGTCATGGAGCTCGACGACTGCGCCTTCCCCCTGGTTTCGAACATCCTCGCAAGTTCCGACCCGAACGAAGCCTTCGGGGATGCCGAGGTCGTCCTGCTGGTCGGGGCCCGGCCCCGGAGCAAGGGCATGGAGCGCCGTGACCTCCTGGAAGCCAACGGGGCTATCTTCAGCGTGCAGGGCCGAGCCCTGGCCGCCAGCGCCAGCCGCGACGTACGGGTGCTCGTAGTCGGCAACCCGGCCAACACCAACTGCCTGATAGCCGCCCACAATGCCGGAACGGGCCCGGCGGCCTTGTCCCCCCGGCAGTTTGCCGCCATGACCCGTCTCGACCACAACCGGGCCGTCGCCCAGGTGGCGGCCAAGGCGGGCGCCCCGGTGACGTCGGTGACCAACCTTTCCATCTGGGGCAACCATTCGGCTACCCAGTACCCGGACATCTTCCACGCCAAGGTCGACGGCCAGCCCGCTCTCGACCGGGTCGGCGGACCGAAATGGGTCGAGGACTACCTGCTGCCCACGGTCCAGCAGCGGGGGGCGGCCATCATCGAGGCCCGGGGCGCGTCCAGCGCGGCGTCGGCCGCCAACGCCGCTGTCGACACCATAAGGGATTGGTACCTCGGTACTAGGCCTGGGGACTGGACGTCGATGGCCGTGAGCTCCGACGGCTCGTACAGTGCCCCGGAGGGTATCTACTGCTCTTTCCCGGTGACGACAGGCCAGGGGAGCTACGAGGTCGTGCCCAACCTCGACATAAACGATTTTTCCCGCCGACAGGTCGACCGGAGCACCGCAGAGCTGGTCGAGGAACGCGACAGTGTCGCCAGCCTCGGCCTCCTCGCCTGACAGCGGCCTGCCTCACACCGCCCGCCGGGCCGGTTTGCGGCCCGGGCGGCCTACTGAGCGATGGCCGGGCTACGGGCGCAACCTCAGTGCGTCAACGCCGGAGGGCTCACTAACCCGAGCCGATGGAGGTACGACAGCTTGCGCTCTACCGCCGCTCGCCATGCGTGCAAGTCCGTGTCGAAGTGAGCTCGGTCGCCGTCCTCGTAGGCGTGCTCGAGTTCGTCGAACGCCTCGTCCTCTGCGTCGAGCAGGGAACGGTACTTGGTTAGGAACTGGTCGTCCACAACGTCGCAGAGCATTTTGCGCCTGCACCTCCAGTTTCCGGTAGCGGGGGGGTGTTTAACCTAGAACTACCACTATCGCTCTTTGGACGCTCGAAGTTCAACTGGTTCTGAGGCTTTCTTCGCAGTTCCCTAGGTTCAACCGCGAAGGCCGCAAAGGCACCGGGCCGCCGGCAGCACCGAGGGTGGCTCAGAGCACGGGCGACTGCTCCAGGCGGCACACGTCCAGTCGGAGGTTGGCGCTAAACCTGTCCGCCAGGGCGGCCTGGTGGACGGCGTCGCCATGGGCTTGGACCGCCGCCAGACGGGCCTCGCCCGGGAGCGAGCGCGGGACAAGACGCCCGCCGGAGCGGACGGCGGGGCCGACGATGGCCGCATAGCGCCGTTGGGCGGCGGTAAAGTTCTGCCAGGTTTGCAGCCATTCTTCGACGGGCCCTTCGATCCCCCGGCCCGTGGGGACGGCACTGAGGCGTTGGCGCAACCGGTCGACCTGGTCGGCGGCGGCAAAGATGCTGGGACCATCGATGTCGTCGGCCAGTACCGTCCGGTACTTCGGCAAGGTCGCCTGGCACTCCCGGCCGGCCAGGGCGGCAAACTCGGCCAGGGCTCGGGCGTTGGCGTCCATCACTGTGCCGGGGGCTCGGTAGGGTGCCATGACCGCCACGCTCGAGACAACTACGGCGACAGCGATCACGACCATCGAGACGATGACGAGAAGGGGCCTGCGGGCCGGCCCCAGATTCGGCGGGGGTTGCCATCCGGGTGAGCGAGAGGACCGCGACCACGGCCCGGAAGTGGAGCGCCGCGCCTGGTCGGACCGCCGGGCAAGGCCCAGAAGGGACCACTCCCGAGCCGCGCTGAAGGCGTGCTCGCGCATCTGTTGGGGATGGACCGGCCCCTCGACGGAGCGGTCGACCTCGCTATAGTCGACCTCGAGCTCGTCAGCCCTCGAAGTCCACGGCGGGCGGGCCCGCGAGCGCCCCGTCCAGGAACCCCCGTCCCAGTAGCGCAGGGCTCCGGGGTCGTCGGGGCTTACGTACCAACCCGGTTGAGCGGGCCAAGGTCGTCCCATGTCGCCCCACTCAGAAGCTCGTGCTCGCCCGGACCGACGCTGGCACGAGGTCCAGAGATCCCAGCGCCGCCTGATGGACAGAAAGCGCGGCCGTGTTGCCAGTGATGTGTGCCCGTCCCGAAGACATGGCGTCCAGGGCCGAGATCCGGCCCGAAGCGATACCGGCCATGGTGGGGTAGTCGGCGCTCAGTACCACCTGCGCCGTCCTGCAGGCGTCCGGTCCGGCAAGGACAACGGCCTTCGGTCCGCTCACCGCCACCTGGTAGCGCACTACCCCGGCGGCCGCCCGGGGCACTGAGGTCACGGCCACTCCCACGACCAGGTCAGGGGGCGCAGCAGAGCCAGGCACGCTTTCGAGAGGGCCGGCCTCAAGCTCGCCCGCCCGAAGCTCGGCGAACCACTCGGGCGACAAGAAACGAGCCACCCCAACATATCTACCAGCTACAGAAGGGGAAGGTTTGCAAAACTCGCCCGCGGCCGCCGTACCCGCCTCCTCATTCCCCCCTCGCCATGGCGCCCCGGCCCCTCAAAGGGCTCTCGCCCCCAGCCGTGATAGAGCTCTCGTAGCGATTGCGCACCAGCTCTGTGCCCCCTGCCCACCGGAGCTCGAGCTCAAGGACGAGGGGCCAGGACGCGACGGCGCCGGCCCCGCCAGGCGGAGCGGGCAGGCGCGCGAGCGACGGCAGTGCCGCCTTCAGGCGCCCAACGAAAGTGCAATCCCGCCCGCCGACCTCCCCCCCGAACTGCCAGCGCCGGCCTCCGCCCGGCCACCTCAAGGTGGCCTCGACCTTGGCCCCGGCCAGGGCCTGGCCCAGGTCGTTGACGACGTGGACCTCAAGGACCAGGTCCGACGACGAGGCGTAGCTCGCGGCCGGCCACTGTGCGACGACCAGCACGGGCGCGCAGGCGGCTTGCAGAGCACCGTAGGCCGCCTTGGGCCGACGGTCATGGTCGAGGACGGCGGCGCTGACGGCGGGCTGGGCGTCGCTGAGGCAGAAGACGGCAAAGCCGCCCACCGGTCCGGAACGCAGACGGCGCAATGCCTCGACCTGGGCCCGCACCAGGTCTGCCTGGTAGGCCTGCGTGGCCTCCCGCCACATCTCGAATGTGGGGTACTGAGCCGGAGGAACGCGCTGGTCGAAAATCTCCTTTTCCAGGCAATGGTGTTCGACCAGGTGGTCCCAGTCGAGGTCAGGCCAACGCTCGGGTCTCATAAACGACGCCGTGCCCGGTACCGCCTGCGCCCCCAGCTCACTGACAAAACGAACGGCTGCGGGCCAGAGGGCGGCCGCCCGTGACAGGTCTCGCAGGCCGCCATGACGCCAGCCGAAGTAAAGATGACTGTCCGTGCCCCACGCCGGGTGCGGCAACCTGCCCGAGTGGGCTACTGCGGGCCGGGAAGGGTCAGCCTTTTCGAGCGTCCGCCGGACGCTGTGGTCCAGGACCGTTTTGTTCCAACTGGGCAGGACCTGCCCGGCCGCCCACCTGAGAGCTGTGCCCGCCGCCAGCCCCGTCCGGCCCGGCGGGGCGGCGCCCGTCGCGGCGCGCCGCCGGGGAGAAATGGTGGAAAAGGGCTCGTTGTGGCCACACCACACGACTATGGACGGGTGGTGCGCAAGAAGGTCCACCGCCGCCGCCGCCTGGCGGACGGCCTGGCTACGGGCGCCCTTGAAAGTGCCCTGCAAGGGCATGTCCTGCCAAATGAGCACGCCCAAGCGGTCGGCCGCCTCGTAGACCTCGGGGCGGGCCACGTGGCTATGGGCCCGCAGCAGGTTGAGCCCTGCGTCCCGGGCGAGTGCCACGTCTGCCGCCACCTCCCCAGGGCTGGCATAGGCGGGATCCGGGCGCGTTGGCAGCAGGTTGGCGCCTTTCAAGAACAACCGCTCACCGTTTACGGCCCATACGAAATTGTGCATCCGTACCTGGCGCAGCCCGGTCCGCAGCACCTTCCCGTCGCTGCGCCCACCATCAACTTCGATCTCGACGTCGATGTCGTGCAGGACCTGGTCACCCAGGCCTACGGGCCACCACAAGCGGGGTTCGAGGACCTCGACCTGCCAGCGGACACGGTTGGGCCCCTCGGCCAGTGGCTGGCGCTTGTCCATCACGGCGCATGGCGCTTCCCCGCTCAGGCCGCTCACCCGCGTGCGCAACATCGCCGTGAGGGGCCCGGAACTATCCAGCATGGCGAAGAAATCGAGCACGGCCCGCTGCGGGCCGGCCTCGGTACAAATGGCTCTGAGCGACGATATCCGCACCGGCCCGCTGCGCTGGGCCCGGACCGGCGCCCATATCCCCCCCGGGTTCCGCGCCGGGTCTATGCCGGCCGAGCTGGCGAACGCCCCGAGCAGGGAGCGCGTGGTCGCCCCCCGGGCCCGCCGTTCGCAACCGACCTCGATTGCCAGTAGATGTTCGGAGCGGGCGTTGACGGCCAAGGTCACGTCGAAGCTGTGGGAGAAAAAGTAGCCCTCGGTGTCGCCTAGGTAGGAGCCGTCCAGCCACACGTCCGACTGGTAAAAGATGCCGTCCATGACCAACCACGCCCGCTCAGCCTCGGCCAGCGGGGCCATCTCGAAACGCCGCCGGTATAGCAGAGGACCGTCAGAGGTGGCGAAAGCCGGCTCCGCCTGCCAGTGGCCGGGGACCCGGACCGGTTGCCAGGCGCCATCGTCGAAATCGGGGCGGGGAAAGCTGCGTCGCAGGTCCTCGTCGGCCTCTATGGCCACCCATTGGCCGCCCAGGTCCATCACCTCGTTGTCCGGGCCCACCACGTTCCTGCCCGGAGCCACCACCTGGCCGCCTAGATCCGTCACGCCGGGCCCATCAGCGCGGTGGCCTCTTCATAAGGGCAAAGTAGCGCTGTCGGCGAAGGTACGGTTTGACCATGGCCGCAGCTCCCCTTTCTTTGTGTTCGACCCTCGGTCAACTCCGGGCTTCCGGCTGGCGTTCACGCCCGGTCAAGCAGGAGGTCAGGGCCAATGCTGCGGCGCGCATCGCGGCCGGGCAGCCGGTGGTCGGCGGCCTGGTGGGTTATGAGAGCACCGTCCTGCCCGCGCTGGAAAACGCCCTTCTGGCGGGGCACGACATAATTTTCCTTGGCGAGAGAGGCCAGGCCAAGACGAGGATCATGCGCGGCCTGGCCGACCTGCTGGACGAATGGCTGCCCATCATTGCCGGTTCAGAGGTGCTCGACGACCCCTACCAGCCCATTTCCCGCTACGGGCGCGAGCTTGCGATCGCAAAGGGTGACGAATGCCCCATCGAGTGGGTGGGCCGCGACCAGCGCTTCGGCGAGAAGTTGGCGACTCCGGACACATCGATCGCCGACCTCATAGGCGAGGTCGACCCCGTCAAGGTGGCCGAAGGGCGCTACCTGTCAGACGAGCTCACGCTTCACTATGGCCTCGTGCCGCGCACGAACCGGGGCATCTTCGCCATAAACGAACTACCCGACCTGGCCGAACGGATCCAGGTCGGCCTTCTCAACGTTCTCGAAGAGAGAGACGTCCAGATCCGTGGCTACAAGATCCGCCTACCTCTCGATATTCTCCTGGTCGCCTCGGCCAACCCGGAGGACTACACCAGCAGAGGGCGCATCATCACGCCGCTGAAAGACCGCTTCGGGGCACAGATCCGCACCCATTACCCCCTCGACACGGCCACCGAGATGGAGGTCATCGTCCAGGAGGCTGTCCCTGCCGACCTGGAAGGGCTGCGCGTCGACGTGCCCACCTACATGGCCGAGATCGTTGCCACCCTCTCCCAGCTGGCCCGCCAGAGCCCTCAGGTCAACCAGCGGTCCGGGGTCTCGGTCCGCCTCGGTGTGGCGAACTACGAAACCCTGGTGGCGGCGGCGGCGCGCCGCGCCCTGCGCACCGGCGAGGACGAGGCGGTGCCCCGGGTCAGCGACTTGGCCGCCCTGGTGTCCTCGACGGCGGGGAAGGTCGAGCTGGACTCGCTGGAGGACGATGCCGAAGGTGAGGTGGTCGCCCGGCTGACGCGTCAGGCCGTGCTGGCCGTGTTCAGGGACCGGGTCGACCCGGCGGAGCTGGCCATGGCGGTGGCCGAGCTGGACGACGGCAAAGCCGTGGAGGTGGGCGACGACCTGTCCTCGTCCTCGTACGTCGTCACGCTGGGGCGCCTTGCGGGGCTCCGGGCACCAACCCTGAAGCTGGCCGGGTCCGAAAGCCCAGCCGCACTGGCTGCGGCAGCCGAACTGGTCCTCGAAGGGCTCCATCTGTCCAAGCGCCTCAATAAGCACTCCACCGCCCACGGGGCGCGCTACCAATCCAGACGGACCGGCAACTGAGCATGGCGCGGGCGAGTTACTCCCGCTGGGACGGTAGCCAGGAGCACGGCGACCTCGACGGTGACGACGTCCTGCGTCGTCTGATGGACGACCTGCTCGAGCATGGTGATGCCGACCAAGCCCTGCGTCGCTTATTGCAACAGGGGTTCAGGGACCGTGCCGGCCGGGACGTAGCCGGGCTGCGGGAGCTTCTCGACCGCGTCCGCCGGCGGCGGACGAAGCTGGCCCGCAACGCCTTCTCCGAGCTCCAGGCGGCTATCTCCAACACTCCGCCCGAGGTGCTGGAGCGGGCGCGGCAAATGTTGGCCGAGCTCAACCGGATGGTCGAGCGCCGTGAACGGGGCGCGGACGTCCAGGCCGACTTCGACCAGTTCATGGAGCGTTACGGAGACCTCGTCCCAGGCCACCCGGCCGACCTTGACGAGCTGTTGGCCTCATTGGCTCGCCAGATGGCGGCGGCGCGGGCGTTGCTCGGCTCCCTCAGCCCGGAGCAGAGAGCCAAGCTGGCCGAGCTCTCCGAGGCGCTCCTGGAGGGCGATGCGGCTCTACGCACGGAGCTCGAGAAGCTCCTCGGTCACCTGGAAGGAGAACCAACCGACGAGGACCTGCTCGGGCTGCCCTTCAGCCTTGGGCCGGCCAACACCGCCGCCGGTGAGCTGTCGGACCTCGACCAGCTCGAGCAATTGCTGGCGGGCGCGCCCAGCCCGGGCGCCCTGGCCGAGGTGGACATCGACCGTGCGCGCCAGTTGCTGGGGGAGGAAGACGCGCGGTCCCTGGAGGCGCTGGGGCGGCTTTCCCGCCAACTGCGCGAGTCAGGTCTGGTGGAGCAGAAGGAAGGGCGCATGCGCCTAACCCCGCGGGGCCTGCGCCGCATCGGGGACCAGGCCCTGGCCGATCTCTACACCAGGCTGCAGCGCTATCGGAGCGGCCAGCACCCCGTGGGCGCGGCAGGCGGCGGCCATGAACGGGCCGGCGAGACAAAGCTTTACGAGTGGGGCGACCCCTTCAACCTGTCCATCCAGCACACCGTCCGCAACGCTCTGGCGCGGCGCGGCCCGGGCACGCCCGTCCAGCTGTCACCGGAGGACTTCGAGATAGAGCGGACCGAGGCGCTGACGCGCTCGGCGACGGTGATCATGCTCGACCTGTCGCTATCGATGCCGATGAGGGGGAACTTCGTCGCCGCCAAGAAGATGACAATGGCTTTGCACTCGCTCATATCCGGCCGTTTCCCTTCCGACTACCTCGGGATAGTGGGTTTCTCGCGTTCGGCCCGGGAGGTTAGTTTCCGCGACCTTCCCGAGGTGTCGTGGGATTACGACTGGGGCACCAACATCCAGCACGGCCTGGCGGTGGCGCGCCAGCTCCTCTCGCACCAGCGGGGCACAAAGCAGGTGATAATGGTGACGGACGGCGAGCCCACGGCCCACTGGCCGGTAGGCGCCCGCGAGCCCGTGTTCGCCTACCCGGCTACACAGGAAACCGTCGATGCCACCCTGGTAGAGGTGGCGCGTTGCACTCGGGACCGCATACGCATCAATACGTTCGCGCTCGATGCCACCGGCTACCTGCGGCACTTCGTCGAGCAAATGACGCGCCTCAACCACGGGAAGGCCTTTTTCACCACACCGGAGACTCTGGGCGACTACGTGCTGGTCGACTTCATCGAGTCGCGCATGGCGTCGCGCCGGCGGGGCCGCCGGCTCGCCTGAGCACCGGCTCAGCGCTCCCTCGGGGCACCGCCGCTCTCAAACCGCCGCTGTTATACGGCATGTTCACCGCGATGAGGGGCGCGGGCGGACAGCTCCACGAGCAGGGCCTGCGCCGTTGCGGTCACGCCGAACAACCCGCCCGCCATCTCGACCATGCCCAACGCACCGGCGGCCAGGTCGGGCTCGAAGGGGGCACAGGCGTCGGCCACAAGTAAGCACTCCCAACCCCGGTCATTGGCCGTACGCAGGGTCGAATGAACCGGTCCTTCCAGGCCAAAACCGGCCACGACCAGGTGGGTCGTGCCGAGCCCCCGCAACCCCTCGGCTAAAGGGCTGGCACTAAAACCGTCCACGCCATAGGCCAGGGCCACCAGATCACCGGGGAGCCTTGCCGCCGGTCCCCGTTCCGGGCCGTGCGCCGGAGGCAGTACCGTGCAGGCGGCGTTGGCCGGTGAACGGGCATGGCGGGCCCAGGCGATCTTCGCCCCCCAAGACCGCAGGGCGACGACGAGGGTACTTATGGTCTCCCAGACGTAGGAGGCGCCGACGCACTGGCTGGCGACAGCCCGCTGCGCCCCTACGACCAAAAGGGCCGTCGTCTCGGGCTGCGCCGCCCCCGCGGCCGGCCAACGATGGGGACGGGCACCCGCCACAACCAGGCCGCGCTCGGCGTAGCGGGAGCCAAAAGCCTTGCTCACGCCAAACAGACGAGGCCTGGGGCCAGGCAGGTCGCACCCACGGGCAAATCTGAACATCGACGGGTTACCGTCTTGTATCACTTCGGTTACGAGCGTGATAACGGGCCCGGCGCAAGCCCTGCCGCCAGTAGAAGTAACACGGGCGAAACAGTGGCCTGACAGCCCCGCCGCCACCGCAGCTCCCAGGACCAGCGCCGGGCTTAACCACCCGGAACTTTCCTCTTGCGGTAAACGTCAGGATGAGGGAAGATGACAGGGATGTAACTACGGCCTAAGTAGTTACATTGGTGCTATCCTGGGAACCCCAGGATACGCCCGTCCGAGATATCACAAGCGATGGGAGCCGCCGGTGAACGACATCGTGCGCTTTTTGCGCCTACCGGCCGATGCGAGCGGGCTCCGCTGGGATAGCGAAGTGCCGACATGGCAACGGTCCGCGAACTGCCTCGGCGTCGATCCCGACCTCTTCTTCCCCGAGCGGGGAGGGTCGACCCGTGAGGCCAAAGAAGTCTGCCGCGGCTGCGTCGTGCGCAAGGACTGCCTCCAGTACGCCCTGGACAACAGCGAAAAGTTCGGCATCTGGGGCGGCCTCTCGGAAAGGGAACGCCGCCGTCTCCGGCGCCGCCGCAACGGAGCACCCTACCGGGTCAGCCAGGCCTCCTGACTCAGGACGGCCCGGCCTACACCCCCTGCAGGACTTCCCCCGGTGAGGCTCGCCTCAGCTCATAGCTGAGGGCCTGAGGCGTGCCTCGCCGTTAGTCGTGCCTCGTCGCTATTTGTCCCTCGCCGCCAACCTGTGCTCGATAGTCCGCTCCGGAGCGAGGTCGAGCTCTGGCCAACGTCTTTCGGGGATGGCACGCAGTACGTCGTCGGGGACCAGGCCGACCAGTTCGCAACGCTCTATGTCCGCCCAGCGGGCGACCTGGTCCCGCACTTGCTCTGGCCCCACCGAGAAGGGTTGGACCAGGTTGCAGGAAACCTGGACGTGGCCGTCCAAGCCAAAGCCCAAGGCCCGCACCGCAGGCGAGCGTATGACGGCCGCGATCGACCGAGCTCGGGCCAGGTCCCTCCCGCCCAGCCAGAGGTTGTAAGCAACCATCAAGGGCCGGCACCCCACCGCGACTGAACCCGCCGACGGGTGAGGAGCATGGGGGCCGGCATCGGGGACAAGACCCCACCACGCCTCCCGGCGGAGCTGAGGCAGGGAGCGCTCGGGCCCGTAGAGGAACACCGGCAGATCCAGCTCGACCGAGGCCCATAGAGCGAAGCGGTCGCGCGCCTCTTGCGCCCGTTCGGCCCCGGACGTACCGGCGGTGGCGTCTCGGACCGGCCAGCCTTCCAAAGCCACCCAGGGCACGACGTCCAGCACTCCGAAGCGGGGATGAACGCCGCTGTGCCCGCTCAGGTCGAGGAGGGAAACGGCTGTGCGGGCAAGGTCGCGCACGGCGCCCTCCACCACCTCGTCGTCGCCGGCCATGGTGAGCACGGCGCGGTGATGATCGCCGTCGGCGTGCAGGTCCAAAAGGCAGGCACCGCAGGCTTGCGCCAGGAGCGCCAGAGCGCCGGCGTCCCTGCCCTCGCTGATATTGACCACGCACTCCAGCACGAAGTCCC
>Ga0182030_10007304_pt1 | contig 23081 bp, 17 predicted proteins | sample 812S3MmetaG_FD_121299 | JGI IMG/M metagenome (GOLD analysis project Ga0182030, IMG submission 121299) | Permafrost microbial communities from Stordalen Mire, Sweden - 812S3M metaG (Illumina Assembly) | ecosystem: Environmental > Terrestrial > Soil > Wetlands > Permafrost | place: Sweden...
CGCGGGGGACGTCCTTCACATCGCCACTCTCCTGGGCGCATCGAAAGTGCTCAGAAAGCCGTTTTCCTATGAGGTGCTGGTCGCCACAGTCAACGGGCTGCTGGCGGATGCCGGCAATTCGGTGGCAGCGCGCGCGACAGCTGCAGACGGGTGATGATCAGCCGGTGAAGCGTTCGGTTTAGCCCCCACTGGCCCCCGGACCGCGCCGCGCCGGATCAGAGGATCAGATCCGGGGGCACGTTGGCCAGCGCCTCTTCCACGGTTGTGAGCCCCATCTTCACCTTGAGAATGGAGTCCTGGTGGAGCGTTTTCATGCCGGTCTTCATCGCGATGCGCTTGAGCTCGGCGACCTCGACCTCCTTGTTGATACCCTCCGTGAGCAACTCGGAATTGACCATGAGCTCGTGGATGCCGACCCGGCCCTTGTAGCCCTGCGAGTTGCAGACCGGGCAGCCCTGGGGGTTGGCCTTGAACACCTGGCCGCTCCAGCCGATTGCCTTCTCCATGATCTGCTTCTCGCGCCCCTCGGGCTCGTACGGCATCTTGCAGTTCTTGCACACGCGCCGCAGCAGCCGCTGGGCGCACACGCAGACGAGCGAAGCCGAGATGTTGAAGGGCTCGATGCCCATTTCGCTCAGGCGGGTGACCGTGGACGGGGCGTCGTTTGTGTGGAGCGTCGAGACGAGAAGGTGGCCCGTGAGCGCAGCCTCAGAGGCGATGCCCGCGGTCTCCTCGTCGCGGATCTCGCCCACGAGGATCACATCCGGGTCCATGCGCAGGTAGCAGCGCAATGCTCGCGCGAACGTCAGTCCGATCTGCCGGTTCATCTGCATCTGGTTGAGCCCCGGAAGCGTGTACTCGATCGGGTCCTCCGCGGTCTGGATGTTCATGTCCGGCGTGTTCACCTCCGCCAGCGCGGAGTAGAGCGTCATCGACTTTCCCGAGCCGGTGGGCCCGCAGTGGAGGATCATCCCGTAGGGCTGCCGGATGCATTCGCGGTACTTCGCGAGGTTCTCGTCCGAAAAGCCGAGGGCGGTGAGCGGCAGCGTCGACTTCTGCTTGTCGAGGATGCGCATGACGACCTTCTCGCCAAAGTTCATCGGCCCGGTCGCGACGCGCAGGTCTATGTCGATGTTCTTCTTCGTGAATTTCTTGAAGACGATCCGGCCGTCCTGCGGCAGGCGCCGCTCGGAAATGTCCAGGTTGCACATTATCTTCAGGCGGGTGACGAGCGCGTTGGCGACCTGCTTTGGAAGGCGAAGCTTCTCCTGGCAGAGACCGTCAATCCTGTAGCGGACGAGCAGGTCCTTCTCCATCGGCTCGATATGGATGTCCGACGCCCCAGAGATGTAGGCGTCCTCGACTATCCGGTTCGCTAGCTGGATGATGGGCGCGGAGTCCTCGCTCTCCAGGTCCGCCGCCTTAAGGTCGCCGCCCTCCGCGTCGGTCTCGTAGGCGTCGCTGATCACCTTTGTCACGGAACCGATGTCGACGTCGTCGCTTACCGCGGCCTTCGAGTCCTTGAAGTACTTCTTGATGAGGCTCTCGAAGAGGGTTCCGGAGACGACGCGGACATCGTCGATGGCCAAGTCGGTCGTCTGCGTGAACGACTCGCGCTTCGCGTAGTCGAGCGGGTTGGTCATCACCACGGCAACGGAGCCCGGGGCAAGGCTCTTGTACGGAAACACCCCCTCGCGCCGGATTATCGCGTCGCCGGTCGACTCGACAAGCTTCTCCTCGATCTCCAGCTCCTCGATCTTCGTCACGAGCGGCAGGTCGGTGAGCTTCGACACGAACCGCGCGGTGTCGTCGGGCCCCAGCTGGAACTTCGGGTCGATCATCCGGTGGATCAGGGCAGAGGAGTATTCGGCGACCTCCTTGAGGAGCTTGAGGTCGGCCTCGGTGAACTCGCCGTTGGTGCCGGCCGAGAACTCTTTGTTCAGGGTCTGAATCGCCCCGAGCGTGATTGTTGTCTTCAGCGGAACCGTGAGCATCGACTTCACGTCGAAGCCCGTCGTCTTTGCCATCGACGTCATCATCGGCGCCTGGCTCTCCGTGTTCTGGAAGAAGAGCGGCTCTCCCGTCTGAATCACCTTGCCCACGATCCCGGTGCCGATCGGGATCTTCAGCTGCAGGAGCTTTTCCTGCATGTCCTTGAACTTCTTCTCCTTCGCCGGGTCGTCCGCCCACAGGGAGGGCGAATAGTAGATCTGCTTGAATGCTATGTCGTTGCCCTCGACCAAGTAGAGCGTCATCGACTGCGCCTGCAGGGCCTCGACGACCTTCGAGGCCGTGAGCTCTATCACCGACGCCACGTCCTCCTTGCTCGGCTGCGGCTTGGATATGATCTTTATCAGCAGGGAGCGCCTGAGGGCGCTCGCGATGGTGGGGGCTGCCATAATCGGTTCTGCCGATCGGAATGCCATTGCCGGAGCGAACCCGCAACGAGAAACGATTGAGGCAGCGACGGCGGGCCCCATTTCCCTTGCTTAGGCCCGGACTTGTCAAAAAATTGCAGTTCCTCCATGGCCGACACCGAAAGGCATCCGTTTCTGAAGGGGCTCAGCAAGCACCGGGGCGCCCCGCCGACGGTCGTGGTCATCTTCGGCGCGTCGGGCGACCTCACGGCCAGGAAGCTCATTCCCGCGATTTACAACCTCAGCTTCGACAATTTGCTGCCGGCGGACTTCCACCTCGTCGGTTACGGCCGCAAGCCGATCGCGGACGAAGAGTTTCGGCGGATCGCCTCCGCGGCGATCAAGGAGTTCTCCCGGCGCGAACTCGACACGGAGGTATGGGGCCGCGTGGCCGCCAACACGACCTACGTGGCGGGTGGCTATGACGAGAAGGCTGGCTTCGACCGGCTCTCGGCCCACATCGCCGAGATCGAAAAGGGCGTCGGCAGCGACGTGCAGTCGCTCTTCTACATCTCCACACCGCCCTCGGTGTTCGCTCCCATCATCCTGAACCTGGGCGCAAGCGGGCTCGGCGGCAGGTACCTCGGCAAGAGCCACCACTCGAAGGTGATCATCGAAAAGCCCTTCGGGGTCGACCTCGAGTCCGCCCGCCTTCTAAACTCGACGCTGCTGTCCGTCTTCCAGGAGGGGCAGGTGTACCGGATCGACCACTACCTCGGCAAGGAGACCGTTCAGGACCTCCTCGTCCAGCGCTTTGCGAATGCGATCTTCGAGCCGCTCTGGAACCGCAATTTCATCGACAGCGTGCAGATCACCGTCGCGGAGGACCAGGGTGTCGGCACCCGCGCGGGCTATTACGAGCAGAGCGGGTGCCTGCGCGACATGATCCAGAACCACACGACGCAGCTTCTCGCACTGACGGCGATGGAGCCGCCCGGCTCTTTCGATGCCGAGGCCCTGCGCGACGAGAAGGTCAAGGTCCTCAAGGCGATCGAGCCGATTGCGCTCGGGGAGAACGACGACACGGCGCGCGCCCAGTACACGGCCGGAATGACCGGCGGAAAGAGCGTCCCCGGCTACGTTCAGGAGAAGGGCATCGCCCCGGATTCGGCGACCGAGACCTACGCGGCGATCCGGCTATCGATCAACAACTGGCGGTGGCACGGGGTGCCCTTCTACCTCCGCTCCGGCAAGCGCCTGCCCAGGCGGGTCTCGGAGATCGCCATGCAGTTCAAGCGGCCCCCAGGCACGATCTTCGCGCGGAAGGACGGGTTCGACCTCGCCGAAAACACGTTCTCCTTCCAGATACAGCCCGACGAGGGCCTCGGCCTGATACTCAACGCAAAGATACCCGGCCTCGAGACCAGGACGCAGCCCGTGAAGATGAGCTTCCGCTACGCCACGACGTTCGGCTCGAACACGCCCGAGGCCTACGAGCGCCTCGTCCTGGACGCGATGGTTGGCGACGGGACGCTCTTCATACGCGGGGACGAGGCCGAGACCTCTTGGGGCCTTTACACGCCCGTCCTGCAGTTCTGGAAATCCCAGGGGCGGAAGGGCCTCGAGGGCTACGCGGCGGGTTCCTGGGGCCCCGAGGGGGCCGACCGGCTGCTCACCGCCAAGGGGCACCTTTGGCGGCAACCCTGACGCCCCGACAAGGCCGGCCATGACCGGGATATTTGACGCTCTTCCCGGAATCGAGGCCCCCGTGGGCTCGATATCCAATGGGCTCTCGCTCATGTGGCAGGGCACGGCCGAGGAGGGCCGGCCCGCGCCCGAGAGCGAGGACGCGACGGCGATCCAGGTGAATTTCGTGCTGCACCTGGGCCGCATGACGGACGCCGCTGACGCGGTCCGCCAGTTTGAGATCGCCGTGAAGTTTTCCCGCCGCTACCCGTGCCGGGTCGTCGTCCTTTGCCCGCTCGAAGACGATGCCGGTGTGACGGAGATGCGCGCCAAGGTCTACGGCGAGTGCACGGTCGGCAAGTCGAGGGACGACACCCGCTGCTGCGAATTCGTGATGCTGAGCTACCCGCGCTCGGCGCGCGCGTTCCTTGAGAGCCAGGTCTCGATCTGCCTCTCGACGGATCTCCCGCTTTTCTACTGGATCCACCGCTTCAGCGACGCCGCAAAGCTGGCCGAATACAGCTATCTCCTGACGACCGCGAAGCGCGTGCTCTTTGACAGCGCGACGGACCTGTCGGACGCGGTGGCCTTCCCCTGGCCCCGGCCCGAGAACGTCCGCGACCTCGCCTGCGCCCGGCTGCTGCCGGTGCGCCAGACGATAGGGCAGTTCCTCAGCCGCTACCCCGCGGGAGCCCTGTCCGGGGGTCTCAGGTCGGTCGCGCTCTCCCACGGCGCGTGCGTCCATGCCGAGGCGCGGGCCCTCTTATCATGGGTGGGGGAGCGAATCGGCGATTGCCGGGCCGTCGGCGAAACCCTTGAGATCGCGCAGTCGGAAACCCTCCCCCCTGAGGGATTCGCTTTGGAATTCGCCTATGGCGACAGGAAGTTCTTCAGGTGGAGGGCCGACGTGGCGGCCGGCCACGCCTCGTTTGACGCGGACTTCGGCTCGGGACGCACGAAGATGTGCGCTGCTGTCTCCCTCCTTGCCCAGGAGGTCGCTCTTACTGAGGCGATGTTCTTCTGAGCGTTCGACCCGGTCAGAGACCGGGCGCCTAGCGACGCCGTCCCATCAGACGCCTCTATTCGGCCCGCAGGAGCACATAGCTTCGCCGGCCCTTGCGCAGCAGGAGGAAACGGCCGAAGAGAAGGTCGACCAGCGCCGCGGCGCGGCCCGCCTCGCCGACCCGACTGTTGTTAAGGTAGATTCCGCCCCCATCGATGTCCTTGCGCGCCTGGCCCTTTGAGGAGCACAGGCCGCTGTGGACGAGGAGATCGACGAGCGGGCTTCCGGGGCCCTCGAGCTTTGCCCTCGGATACTCTTTCGTGGGGATCTCCCCGGCGACGTCGTTGAAAAGCGACTCGGTGATGCCGTCGAGTCCGCCGCCGAACATGATCTCGCTCGCCCGGACCGCGTCGTCGCACGCGTTCTTTCCATGGACGGTCAAGGTCACGTCCCGGGCCAGCGCCCTGTGGGCCTCGCGGGCGGCCGGGTTGGCCTTGTGCATGGCCTCGAGCGCCTCGACCTCGTCTTCCGGAAGGAGCGTGAATTTCCTCAGGTATGCCGGCACCATGCTGTCCTCGGTGTTTATGAAGAACTGGTAGAAACGGTAGGGGCTCGTCTTCCTGGGATCGAGCCACACCGCGCCGTCCTCCGTCTTCCCGAACTTTGTCCCGTCGGACTTCGTGATCAGGGGAAACGTGAGGCCCCAGGAGGGGGCGCCGAGCTTCCTGCGGATGAGGTCCGTGCCGGCGGTGATGTTGCCCCACTGGTCCGAGCCGCCGATCTGGAGCTCGCAGTCGTGGGTCTTCCGCAGCTCGTAGAAATCATTTGCCTGGAGCAGCATGTAGCTGAACTCCGTATAGCTGATCCCCCCCTCTGCCTCCATGCGCGCGCGCACGCTCTCCTTCGCCAGCATCACGTTGACCGGGAAATGCTTTCCGACGTCGCGCAGGAAATCGAGATAGCCCACGCCGGCCATCCACGACGCGTTGTCGACCATCTTCGCCGGATTGGACTTGGAGTCGAAGTCCAGGATCCGCGAGAGCTGGGCCTTGATGCTGGCGAGGTTCCTGTCGAGCTGCTCGCGGGAGAGGAGGTTGCGCTCCGCCGACTTGCCAGACGGGTCGCCGATCATCCCGGTGGCCCCGCCGGCGAGCGCGATGGGGCGGTGCCCTCTGAGCTGGAAGCGGCGGAGCATCAGCTGGCCCACGAGGCTCCCGACATGCAGCGAGTCGCCCGTCGGGTCGAATCCGCAGTAGAGGGCGGTCGGCCCCGAATCCAGGCGCCTGGAAAGCGAATCCAGGTCCGTGCAGTCGGCCACCAGGCCGCGCCACTTGAGCTCTTCGATGATCGTCATGGGGCTCCCTGAAAAAGCCCCGCCGGGGCTTCCGCGGCAAGGGATTAAATTCTTGTCAAGCCCGGGGCGCGGAAAAAACGATTTGCGGAGCGGCCTGCCCTGGCACACGCTTGCCCTTCCACCAATTCGCTCCACTGCGGCGCGATCCCACTGCCCAGTCCATAAACAAACCCACTCCCCGCCATGCCAATACCAATCGGAACAAAGGCCCCTGATTTCACGCTCAAAACCTCGGCTGGAGAAGGCCTTAAGGATGTGAAGCTCAGCGACAACTTCGGAAAAAAGCAGACCCTTCTCCTCTTCTTCCCCCTGGCCTTCACCGGCACCTGCACGCAGGAGATGTGCGACGTGACCGCCGGGCTCAGTCAGTATTCAGGGCTGAATGCTGAGGTTTACGGAATCAGCGTCGACAGCCCGTTCGCGCAGGCCGCCTGGGCGAAGCAGAACAAGATCGGCGTGACGCTCCTGAGCGACCTCAACAAGACGGTCGCCGCGGCCTACGGGGTCATCTTCCCGGGCCTTGCGGGAATCGGCGACACGAGCGCGAGGGCGGCGTTCGTGATCGGGAAGGACGGCATCGTCAAGTACGCCGAGCAGACTGCGACACCGAAGGACCTCCCTAATTTTGCCGCGATCAAGGCCACGATCGCCAAGTGAGTCCGGGGGCCGCCCGATGAGCAAGCCGCCCGATCCCTTCAAGACGCTCCATACCTTCCAGGGGGGCGGAGCGGCGCGCAGGTTCCACTCGCTTCCCGCGCTGGCGAAGGCGGGCCTCGATGTCTCCAGGCTCCCGATTTCGATCCGGATCGTCCTCGAGTCGCTCCTGCGCAACTGCGACGGGAAAAGGGTGGCAGAGCACGCGGTCCGGGCCCTCGCGTCCTGGCAGGCCAAGGCGCCCCGCACCGAGGAGATCCCCTTTGTCGTCGCCCGGATCGTGCTCCAGGACTTCACTGGCGTGCCGCTCCTGGTCGACCTCGCGGCCATGCGCTCCGCCGTCGCAAGGCTGGGCAGGGACCCGAAATTGATCGAGCCCCTTGTCCCCGTCGACCTCGTTGTCGACCATTCCGTCCAGGTGGACTTCTTCGGGAACGCAGAGGCGCTCGCAAAGAACCTCGAGATGGAGTTCGCGCGCAACCGGGAGCGTTACGAGTTCCTCAAGTGGGGCATGCAGGCCTTCGACACCTTCAAGGTCGTGCCCCCTGGGATAGGCATCGTCCACCAGGTGAACCTTGAGTTCCTCGCAAAGGGGATCCTCACCGACGGGGACGGCATCGTGTATCCCGACACGCTTGTCGGCACGGACTCGCACACGACCATGATCAACGGCCTCGGGATTGTCGGCTGGGGCGTCGGCGGCATCGAGGCCGAGGCGGGGATGCTCGGCCAGCCCGTCTATTTCCTGACCCCCGACGTCGTGGGCGTCCATTTGACCGGATCGCTGCGCGAGGGGGTCACCGCGACCGACCTCGCCCTCACGGTCACGCAGCTCCTGCGGAAGGCGAGGGTCGTGGGCAAGTTTGTGGAGTTCTACGGCCCGGGCGCGGCGGCCCTGCCGGTCGTAGACCGAGCGACGATCGGCAACATGGCCCCCGAATACGGCGCCACGATGGGGTTCTTCCCGATCGACTCGGAATGCTCAAGCTACCTGCTCGCCACGGGCCGGAGCGCCGAGCATGTCGCCCTCTACGAGGCGTACTGGAAGGCGCAGGGCCTCTGGGGGATCCCGAAGAAGGGCCAGATCGACTATTCACAGGACATAGAGCTGGACCTGGGATCGGTCGTCCCGAGCGTCGCTGGACCGAAGCGGCCCCAGGACAGGATCGAGCTTCCCAGGCTGAAGGAGGAATTCACCGGCTCCTTCTCCAGACCCGTCGCGGAAAATGGATTCGGGCGGAAGGCGGAGGATCTCCGGGCAGGCGCGTCGGACGTCGCCCTGAACGGCCGGGGATCGGCGCAGATCGGCCACGGCAGCGTCCTTATCGCCGCCATCACGAGCTGCACCAACACCTCGAACCCCTCGGTCATGCTGGCGGCGGGGCTGCTGGCGAAAAAGGCGGTCGAGCGGGGGCTCACCGTGGGGCCCGCGGTCAAGACCTCGCTCGCACCGGGCTCGCGGGTCGTGACAGACTACCTGACGAGGACGCGGCTCCAGGGCTACCTCGACAAGCTGGGCTTCGAAACCGTCGGCTACGGCTGCACGACCTGCATCGGCAACTCGGGCCCGCTGGCGGCGACTATCGAGGACGCGATCGCGAAGAACGACCTCGTCGCGGCGTCCGTCCTCTCGGGCAACCGGAACTTTGAGGCGCGCGTCCACCAGAGCATCAAGGCCAACTTCCTCATGTCGCCCCCGCTTGTCGTCGCTTTCGCGCTGGCCGGCCGCGTGGACATCGACATGACCCGGGAGCCCCTGGGCAGGGGGAGCGATGGGAGGGACGTCTACCTGGCCGACATCTGGCCGACACTCGCCGAGGTGAGGGACCTCATGGGGTCGGCCCTGAAGCCGGAGGTCTTCCGGAGGCTCTATTCGGACTTCGCTGCACAGAATCCTAAGTGGAACGAGATCCCCTCGTCGAAGGGCGAAACGTACCGCTTCCAGCCGAATTCCACGTACATCCAGGAGCCGCCGTTCTTCGAGGGCTTCTCGATGGAGCCGGGCGCCGTCGCCGAAATCAGGGGGGCGCGCGCCCTCGGGGTGTTCGGCGACTCCGTGACTACGGACCACATCTCGCCGGCCGGCTCGATCAAGAAGGTTTCGCCCGCGGGCAGGTTTCTCCTGGAGAGCGGCGTGGCCTTCGAGGACTTCAACAGCTACGGCTCGCGCCGGGGCAACGACCGGGTGATGACCCGCGGGACGTTCGCGAACGTGAGGATCAAGAACCTGATGCTCGGCGGCGAGGAGGGCGGCAACACGCTCCTCCAGCCCGAGGGGACCAGGATGCCCATCTACGATGCCGCCATGGAATACCGGGGGCGGGGGACGCCGCTCGTGGTCATCGCCGGCCAGGAGTATGGAACCGGCTCGTCGCGGGACTGGGCCGCAAAGGGCACGAGGCTCCTCGGCGTCAGGGCCGTCGTCGCGCAGAGCTTTGAGCGGATACACCGGAGCAACCTTGTCGGAATGGGCGTCCTGCCGCTCCAGTTCCGGGAGGCGACAACCGCCCAGACCCTCGGGCTCGACGGATCGGAGAGCTACGACGTGCTCGGCCTCGGCCCCTCGCTGAAGCCTCAGCAGGACATTTTTCTGCGCGTCACGCGCAAGGGCGGCAAGACCCTCGACGTTCCGGTACGCTGCCGGATAGACACCCCCATCGAGATCGAATACTACCGGCACGGAGGAATACTCCCCTACGTTCTCCGCCAAATCCTCGCCAAGACGTGATTTCCGAGACCGCTAAGCCGGTTTTCCTGGTCGACGCCTATTCCGACCCGGTGGCCGTCCGGATTGACGGCAGGGCCAGCTTCCTGAACAGCGCGTGCCTTCGCGATTTCATCTCGCAGATGCGCAAATCCGGGAAGATCCGGTTCGTCATCGATTTTCTGAGGTGCACGAGCATGGACAGCACGTTCCTCGGGGTTCTCGCCGGGATCGCGCTCGAGATGCGCAGGAGCGCCCCGAAGGGCAGCCTGGTCCTCGCCCGGATGGGGCCGCGGAACCTCGAGCTCGTCCGAAATCTGGGCCTGCACAAGCTGCTGACCGTCGACGCATCCGGCGCGGGGGCGAACCCCGACGCGGGCGACCTGCCCCTTGTGTGCGGCGACCGCACCGAGCTCGAGAACGCGCGGCTTGTCCTCGATGCGCACGAGAACCTCGTGTCGGCCGACGAGGCGAACCGCGCCAAGTTCCAGGACGTCCTTGTCTTCATGAAGAACCGCGTTGAGCAGGGCTGACGGGTCCCGTCCAATCGCCCTCGGAGCCTGACGGCGAAGGGGGCCATTCCATGCTTTTAATCCTAATCACGTTCCTCCTGCTGATTCCAGCGGCCCTCTGCCTAGGACTCCTCAAGCTTAGGAAGGACTCTGACCAGAGGGAGGAGCAGCGCAGCCGCGCCGTCCAGGACCGCCAGCGCGCGCTGGACTTCATGCACCTCATGGCGGAGGCGCTGGGCGAGGGGCTCTCGCGCCAGGAGCTCCACCAGCGAATCGTCCACGCCTCGATCCTGTGCACCGGGGCACTCAGCGCCTGCATCTTCGAGCGGACATCCTCAAACACGATGCGCAGCGTGGCCGTGGAGGGTCTGTTCCCGCCCCACAGGCCGCTGCCCGACCACGTCAAGGGCAAGATGACGACGCGGGCGAAGTTCATCGAGCAGGTGCTCCGGGGCGAGGAGTTCCCGGTCGGGGAGGGGATCGCCGGCAGGGTCGCCGAGACGAAGCGCGGCGAGCTGATAGCGGATGCGGCCTCGGATCCCCGGATAGTCAAGCACGACGATCCGAACCTCGCGGTACGCTCCGTGATCGCCGTCCCGATGATGTTTCGCGACCGGTTCTTCGGGGTCCTCGTAGTCGCGAACCCGGTCGACAACCGGCTGTTCACCGAGATGGAGTGCACGCTCATGCAGTCGCTCGCGGAGCAGGCGGCGCTCGCCCTCCACAACGCGGAGTCCCTCAACCTGCAGATCGAGCGCAGGCAGCTCGACCTGGACCTTTCGATCGCGAGCGGCATCCAGCAGATGCTGCTTCCGTCCCGGTCGACAGTGTTTCCCGGCCTCGACCTCGACGCAAGGTACACTCCCGCCCAGCGGGTCGGGGGGGACCTCTTCGACATCATCGAGCTCTCGTCGACACGGCTCGGCATCGCGGTGGCCGACGTGTCGGGAAAGGGGATCGCGGCCTCGCTCTACATGGCCGTTTGCCGCACGAATCTCCGGCAGATCACCCACAGGCACACCTCACCGGCCCAGACCCTCGTCGAACTCAACCGGACCATGGAGGCCGACATCCGCGGCGACCTCTATGTCACGATGGTCTACGCCGTCGTCGACGTGGAGGCGAACCTCCTGACATTTGCGCGCGGGGGCCATGAGCTGCCTCTGCTCGCCCGAAGGGAGCCCGCGACGGGGGCATACCTGACCCGCCTTGTGCGCTCCGAGGGGATGCCCCTCGGCCTCGTTCCCGACGACCTGTTCTCATCGGCCATCGAGGACAAGATTGAGCCGTTCGAGCCGGGCGACACCCTCGTTCTCTACACGGACGGGGTCACCGAGGCGCCCAACGAGGAGGAGAAGGAGTTCTCGAGCGCGCGCCTGTCGGACGTGGTGCGGTCATGCCATGCCAGGCCCGCGCGCGAGATCAACGACGCGATCCTGGAAAGCATCCGGAGGTTTTCAGGGGCGACCATCCAGCGCGACGACCTCACGCTTGTGACGGTCAGGCGGACCTGACCCGGGATGCCCGGCGCACCCATGGCCGAGCGAAGGCGAATCGAGGTGGCCGGCGGGGGGGCGGCAGGCTTCTTCGCCGCAATCGCGTGCGCCGAGGCGGATCCAGGCGCCGAGGTGACGATCCACGAGGCGACGGCCCATCCGCTTGGCAAGGTGCGCGTCTCGGGCGGGGGCCGGTGCAATGTCATGCATTCCTGCTTCGACATCCCGGAGCTCGCGGGGAATTTCCCGCGGGGCTCAAGGGAGCTCATCGGCCCTTTCCACCGCTTCGGGCCGGCGGAGACTGCCGAGTGGTTCAACGGCCGGGGCGTCAGGCTGAAGACGGAGCGGGACGGAAGGATGTTTCCGGAGACGGACGACTCGGCGACCGTCGTCGACTGGCTGACGCGGGCGGCTCGGGAGGAGGGAGTTTGCCTCCTCACTCGCTGCGGGGTGAGGTCCGTCTCCGTGGTTGCCGGGGAAGGCGGCGGCCGATTCAAGGTTGCGCTTTCGGATGGCGGCGAGGTGCGCGCGGACCGCGTGCTCATCGCCACGGGAGGGGGCCGGGACTCCGCGGGCCTCTCAATCGCCCGGTCCCTCGGCCACACGGTCGCTCCGCCCGTGCCCTCTCTCTTCACGTTCCATGTGGACGATGTGCGCATCGGGGGCCTTGAGGGCGTCGCGGCGCCGGCCGCGGGCGTCTCGGTCAAGGGGACACGCCTGAGCGAGTCCGGCCCGGTTCTCGTGACCCATTGGGGCCTGAGCGGACCGGCCATACTCAGGCTCTCCGCATGGGGTGCGAGGGAGCTCCACGCGGCGCAGTACCGCTTCACGCTCGTCGTGAACTGGGCGGAGCCGCGCACGGTGGAGCAGGCGAGGGCCGCCCTCGAAGGCGACCGGGCCGCCCACCCGCGCCGGCAGGTGCCCACGGCCAACCCCTTTGGACTGCCCGCGCGGCTCTGGGAGCGGCTGGTCGCGGCGGCTGGAATCGCTCCCGGGGCGGTCTGGGCGTCGGTCTCGAACGAGCTCCTAAGGGCGCTCGCCGCCCAGGCGGCATCCTCGGAGTTCGCGGTCACCGGCAAGAGCCTCAACAAGGAGGAATTCGTCACCTGCGGAGGCGTTCGCCTGGGCGACGTGGACATGGCGACCATGGAGAGCCGCGTCTGCCCGGGACTCTTCTTCGCCGGCGAAGTGCTCGACATCGACGGGATCACCGGCGGTTTCAACTTCCAGTCGGCGTGGACCACCGGCTGGCATGCCGGCAGGGCCATGGCGCTTCGCTGAGGCGCATCCCACCCCGTCAGGCCAGCCTGCCGAGGAAGAGCTCCGTCCTGGAGTCCATCCGGACAAGGCCGTCCCTTTGGAAGCGCTCGAAGAGAGCCTTCAGGCCGGCGACCATGGGCCCGTGGCGCGGGTCCGGACTGTCGGTCACTACAAGGTCAAGTTGACCGAGTCGTAACCCTCGCAGGCGACGGTGACCTTGTCGCCGGGATCCAGCTCGTAAAGAGTCATTTCAGCCCCGCCTGCTATTGTGGGATACTGCTCTTGCGTTTTTCTCAGATGGAAGATCGTGACATGCAGGTTCAGCGGATCGGGATTAACATTCTTGATGTGCACCCTGAAGCTTCCCGTCAATGACCAGCCAAGGCCCAAGAAGGGCGTACTTTTATAAGAGACCTTGAAAGGCAATGGACGCGCATTGATAACCGCGGCCTGTGGCTTGGCACTCTCGCTCTCCGCCTTTTGAAGCCGAGAGTGCAGGTCCATCGATTCGCTTTTTGCCTGATCAAGCTGCGTAAGCAGCTGGGACGAACTGTCGTTGGCTTGCTTGAGCTGACCCTGCAAGTCGGCCAACCGAGACCTGTCTGTGGCCAGCTGCGCCTGAAGGTCAGCCAACTGGGCCCTGGCCGTATCGAGCTGTGAGGGCAACGGTTGCAAATCAGCCAGACGGCTCTTGGCCTGGTCGAACTGTGACTGAAGGGACGCCTGCTGGCTCTTGGCCTCGTTCAGCTGCGACTCCAGCTGGGCCGAGGCTGCCTTCGCATTTATTAAATCCGATTGCGACTGTGCGGCTTCGGCCTTACTCTGGGCGAGTTGACCCTGGGTGTCGGAGACCCGGGCGTCCAAGCTGTGGTTTTTGACGCCGAGGACAATGGCAACGACTGCGAGGACAAAGCAAACCGCGAGAATCCAAAATAGCGATCGAGAGATCTTGAACTCATGAATTGGTGGGGTAGGTGAATTATTCATGGTGGGAAAGAGGCGCCAAGTTAACTTCAAGTTCCTGTAAAAACACAATGTTTTCGCTCAGGGACCCATGCAATCTTCGCAGGGCGGACTTTCACCCGGCAGTTCAGGCTCGCGTAGCGGCTGCGGCTCGCCAGCGCGCTCGAGTCTGCCGTCAGGGGAATATGCTCTGCTCGCTCCAGCCCTCGGCGCTTCGGGTGAAGACCGAGCGGCGGTGCAGGCGGAACGGACGCTGCTCCCAGAACTCCATCTGGGAGGGCGCGAGCCTGAAGCCGGACCAGAACGGCGGCCGCGGTACGGGCTTGACGGCGAAGCGGAAGGCAAAGGCGGCAACCGCGCGTTCCAGCTCGGCAAATTCGACCAGGGGCCGGGACTGGCGCGACGCCCAGGCCCCGAGCTGGCTGGTTCTGGGACGCGTGGCAAAGTAGGCGTCCGCCTCCTCCGCGCTGACGGGCACGACGGCCCCCCTGATGCGGACCTGGCGGGAAGGCGGCCAGTAGAAACAGAGCTCGGCCCTCGGATTGCCAGCAAGGTCGGAGGCCTTGGGGCTTCCTAGGTTCGTGTAGAAGACGAAGCCCTGTGGATCGAAGCCCTTGAGGAGCACCATGCGAACGCTTGGCAAGCCGGCGCCGTCGGCTGTCGCAAGCGCCATGGCGGTCGGCTCGGCAAGGCCGCTTTTCCTGGCAGCCTCAAGCCATTCGGAAAACCTGTGCAGCGGATCGTCCATCGAGCCGCCATGATATCGCGCCTGGAGTCCGCCGGCTGCGCATTCCTTGGCGAACAATGGGCGCCTCTTTTTTGGCGAGGGAGAACCTGACGGGCTCCCTCCGATGGTCGGCCAAGGGGGCTCTGTCAGGCCGTCAGGGGAGGGCTAGCTTGTGCCGGCAGCGGCGGCTGGCGTATGGCGCCGCGCTGCATGCGCCATAATCATGCATACGTCCCGATCGCCAGACCCCGCTCGACGAAGTACCGGTACGTCTCGTATTCCACGAGAGGAGAAACACTGTGGTCAACCTGCAGGACGTAGCCGCTGCCCGACATGGCACCGGGCAATTTGGATTCCAGTTCGCGCCGCACGACCGAAAGGTCGTTGGTCTCCAGGGCGCGTGCGTCCATGCCGCCGATCAGGGCAATCCGTTCGCCGAAATTGCGCTTCACGCGCAGGAGGTCCATCCCCGCCTTGACCTCCAGCGGCTGCAGGCAGTTGATCCCGGCCTCGATCAGGGAGGGGATGAGCGCCTCGACGAAACCGTCACAGTGCAAGACCACCGGGAGCTTGTGAGAACGCGCGAAGTCAAAGAGCTTTCGGTGGGCGGGAAAGACGAGCTCGCGGTACATGGCCGTGGACATGAACGGCGTGTGCTTGTATCCGAGATCGTCCCAGGCCCATAGTCCGTCCGGCAGGCCTTCGCGTTGGAAGAGGATTTCAAGCAGCCGCACGGTGAGCGTCGAATAGGTGTCGGCCATTTCCCGCACCCACTCTGGATCAGCCGCCATTCCCATCAGCAGGTTCTCGTGACCGCACATGGGAGCCATGCAGTCGAATGCGGCAACCACGCCGCAGGTCATGAAGCGCTGGTCCCGGTTGCACTTCTCCCGCAGTTTCCGGTAGGACTCGAAATTGACGCGCCGCTCATAATTCCGTTCGTTCACCAAGTGGGGCCGAATGCGCTCCTCCCAGCCCTGTCGGTCCTGCACGAGGAACCCCACGTGCTCCGGCGCGCCCGATCCATTCTTGTGCCAACGCAGGAGCGCTCCGTTGCCGTTTCGCACAAGTTTGGTCGTCTCCGTCTCCTCCACCACCTCCTCCCGCACGTCGATGTTCGCCACCAGGTTGTTGACCGTGCCGTAGTCCGCCGGTGTGATTTCGCCGCCGGTCCGCCGCACGTCCAGCTCGAAATGATCGCTGATATCCTCGGGTTTCGCGATATGCCCCTGAGCGACCCACTTTGCGGCCGTTTCCTTCCAGTACACTTCGAACAGGCCAATTCGGTCCACGGCTTCGTGCCGGAGGATTCGTTGAAAACGCTCCTTGCTGGTGATGCTCATAAATCGTCCATATAGGGCAAGCTCACGCAAATGCTCCAATGTCGAAAACGTTCATTTGGCTTCGTCATGGCAGCGCAGTCTTGTGGGATCGAACAGTCCCCGGGGAGAGGAATTACCATCGCGAGGATAAGTGTAAGTCTCTTGTTCACCCTAAAAGGGTCTGCGACATCAGAATAAGTGCTCAAATGTCGGATTGCGGATTCTCCTCGCCCATGACGACGGTAGCAAGCGTACAGAGTCGGATCGGTCTGCATCTGTACGACCGATTGTGATGGGACGTTCGAAGTCCGACTGCTGGAGTAAGCGCTGGCCCGCCAAACGTTCCCAAGGGCCGAGGGAACCGGCATGCAGGTTAAGGTATGTTGAGAGCATGGATTAGAGTTGGTAATAACTGCACGGATACGTTGTGCCAATCCCGTCAATGAACCGATCGCCTGCGGGATCGGCCGGGTGGTCGCTCACGCGGCGCCCGCCGAGGAGATTGGGCCCATTAAGAGGAGAAACTAGGAACCGCGCCAGCAATCCCCACCTGGCCGAGGGCTGCAAAGACGAGAACGAGCACCGTCTCGCGCAGGGCTGCAAGGCGTTGGGAACTGAATCTAGCGTCATTAAATCGGTGTTTCAATGCCGGTGGTTTTTGGTGTAACTATCATGACGAGGACTAACTATTGTTCGGGTCGGCTCGCGGGCAAACTGGCGACGCCAGTCCGCGGACGATTCACGGGCGCGAATACGTGCCATTCCCATTCGCCAATGCTGCGGTTATCGCTTATGAATAGGATGCGGCATCTGTCTGGAAAGCCGTGAGACGCAATCCGCGTCCTGACACATGCAATTATTTCCAAAACTGAAGGTTACGGGGCTCGCGGCCCTGGTGTTTCTTTCTGGGCCATTGCTCGCAGTGAACCCAAAATATCAGGATGCGGTAAAGGCTCGGATCGAAAACGGTTACGTCATTGTGCTATTTGCGAATGGTTCGAAGACCATGGTGCCGCTCGATTCGCTGAAGGAGGATGACCGCGCGTGGCTCACGAAGCTGAGCCTTGAGAACCCGCTCTCCCCTGGCAAATCAGAGATCAGGTTCGTTAAGGAAACCATCAAGGTAAAGACCACGATTGCCATATCCAGCTCCGTTGGCCCGCTTGAGACGGTTCAGCTCATCCCTCCAAACGTGCCCAGGGACCAGATTGGCGCAACATGCATGGTCTACGCCCGCGTTCACTGGCTGGACATCGCGGGATTCTACGTGGACAACGTCGACATATATAAGATCATAAACAACGCGGATACGGATCATCCATGGACGAGTCCGAATTTCTATCAGTCTATGGACAACCTCGTGACACGCTTCAAGCCGCACCCTTTGGTTCACAATTGGACACCGAAGGTGGACGCCTTCGACTGGACGAGGCAGGAATTGCGTAAAGGGCGCCCAGTATTAGCTTCGTTCCCGAGGGAGGTCTGGCAGGATCTCCCTCCCGGATTTGTCGGAAAGCACCCTTGGAATGGAGGGAAAGTTGGCCATCAGGTTGTAATCAACGGGTTTACATGGAACCGGGAAACGCATGAAGGGACATTCCATATCGTCAATTCTTGGAGGGAGTTGCCTGAATTCGACCTAAAGACGGAGGCGGCGAAAGGCGCCATGGAAGTCGAGCAGAGCCTTTCGCCAAAGGGCGAGCAAAGGGAGGAGGCCGTGAGAACGCAGGCGACCAAGGTCACCTTCATAAAAACCATTGGGAAAACCAATTTGTACGAGGTCGATACAAACAACGGCGTCGAAAAGGTGGTGGCTGCGGACGCAGCTGCGGCAAAGGCCATGATCGAAAGCGCCGATCCGTCGAATTGAGCCGGCGCCCGGATCAATTCACGGTCGTGGAAATTCCTCCAGCATCTTACTCCGAATTAAACGACGTTCTTCGCGAATTTCACTCAAGACTTGTTGTAGTATTGGGTGACGACGTCGTTGGCATCCACCTGCATGGCTTATTGGAATGTTTCTGGGCGCGAGATCCATCGGCGCGGGCTTCGACGGATTGCTGTACGAATGTCCGATCAGCCGGAGGCCGTGTCCTCAGCATCGTTCATTTCACAAGCATGCGTCTCCCTCTCAGATAAGGGGGACACCGTGTGAGAAAACAAAAGGAATGACCCGATTGCGAAGACCGATCTCCAAAGGCAACGTTAGCAGTCTGGGTCAGAGATGCCGCGTCCCGCGCGGTTCGCAAAATCCTGCAATCGTTGGTTGGGCCACTTAGGAATACAAAAAATGCTGCCTCAATCGTCTTACAAGAATCTCCTTCTCATTGGCGCGTCCCGCGGCCTTGGTTTTGCTCTGGCTGAGGAGTACCTCAAGCGCGGATGGCAGGTTGTGGCCACCGAGCGGACTCGAAGCAAATCAAGACTGAGCAGCCTTTTGCCGGCTTACGATGGCCGTCTTGAAATCGAAACGGTCGACATTGTCTATCCCGACCAAGTTGCCGCGCTTAGAGCGCGTTTGGCATCAAGGGCATTCGACCTGCTGTTCGTCAATGCCGGCGTCAAGAACGACGATCGCGAAACGATCGCCGACGTATCGACCGAAGAATTTGTGCGTGTGATGGTCACAAACGCCCTAAGTCCGCTGCGCGTCGTCGAGACGTTTCAGGATCTAGTACTCCCGAGTGGTACCATAGGGATCATGTCCTCCGGACTGGGTAGCGTCACCAACAATGAAAACGGAAACTATGAGGTCTATCGCGGAAGCAAGGCGGCGCTAAACATGTTCATGCGCAGGTTCGCCGCCCGCCATGCCGGCGATTCGCGAACGCTCCTTCTCATTGCTCCGGGCTGGGTGCGGACAGATATGGGCGGGCCCCAAGCGCGTCTTAGTATCGAGGAGAGCATACCGAACCTCGCGAATACCATGGAGGCGCAGGCCGGAAGGGCGGGTCTGCAGTATCTGGATTACTTGGGCCGGATTATTCCTTGGTAAGTCAGCAAGATTTGAAACCCGCGGATGACGCGATGGGAAAGCGGCCTTAGGATCGGCAGACAAGGCCCAACTGGACAATGCGAGACTCGAGAGCGAAAGCTGCCATTTGCGGGCTTATCGAGCACTATCCCAAAAACGACCGTTTTTTCGACGCCAACTTAGTGACCCAAGATTCGATTCCCAACGATTCTCCGTGGCAGACATCCTAGAGCCTCATTTCTGGGGCGGCTTGTCTTCGACTTCGCCCAGTGACTTCACCTCGCCCACATTGACCTTTCCTTCGGGGAGATGCTGCAGCCCGTTGCTGTTCAGACCAAAATAGTTCGAGGCATCCTTCGCCATCTTCGGCAGGGCTTTGGTGAAGTCGGTGTTGCTTGTGCTGACGCTGATGCGCGTCTCCCAGAGCTCCTTGTACTGCTTATTCAACACGAACGCCTGAAAATCGTACGCCATCAGCACAACGAAATACCGTTGGCCCTCAAGCTCGGGCACTGCGTTCGGGTTTTTTGGATCAAAATCAATATGGATCTGTTGTAGTGCTTCATTAATCGCCGGCCAATCGTACCCTAGTAGACTGGCATTCTTCGCATCGATAGTCATGCGCACGGCGCTATCGAAAGCATTCAAAGTCATTTTATATGAAAAATCCGCACCGGCAAGCGTAGGCCGGTAATTTAGAGCTGAGATTCCAATATGAGGTGGAATGGTCGTTCCCCAACGAACGACGATGATCAGCTTCCCCGTTTTTAGGTCCTTGGCCGGATGGTAGTTCTGGGTCGCTAACTGTTCCGCGATGACCCGCGCTATGTCCAGGTAGCTCTTGTTGTCTATCGAGGCATCGCCAGAGGGTTTGTCGTAAGAGCCGCCGAGTTCGTCGTAACGGCCGCCGTTCTTTAAGAAATATTCCTCCGGCTGGTACGAGCCATCAGGGAATTTCTTACGCACGTAGTCCTTGCTCACCACCTTTGAAAACACGGCGGTTACCTCATCGTCAGCACGGACAGATGGAGGTGTGACCAGAAGCAGGGTACAGCCCGCGAGGACCCCAACCATTGTTGGAAGCGCGCCTGAAGTGTTCATAAGGCGGAGGTGTCGTCCTCCAACTCGCATGGTGCGTGCCAGAAGAACAAAAGTTGTAAGACTACGAGAATAAAACGCTTACGGTATCCTAGAGGCTATTCCTATTTTAGAACAAATTCGGAAACGGGATATCTTTTTCCCAAGAATGGGATGTAGATCAGAACAATCCATTTGGTCCGGCTACGCAACCAAGCAGATATCCAGAAGCGGCGGTGACTGCAGTTGTGCCGCCTCTAGCGTCTCGATTATGCGTGCAACGTCCGCAGAACCTAGAGGACCGTTGCTGGCTGTCTAATCGATCGAAGAGCCGTTCCTCGATGGGCCGCCAGCTTTCTGCGATCGCACGGGTGCGACCCCCTAGGTTGCGCGCTGCGCAATCAAGGTTGCCTCCTGCTCGCGGCTGAACTGGCTCGTATAGAGCTCGAAATAATGCCCGCGGCGCCTGAGCAGCTCCTCGTGGGTGCCGGATTCCTCGATGCGGCCGCCGTTGATGACAAGTATCCGGTCGGCGCGGCGAATCGTGCTCAGCCGGTGGGCGACCACAAAGCTAGTGCGGCCGCGAAAGATTGCCTCAATGCCCCGCTGGATCATCTGTTCCGTCTCCGTGTCGATCGAGGATGTCGCCTCGTCCATGATGAAGATCTGGGGATTGGCGAGGATGGCCCGCGCAAATGAAAGAAGCTGCCGCTGACCCGTGGAGAGACGGTTGCCTCCTTCGCCGACCTGAGATTCATAGCCGTGCTCCATTCTTGATATGAAAACGTGGGCGTTGACCATCCGGGCGGCCTCCTCGATCTCCGCGTCGGTCGCGTCCAGGCGACCGTAGCGTATGTTCTCGCGGACGGTGCCCTTGAACAGGTGGGGGGTCTGGAGGACGATGCCGAGCTGGGATTGAAGCCAGCCGAGCGGGCGCTCCCGGTAGTCCGTCCCGCCGAAGAGAATCATCCCCTCGGTCGGCTCGTAGAAGCGGCAGATGAGTGAGACGATCGTGCTCTTTCCGCCCCCAGACGCCCCGACCAGCGCCACCGTTTCGCCTGCGCGAACGCTGAGATTGAAATCCTTCAGGACCATGGGCCCCGAGGCGTACCTGAAGGAGACCCCCCGGAACTCGATCGAGCCTATGGCCCTGGGCAGACCGTCGGGCCCGAGTCCCTGCTCGGCGGGCAGCGGAGCGGATCCGCCGACCTTCGAGCGGAAGGCGCTCACGCGCCGCCGGACCTCGATCGAGTCCGCAATGGTCGGCTGGGTCGCCAGAAGGCCCATGACGCGCTCACCGGCAGCCTGCGCGCCCTGCATCTCGGTAAGCCGCAGGGCGAGTTGGTTGATGGGCTGGAAGAACTGGCCGGCGAAGTTGATGAACGCGACGAGCGTGCCGATGCTCATCGCCCCGGCGGTGGTCAGGTAGCCCCCGTGCCAGAGCGAGAGGCCGGCGGCGAGGCACCCGAGCGACATCACCAGAGGATAGTACACCGCGTTCTGCCGGGCGTTGAGGACGGAGGCGTCAAACATTTGCCCGCTCAGCTGCCTGAACTCGTCGAGATTCTCCCGCTCGCGAACGAGGGTCTTGGTCGTCCGCACGCCCTGGATGGACTCGTTGAAGCTGGCGGTGATCTGCGAGTTGAACCTTCGGATCTCCCTGGAGCTCAGGAGCATCATGCGCTGGAAATACTTCGAGACGACCGCAAGCGGGGGCAGTATGGACAGGATGATGAGCCCAAGCCTCCAGTTCATGATGAGCAGGCTGGTCGCGATCATGATGATGTAGCTCACGCCCCAGACGATATCCAGGAAGCCCCATGCAATGATGCGGGAAAGCCGGTCGCAGTCGCTCGTGAGGCGGCTGATCAGCCAGCCGACCGGACGAGTGTCGAAGAACGCGAACTCGAGGTCCTGGAGCCGGTCGAAGCAGTCCCGGCGGATGTCGTGGGCCATGCGGTTGGAGATGTTGCCCGCCAGGTCGATGAACACCCAGACGCAGGCGCAGAGCGTCAGGGTAAGCCCAAGGTAGACCGAGATGTACCTGCCGAACGGCGCATGAGCCCCGTGGACCAGTACCCCGTCGATCACCCACCGGGTCACGAGGGCGAAGCAGGCGTCGCAAATGGCGACCACGACCGCGGTGACGAACAGCGGGATCAGGAAGCGCTTCAGGTGCAGCGCGCGCCTGAAGATCTTCCCCCAGAGGCCGGTGTCGAGCCTCGCCTTGAATTCATCCTGCTGCAGGAGAGCGTCGTTCATGGGCGGGTCTGGTCCTGGCCGGGAGCGGCTTCCCGGGCGAATTCGCTCTCGGTCCGGGTCTGGATCTCCCACAGGCGCCGATAGAGCCCGGGCCGGGCCGAGAGCTCGGCGTGAGTCCCGGACTGGACGATCCTCCCCTGGTCGAGCACGAGGATCCGGTCGGCGTGGGCCAGCGTCGAGAGCCTGTGGGCGATGACCAGCGTTGTTGCCCTTCCATGGCGTTCCCTGAGGGCCTTGAGGATCATCGCCTCCGTCTCGCCGTCGACCGCGCTCATGGCGTCGTCGAGTACCAGGATCGGCGGATGCCTGAGCACGGCGCGCGCGATTGCCACGCGCTGGCGCTGCCCGCCCGAGAGCGTGATTCCGCGCTCGCCGACCATGGTGTCGTAACCCTGGTCGAACGTGAGGATTGTCTCGTGGATGCAGGCGGCGCGGGCGGCGCCCTCGACCTCATGGTCGAGCGCGCTTCCGCTTCCGAGCCTCAGATTGTCCCGCAGGCTCTTCGAGAACAGGAAGGGCTCCTGCATGACCACGCCGAACTGCGAGCGCACCCACTTGCGGGGCAACGACGAGAGCTCGCGGCCGTCCAGCAGGATCGACCCCTCAGTGTAGTCGTAGAGGCGCAGCAGCAGGTGGATGAGCGTGCTCTTCCCGGCGCCGGATGGCCCGAGGATCGCGAGCGTCTCGCCAGGCGCCACCGAGAAGGAAAGGTCGTTGACCGAACCGGGCA
>Ga0182030_10007306_pt1 | contig 23076 bp, 15 predicted proteins | sample 812S3MmetaG_FD_121299 | JGI IMG/M metagenome (GOLD analysis project Ga0182030, IMG submission 121299) | Permafrost microbial communities from Stordalen Mire, Sweden - 812S3M metaG (Illumina Assembly) | ecosystem: Environmental > Terrestrial > Soil > Wetlands > Permafrost | place: Sweden...
CGCTTCGGGTTTGCTTACAAGCTGGATTCGAAGACCGTGGTTCGCGGCGGATATGGCATCTTCTGGGCGCCGCAATTCGCTCTCGGTGCACCTATCGCGACGGTCGGCTATAACCAGACCACCAGCCCGAGCGCTTCCGTGGACAACAACCAGACCCCGGCGCTCAACCTGACGAACGCTTTTACCTCCGGAATTCTGCAGCCCGTGGGCAACACCCTCGGCAATCTCACCGGCATCGGCCAGAGCTTCTCGCTGGTGGATCCGACGGCGAAGTCGCCCTACGTGGAGCAATACTCGTTCGACGTGCAGCGCGAACTGCCCGGCGGGATCGCGACGGAAGTCGGGTTCGTCGGCTCGAAATCCAGCCACCTCACCACGGGCACCGCGAGCATCAATCTGAACGCTCTCAATCCGAGCCTTCTCTCGGAAGGCACCGCACTTACGCAGTCGGTGGCCAACCCGTTTTACGGACACGGCGGCCTCGGCGTGATCGGCACGGCCAACGTGCAGGCATCGCAACTGCAACTGCCCTATCCTACCTACGGCGCTATCAGCCAACTGTTCGACGACAACAACAAGGCGAAGTATTACTCGCTGGTGGTGAAGGCGCAGAAGCGGTTGAGCAAGGGCATGAGCCTGCTCACCACGTTGACCTGGTCGCGCAATTGGGACGAGGCCGGCGGCGGCCCCGGCAATACGTTGAACAGCGGGGCGAAGGGTCCGCAGAACCCCTACAACATGGCGGCCGAATATGCGTTCTCCAATATCGACACGCCGTTGCGCTGGTCCACCGCCGTTACTTACGATCTACCGTTCGGCAAGGGCAAGGCGCTGGCCAACAACAGCGGCGTGCTGAATTACATCGTCGGCGGTTGGGTGGCGAACGCGGTCACCATCTACCAGACCGGCTTCCCGCTGCAGATTTCGCAGGCTACCAATTTCAACTCGGCCTTCGGATATGCCAGCCAGCGGCCCAATGCCACTGGCGTTTCCCCGGTCACCAGCGGAAGCCTGGAGCAGCGCTTGAACAACTACATCAATCCCGCGGCATTCTCCACGGCGCCGGAGTTCACATTTGGAAACGTCGGGCGGACTATCGATATGCGCGGTCCGGGACAGGCCAACTACGATCTGTCGGTCTTCAAGAACGTGACCATCAAGGAAACGGTGAAGGCGCAGTTCCGCTGTGAAGCTCTGAACGCCTTCAATACGCCGCTGTTCTACGGCCCCAGCGTATCGTACGGCAGCAGCTCGTTCGGGAAGATCACCAGCCAGGCGAACTTCTCGCGGCAGCTGCAGCTCGCGCTTCGCTTCTCGTTCTAAAGCAAGGCTTCGCCTTGATATCCCTGCGGGATTTGGAAGTCAGAAGTCAGCGCTGCCGCCGGGGTACCCGGATTGTACAATCTGCGACTCAATCGCGCGCGAACTGCGCTGGCATCGCCTTGGACAAGCTAAAGCATGTCCTACCTGCCCGGTGTCACAGATTAGACGCGGACCCTTCGGGTCGGTGAAGTCAGAATGGACCCGCAGGGTTTTCATTCTGACTTCTGCCAACCGCTCCCTCCGGTCGCGGATCGGTATCGGCGCACTATGCTTCCGAGCCGTGACCGAAGGGAGCGATCATAGATTGGTCAATCCGGGCCTCCCCCGGTGCCTGTTACTTCCCTCCCAACGTGGCGCAGGTACTCCCATTTGCCGGCGCCGACACCCGTGCCGTCGCGGGCGAGCCAGGCTCGCCTGGACAAGCTGAAGCATGTCCTACATCGCCGAAGGCACGGTGCAGGCGCGCCACGTCGGCTCGGCTCAACCGCAGTGGAGCGCCGATCAGTTCCCGCCCGGAGAACGTGGCTTGCGTGACGCCATCGTTTCCGTGCATGGCCGATCGGGTGAGGATGTGCACCAACTCATGAGCCAGAACGCGTCCTAATGCGCGGCCCAAGAGGTAATCGGGCCGCGCAAAATCGTCTCCCCACATGGCGGAGTGCACCGAAGCCGTCAGATGATTGCACTCCACTTCGCTGAAGGGCAGCACGTCGCCGTCGGAATTGTACGCGAAGGCAAAGGGGCCGCGCTCGTCGTATAGCATCGGGATGGGCTCCAGCATACACTTGCCTTTGAAGTGCACCACTACCAGATTTTCATAGGAGCCGAGGCCCACTTCATTGCGCATACGCCAGTCCAGGTGGACGCCGGCGGTCTTGAAGATCTCTTCCGTCTCGCGCTTCATTTGCTGCACGGAGCGGTTGGAGTATGGGCCGTCGAAATCGACCACGACGGTGATGTCCGCCGCGACGGCGCGGAGGCAGACAATCAGGGGCAGTAGGCAAAGAAGCTGACGTGGCATCTCGCACCTGGGCGGGACGCAACGTGAACCAGAGCCCGCCCGACTACGGCTTTATTGTAGTCCGATTCCACTTCGCCAGGAATTTCCCTGCCTTCTTGCGCGTCGCCGGCCGCGGATTCTCGATCTGCGACTCCACGAATGCCAGCACCGCCTTCTTCTTCTGAATGTTCGGAAAGAAGCGATCCAGCGTCTGTATGGCGTGACCGGCGGCAATATTCCGGCACTCCGGCGTGGCGTAGTTGGCGCGGCTCACTTTGAGGACCTCCCTGGCAATGCGGTCCGCAAGGTGCGGCTTGGCGAGCGCGATATCGGCCGCGCCATGGATGGCATTGGCGGCGCCGATCATCTCCTGGCGGGCGATAGGCGCCAGAAAACGGTTGAGCAACCGGTCGATGCGCCCTTCGGAATCGACGCGCGCCAGGTGGCCCAGGATGCGGCTGGCATTCCAGCGGAAAATGCGGCTGTCACCTTCCATCAGGTGAGTGAAAAAGTCGAAGCGGGGATACAGCAGGCCGGGATCCTCCTCGCTGAGGCGGACAAGCTGCCTGGCGGATCCGTACTTGGTGCGGGCTTCAGGCGACGCTAAGCCTTCGCACAGCGCAGTGACCTGCTCGGGTGTGGAGCAAGGCATTGCCCCTAGCATAGTCCATGCACTTGACCGATGTCGAAGGATAGTACCCCAATTTGTAAAACCTTGCCGCCGATAGAAAGGACACCCAGTAGAATGTTGAGGTACCGTTTGCGTTCCGGTGCACTAACAGAGTGGGCAAGGAGACACATTGGACGGCAGAGAAATCGCTAGCCGCTGCCAGCTACTAGCGCAGCAAACTGAGGTGCCGGGCGGCATCACCCGCACGTACCTTTCGCCGCCGATGCGCGAAGTGCATCGCCTGGTGCGCGGCTGGATGGAAGCCGCGGGCATGACCTCTCGTATCGACGCGGTGGGCAATCTGCGCGGGGTTTATGGAGAGGGGCCCCGGTTGATGATCGGCTCGCATCTCGACACCGTGCCGGACGCCGGGGCCTTCGACGGAATTCTCGGAGTGATGATCGCCATCGCGCTGGTGGAGCAGCGGCCGCCCTGTGCCGTCGAGGTGGCGGCGTTCTCGGAAGAGGAGGGTGTGCGCTTCGGAGTCCCGTTTATCGGCAGCCGCGCGTTGGTGGGGGCGCCGGTGATGGACGAACCCGTTCTGGCGGCAATCCGCGAGTTTGGGCTGGATCCGGGGCAGATTCCGGAGGCGGTCCTCGATCCCGAGGTGAAGGGATACCTGGAATTTCATATCGAGCAGGGGCCGGTACTGGAATGCAAAGGGCTGCCATTGGGTATCGTGGAGGCGATAGCCGGCCTCAGCCGTTGGGAAATCCACTTTACGGGGAAGGCCAACCATGCCGGGACCACACCCATGGATCGCCGGCACGACGCCTTGGCCTGTGCCGCGGAATGGATTGGCCTGGTGGAGCATGTGGCGCAGACCACCGAGGGCCTGGTGGCGACTGTCGGAAAAATCGCGGCGCACCCCGGCGCCGGCAACGTGATCCCCGGTGCGGTGACCGTGAGCCTGGATGTCCGCCACGCCTTCGACGAGGTGCGCGGACGCGCCCTGAATGTTCTGCTCGACGGCGCGGAACATATCGCGGGGCGTCGTGGTTTGACGGTGACGGGCGAATCTCAGTTGGATCAGCCTGCCACCGCGATGCATTTCGAAATGGTGGAGCAGGCGGTGCAATCGGCCGGCTATCCGGTGCATTGCATGGTCAGCGGGGCGGGGCATGACGCCATGATTCTGGCGAAGAAGGTTCCGGCGGCGATGCTCTTTCTTAGAAGTCCAGGAGGCATCAGCCATCACCCCGAGGAGTCGGTGCTGGAGGAAGATGTCGATGCCGCCCTAGCGGTCGGTGAGCAATTGCTGCGAACGTGGAGCGCGGGTTGAGCGCCTTGCGCCCCTGACACCGCTTGGCAGGACATGTTTTCGCTTGTCCGGGAAGCGGGCGGAACTCGCACACTCAGAGTGGACAAGCTGAAGCATGTCCTACCTGTGCGGTGAGAGCGACCGGACCACCAGGCCGATTCCGCCAACCAGCAGCACCAGCATGACGATGGTATTGAAGAGACTGGTGGGCTGAAAGTAAATGTGCATATTCATGATCACGCCGGCCAGAATGAAGAGCCCGCCGCCCACGGTGAGCAACCAGCCGATCGGGCTGCGCCCGTTCCAGAAGAGAATGGCGATGCCGAACAGCAGGGGGATCAGCGTAATCCCGAAGGCATTGTCGCCGTGGAACATCCAGTACGAGCCCATCACGGTTACCCGATTGGCCAGCAGGTAGCCACCTACACAGGCCATCACGAAGCCCATCAGAAAATGCCCGAGTCCGCCGGGTGTTCCGCCGACGTCGCTCAAGCGTCGATCTTCCATGAATCAGAGGATAGCAAACGCAGCCCCGCGTCGCCTTGATATCATATGTGTCCGAACAGGAGAGATCATGAAATTGCGATTGACGTTAGTCGTGCTGCTAGCCCAGTTTGCCGCGTATGCCCAGACGAAGACCGACCACTGGGTAGCGACATGGGGCACGGCGGAATCGCTGGTACGGTCCGGGCAGAATGGACCGGCGGGTTTCAAGAATCAGACGGTCCGCATGATCGCGCGCACCAGCATCGGTGGACAGCGCGTGCGGATTAAGGTAGAGAACGCCTTCGGCGCCTCGCCGGTGACTATCGGTGCGGCGCACATTGCGCTGCGCGGCAAGGATTCCGAAATCGTCGCGGGGTCGGATCGTACCCTGATGTTCAACGGTAAGCCGGGCTGCATCCTCAGCCCCGGAGTGGTGCGAGTCAGCGATCCCGTCGACCTGAACGTCGCAGCGCTCACCGATTTGGCCGTAAGCATCTACTTCCCCGGCGAAACCGGACCGCCGACCAATCATGGCACCGGACTGCACACCACCTACATCTCGGGCGAAGGCGATACCAGCGGACAAGCGTCCATGCCAGACGCCAAGACCTCGGAAGCGTATTACTACCTGGCGGCTGTCGACGTTGCAGCGCCATCAGACGCCGCGGCCATCGTGACCTTCGGCGATTCCATTACCGATGGCAGTGTCTCCACGCCGAATACCGACCATAGCTGGCCCGCGCTCCTCGCGGCTCGCCTGGCAAAGAACAAGGCGACCGGCAGGATCGGCGTCGCCAATATGGGAATCAGCGGCAATCGCGTGCTCTACGATGGCGCGGGCGCGAGTGCCTTGGCGCGCTTCGATCGCGACGTGCTCAGCCAGTCGGGCGTGAAGTGGGTGATGCTGCTCGAAGGCATCAACGACATCGGCCGCGTGGGTGCAACGCCGCCATCGCCGGAAGCTCCTACGGCAGACGACCTCATCGCCGCATACCGGCAGTTCATCGACATCGCGCATACCCACGGGCTCAAAGCGATCGGTTGCACATTGACGCCGTATGTCGGCGCGAAATACGCCACCGAAGCGGGCGAGGCCGTGCGAGAGGCCGTCAATACCTTCATTCGCACCGGCGGGGCGTTCGACGCAGTGGTGGATTTCGACGCTGCGACACGCGATTCGGCGAACCCCAAGAGCTTCAGCGCCATCGCCGATTCCGGCGACCATCTGCACCCCAAGAATGCCGGATACGAAGTGATGGCCAATGCCGTGGACCTTGCGATCTTTACACGGAGGTGAGTGATGCCCCACGATCTCGACAAACTGCAAGGCACCTGGACCGTTGCCGCGATGGAAGTGGACGGTGAGTCCACGAGTGCACCCGGCGATGCGCGCGTCGTCATCGAGGGGAATCGTTTTGCCACCCTTGGAATGGGGGCGGTGTATGAGGGCACGGTGGTGACTGACTCGTCCGCCAAGCCGGCGCGCATCGACATGAAATTCGATAGAGGTCCGGAGAAGGGCAATACCAATCTGGGCATCTATCGATTGAAAGGCGATTCCTGGACACTGTGTCTGGCTACCCGCGGTACGGTGCGGCCGGCGAGTTTCGCGTCGACTCCGGGCAGTGGGATCGCCGTGGAAACGCTGGTGCGTGGGCAGGCGGCGTCGAAAACTCGCCAGACGAAAATTCCCGAACCGAGGGGGCCGGCGACGGAATTCGAAGGCGAGTGGCAAATGCTCTCCGGCGTGATGAGCGGCAAGGCGATGGACGAATCGACAGTCCAGTGGGTCAAACGCGTGACGCGCGGAAATCAGACCTCCGTGATCGCCGGACCGCAGACCATGTTGAAAGTGGAATTCACCTGCGACCCGTCGACATCGCCCGCGAGCATCGACTATCTCAATCTCCACGGATCGACCAAAGGAGAGCGCCAGGCGGGCATCTATAAACTCGAAGGCGAGGTTCTGACGGTCTGCGTGGCCGCGCCTGGCGCCGCCCGGCCCGGCGAGTTTTCATCGATGTCCGGCGACGGGCGAACATTGACAGTCTGGAAGCGGGCGTGATTCCGTAGGACCTGCTTTAGCTTGGTGCGCCGGGATAAACCGGCATTGAGTAGCGGATGAAAGAGCCGTACAAGAAAGGGTGTACCGGCCGAAGGGCAGGTGCGCGCTTATCTCTGAGATAAGAACCGTGTGCGCTAACGAGCGCCCGCACGGGTCCGTGCGGGGGGTGCCGGGCAACCGGTATCCCTACCGCGATTCGAGGCGAGCGCAGCTCGCCCGTTCTTCCACCACAGATCGTACAATCGGGCACTGCACGCTGACCTGTGACCCTGCTGGACGTGGCGCAGACACTCATGTCTTGCAGCGCCGAGACTCATCTCGGCGTTCCCCGCACTTACTGTAACGCTCGAAGAGGGTCGAGATGAGTCTCGACCCGGCAGGCAACAGTTCCTGCGCCACGAAAACAGGTTCGCTTAGAACGCCATGGCGTTTTGAGTTCGGATCTCTTCTCGGCGTGGACAAGCCTGAACCATGTCCCACATCTTTCCTATTGACAGCCCATAGGTGTCCGCGATATCTTGTATGGGTAGGCAATAGGAGTCGGCATGGAGCAAAAGACCGAGATCTTCCAAGGCACCCTGACGCTGATGACCCTCAAAACTCTGGCAGCCCTCGGGCCTACTCACGGCTACGGTGTCGCCCGGCGCATCGAAGAGATCAGCGGCGACGCCTTCTCCCTCAATTACGGCACGGTGTACCCGGCGCTCCTGAAACTGGAGCAGGAAGGCTTCGTGGCCTCCGAATGGGGCGTCTCGGACAACAATCGAAAGGCCAAATACTACCGGCTCACCGCGGCCGGCCGTAAACGCGTCAACAAAGAGGCAGCCGCCTGGACCCAGACCACCGCCATTCTCGCGCGCTTCCTCGACATGGAGGAAGCAAAATGAGAAGCGTGCTGTCATGGTTTTCCAAGCTCGCGGGAATTTTCTCCGCGCATCGCGCCGAACAGTCGTTCGACGAGGAACTCCAGTCCCACCTGGAGCTGCACATCGCCGACAACTTGCGCCGCGGGATGACGCCTGAAGAGGCGCGGCGCGTGGCGCTGCTCAAACTCGGCGGCCGGGACGCCACGAAGGAGGCCTATCGCGACCAGCGACGCCTGCCAATCGTAGGCACATTCCTGCAGGATGCGCGATTCGCGCTGCGCACCATGCGGCGCAGTCCGGGTCTGACCGCCGTGGCGGTACTTACACTGGCGCTCGGCATCGGCGTGAATACCGCAATGTTCAGCATTGTGTATGGCGTGCTGTTGGCGCCCTTGCCATACCACGATCCTGATGCCTTGATGTCCGTGTATTCGTCGAGCCCCAGGCGCGGATATACAGCCGGCCCCACCTCACCGCCAGATTTTCGCGAGATGCGCGATCGCAACCGGACGTTGGCATCGCTTTCCGCGTATTTCAATTCGGCTGTTAATCTCAGCGGCGATTTTCAGGCAGAACGGTTGTCAGGCCTGGTGGTCTCCACCGAATTCTTCGATACCCTCGGAGTCCGGCCGCTGCTGGGCCGAACGTTCCGCACGAGCGAAGGCGTGTGGGGATCGCACCGCGCCGTGGTATTGAGCGAAAGCTTTTGGCGGTCGCGATTCGCCGCGCGGCCGGACATTCTCGGCGCCGTGCTCCGGCTGGATGGCGAATCGTGGACGGTGATCGGCGTGATGCCCGCGAGCTTCTATTTCCGCGGTGAGTACCAACTCTGGCAGCCGATGGCATTCCGCCCGGGCGACGTCATGGATTCCCACAACAACGCCTTCGTGAGGATGGTGGGAAGACGGAAGCCGGGAGCGAGCCGCCAGCAGGCGCGGACTGATCTCAATGCCATCATGCAAGACATCGCTGCACGGCACTCCGAAAACAAGGGGATCGGCGCAGGGCTGATGCCGCTCCTCGAACAGGTGGTGGGCGATGTGCGCCGGCCGCTGTGGGTGCTGCTCGCCGCGGTAGGATTCGTGCTCTTGATCTGCTGCGTGAATCTCTCCAGTTTGCTGCTATCGCGCGATGCGGCGCGTAAGCGGGAATTCGCATTGCGCGCGGCCCTGGGCGCAAGCCGCGGACGGCTGCTGCGACAGTTCCTCACCGAGAATCTGCTGCTGGCTTTGCTGGGTGGCGGCGCTTCGCTCGGCCTGGCGTACCTCGCCGTCGCGAAGGCGCACACGCTCGTGGTGGGCGTGCCGAGGATCCAACATGTCACCGTTAATACCGCAGTCTTGCTGTTTGCCCTGGCGGCATCGATCGGCGCCGGGGTTCTTTCCGGCCTGCTGCCATGCCTGTGGAGTTCGCGGCCCGACCTGATGGGCGCTCTCCGCGAGGGCCGGTCCGCATCGTCGAATTCTCGCGGCGGAGCGCGCCTTCGCGGCGTTTTGATTTTGACTGAGGTCGCCCTCGCCTTCGTGCTCACCATCGCCGCCGGCCTGATGATGCAGAGCTTCAGTCGACTGTTACATGTGAATTCGGGGTTCGATCCGCACAACGTTCTTACCTTTTCCGTGAGCCTGCCGGACTCCTACATCGAAGGCGTGAAGGCCTCCGACATCACACCGCCGCCCCGCTTAACGGCCTTCTACGATGGACTGGTGGCGCGGATCGCGCGACTGCCCGGCGTGGCATCTGTCGGTGTTACCTCGGGGCTGCCGCTGGCCGGCGGCAACTGGATCAAGTTCCTGAGCTTCGATGACCGGCCGGCGCCGGCGAGCATCGACGCAGTTGCTCGCGTGCTATTTCATTCCACCGAAGGCGACTTCTTCCGAGCCATGGGAATCACGCTGCGCAAGGGTCGATTCTTCGAGGCGGGCGACAACGTAGCCGCCGCGCCGGTCGTGATCCTCAATGCCGCCGCCGCGAGGCGCTATTACCCGGGTGAGGACCCCATCGGCAAGCTCGTTTTCCTCGCACCGCCGGAACAACTCTTGCCTCCTGGCGAGCTGCCTGCGGGCTTCTACATCCCGCGCGCTCGCATCGTCGGCATAGTCAACGACGTCCATTACGAAGGTCTGCAGGATCCGCCCGATCCCGAGGTGTACGCACCTCTTGCGCAGAGCGACTTCTTTTCCACCATGTCGGTCGCCGTGCGAACGCTGGTCCCATCGACTTCCCTGATTCCAGCCATCCGCGCCGAGGTCTCGGACATGGATCGAGAGTTGCCCATCGCCAAAGTGGCAACCATGGATGAACTGGCCGGATCGTCGGTCGCACTGCCTCGCTTGCACACCATCCTGCTGGCGATCTTCGGCGCGCTGGCTTTGGGGCTTGCGGCGGTAGGGCTGTACGGGGTGATCGCGCAGTCGGTGGCGCAACGCCGGCACGAAGTGGGCGTACGAATCGCGCTGGGCGCGCGGCCGCGGGCGATTGTCTGGGGTATCGTGGCGCGGGCGATGACGCTGGTAGCCGCCGGGCTGCTGATTGGTTGCGGCCTCGCACTGGCGTTGACGCGCCTCATGTCGACCTTGCTTTTCGAGGTTGCTCCGGTGGACGCACCGACATTCGTAGGTTCGGCTGGCTTGCTGCTGGCGACCTCGGCTCTGGCCAGCTATCTTCCCGCGCGCCGCGCCGCGTCGGTGGACCCGATCGTCGCATTGCGCTGCGAGTGATCGTGTGGTCATCTGGTCCTGAAGATGAACGGACGATGTTGCGGCCCGGGGCTTCGAAATCTCTGCCGCGGCGATGATCGGACGTGTGTTCATCCGACTGGAGTTCCTATAGGCAGGCAATCCTGCCTGCAAGCGGGCTTTCCAGGCCGCCGTCCCCGACAGAAAGAGACCCAGACCTGCTCTGTGACGCCGGACGTGGCGCAGACACTCGTGTCTGCAGCGCCGAGACTCCGAACTCCTGAGGTCGTCCACGCGATTGTGGGTTGCGCCGCAATTTCGATGCGCTATGGAAATTAGGCTTAGAACGTGCTTCGCGGAAAGAAGAAATTTGGCCGCCGATGAACGCAGATAAACGCCGATTGAGAACAGCAACTCTTCCTATCGGCGTTCATCTGCGTTCATCGGCGGCCAATAATGTTTTCTGTTGCCGGGTGGGCTCACTTAATTTCCACGACTTCAGGAGTTCGGAGTCTCGACCCAGCAGGCACGAGTGCCTGCGCCACGAAAACAAGCTCACCTCAAATTCCACGAGGTCTGGAGTTCGAGCCTCGCCCGCGCCACTCCTTATGTAACCGCGCTATGCTGGCTAGTCTACAGTGCCGCCGACGCGAACCTATCGATGCGCCCTCTTCCTGCTCTGCCTTGGCCTTCTGCCTACCGGCCCCGCACGCGCGGACGATCTCGTCATCTTCCACGGCAAGGTGATGCTGGAGGATGGCTCACCGCCCGGCCACCTGGTGGTCATCCAAAGGGCCTGCACCGGCGCGCAGCAACCCATACAAGAAGGCGCGGCGTCGGGCAAGACCGGCGAGTATATGGTCCGCCTCCTGGTCAATAACTTCGGGCAGGTCCAGGGCGGCATCGACGCATATGCTGCCTTGCCCTGCGTTCTGGAAGCCGTAGATAAGGGCTTCGTGTCCACCCAGCTCGATCTTTCCGATCCCAGTATTCTCCGCAACGCGCGTCTGCCAACCATCGTCCTCACGCCAATGACCCGCAGTACCATTGTCGTGAGCAGCATCTCCGGCGTGCCGCACGCGGCTTCCCGGAACTGGGAGCTGGCTGTCAAGGAAATCACCGCGCGGAACTGGGCCGCGGCCGAAGGCCCCTTGCGCGCCGTGGTGGAAGCCGCGCCGGTGTTTGCCCCAGGCTGGGCTGCACTGGGCTCTATTTCCGCGAATCTGGGAAAGCCCGAGGACGCGCGCAAGGCCCTCCAACGGGCCGTTGAGCTCGATCCGAAACCGTTCCCTCCATACCTGTCGTTGGCGCACGCCCAGATCGAACTCAAGGACTGGAAGGCCGCCGCGGCTACCGCTGAATCGCTGATCTCCCGCGACACCAAACATGTATATGTCGAAGCCTACTTTATCAGCGCGCTTTCCCTGTACCAGTTGCACGATCCCGATAACGCTCTTTCGAGAATCAACGACGCCATTCGCCTGGACAAGATGCACGAACTGCCCCGTGCCGAATACGTCCTGGGGCTGATTTTCGAAGCCAGAAGCGATTACGCGGCCGCCGAGCAGCACCTGCGGACCTACGTGGAACAGCACCCCCGCGCGAAAGATCTCGCCCAGGTGAACCAACGAATTGCCAATCTCGGCAAAGCTCCGGCAGCCGATCTCTCCGCCGAGTTGACGTCCGCCGATCTGCGTGCGGCGGCCGCGGGCGAGGCTCCGGTACCCGGTGGGATCAAAGCATTCGCCGCCATCGCGCAGATGAAGGGCGCCCCTTCCATCGCGGATTTCTTCCTGGAATACTGCCGCGCCATCACCGGCGGCGGGCCCATGGGATTCAGCCCTACCAGAGAAGCCAGCGGCGAGATTGACGTGTTCATCTACACGATCGCGGCGCTGGAGACTCTCGGCGAGCATCGCGAGAACAGCACGCTCATCCGCCTCGCCTGGAACGGCGAACCCGAGATTAGCAAGAGCCGGGCCATCTTGGCCGAACTGGGCTGGAAACTAGTACCCAAGGGCGATTGGTATTCCCTCGAGAATGGCGACCGCCCGAGAGACGGATCGCGCCAGTGGGTCCTGTCCGGGTTTGGCATTGAGGAATTCGCTTTGCGGCAGGCCCTCCAGGAAAAGCGGGAATTCACGTTCGAAATTCCGCGGGAAAACGCCCGCCTGATGGGCGGTCCGGCCTGGGGACTGGTGCTCAAGGGCGTTGCGGACATGCCTGGCGGACCGGCTGAAGTCTTCATCAAAGACGCACGATTTGCGCGCGTCTACAGTGGACTGGGCGCCATGGATAGCGATTCCGCCGCGGCCGTGGTAACCGCCATGGGGCTGGCCAACCTGATTGTCAAATACTCCAGCCCGATGGCGGATTTCGGCGACGCCATCAGTCTGGCCGACAAGCACGTCGCCGTGCCGGGAGGAGTCAAGGCCGAGCCGGTTTGGGCGAAATTGGCCGGCGCGAATCCGCAAACGCCCGCGCCTTTCCTGCGGGCGCTCTTCGACAAAGATCAGGGCCGCCTGCTGGCGTTCTATTCCGACCTGACACACGCCGACGCGCCACACCAGCAGTTTTTCACGCAGACCACAGAACGGGCCGAGGCCTTCTACAAATGGTATCGGGACACCATGCCCCCCTCCGGCGTGGCCCGAATCTCCGACCGCTGGCAGGCGAAGATTCTGCAATGCCTGCATCTGGATTCGTCAGGCGCCGTGGTTTTCCCCGGCGGCCGCGCCATGTGGGCCTCGGGAAACCTGAGCGACGACCGGATTTTGCTCAATGGCGCACCGCTCGAGGCGCTGGCGGCAGTCGAGGAACTGGAGGAGAAGCGCGGCGCACGCCTGAGCACTCCTGCCACCCGGCTACTTGTGGACCGCTACCGTCAATGGCGCGGCCTCTTCCCATATTTCGAGAAATTGCCGAGTCTGGACACCGCCGAATTTCGCGCCCTGTCCGATTTCGCCGACGAGGCCGCAAAGGCGCCGGCCGCCCGGCGAGATTTGCCGATGGGCGAATGGCATTCGTTAGTGGAGTTGATCGTGCTCGGCGTCCAGTCCGGCGGCTTAACCGACGTGCGGGCCGCACAAGCGTTCCGGCAAGCGTGCGATGCCATGCGGTCGGCCAATCCTTCCGCCGGGGCGATCGAAACGCTGCGTGCCATGACGGGCGGAGCGGCGGATTTGGACGAAGCGCTGGCCAGTCAACTGCTCCGCTTGAACGGACCGCGGCGGGAAGCGTTCGAAAGCGTGAGAAGGCTGCAGAGCGTGCCTCGCCTGAGTGGGCTCGGCAACCCGCCCGACGCCAATCGGACGCTCGCCGCGCTGTCCGGCGCCGTCTATGCCGCGGTGCTCGACCCGGCATACCTATTGGTAGCCGAGGACCCGCACTTGTTGAGCAAGCACAACTTTCTGTCCGCCGGCGATCTGTTCGCGCCCTCCTCCCTGACTGTCTCGAGCGACCCGCCCGGCAGCAGTTTTCACGGTGGCTTCGCACTATTTCACGAAGCGGCCGGCGTCTTGCGAGAGCGTACTGTTGGCGAACCTCTACCGCCGGCCGGCGACGCGCCGCCTCTTGCCCGCGTCGACGCGCCGCCTCCTGTCCGCGTCGACGCGCCCCCTGCCAATGGCCCCGCGCCGCCGGTACCCACCGATCTGGTATTCCGCGCGGGAGGACGCATCGTGGAGGTGTACGCCACCGTCACCGACAGCCGTGGCCGATACGTCGACGATCTGACAAGCGGCCAGTTCTCCATTCTGGAGGAGGGCCACACGCAGCCCGTTTTCGCGTTCGAAAATCACAACGCAGCCGTCTCCGTGGCCCTGCTGTTCGACACCACGGGAAGCATGCATGAGGCTCTGCCGCCGCTCAAGAGCGCAGCCATGCAACTGGTGGACGACCTGCGTCCCACCGACTCCGTGGCCGTTTACAGCTTCGCCGACGCTGTTACTGAGTTGCAGCCGTTCACTTCCGATAAGGAGGCCGCCAAACGCGCGATCCTGAAGACTCACGCGCAGGGTGTCACAGCGCTGTACGATGCGTTGGTGCGCGTCAATCGCGACATGGCTGGCCGCCCCGGCAAGAAGGTCATCATCGTGTTCACCGACGGCGCCGACAACTCCAGCATGCTGATGGCCGGCACCGCTATCGATCGTGCCAAGGCCCGCGGAATTCCCATCTACACGATCGCCGAAGGGGAAGCCCTCGAACATCCCAACCTGCTGGCGGAATTGAACAACATCTCGCAATCTACCGGCGGCACGCAGTTTCAGATTCGTAAGCTGAGCGACATCGGCACGGTATTCGAAAAGGTCTCGCAGGATCTGCTGCACGGGTATCTGGTGGCATTCCAACCCGCTGCCGGCGACAACCGGTCGTGGCGCAAAATCGAAGTTGTGCTCAGCGGCAGAAAAGGCCTGCAGGTGCGCGCCCGCCAGGGCTTCTTCGCCGAGTGATGTGGGACATGCTTTAGCTTGTCCGGCGAGCGCAACTCGCCCGTGGGTGACTTCTTCCCGATGTGGTGCGGACACACGTGTCTGCGGCTCCGACACTGGGAAATTGAGTTGAGCCGCAACCCTGTTGTGGCAGCCAATCCTGGCTGCAGGCGGGCTTTCCAGCCCGCCCGGCGGCCTGAAAGGCCGCCTGCAGGCAAGATTGCCTGCCACACGAAACGCGCATTTCGCCGCTGCTGGGGCCACCCCAAATTCCCTGAGATCAGGAGTTCGGAGTCCCGACCCGGCAGGCACGAATGCCGGCGCCACGAAAACAGGCTCACTTCAAATTCCACAAGTTCGGGAGTCCGGAGACTCTTCTCGGCGAGGGTGAGGCGGCGCGGACTTCTGGTTTACTTCTTGCGGCTGGTCACCACCGGGCATGCCGCTGTCTTCAAGCCTTCGAGCTTCGCCGGATCCGCGTCCATCGTCAACAGAAACGGATCTTTGGTGAATGCCGTGGGCACGCCTTCCCAATGAAACTCCTGATTCAGCTCGGGCTTGCCGGTGAGCGGCTTCTCCAGCACCAGGCGGATTTCGGGCCGCAAGGACTGCTGGATATCGGGCAGCGGCACCGCGACCGTCAACTCCTTCGGATGGCATGCCTTGTCAACCGCTATCAGCACGCCGCGTAGTTGCGGTACTTTCGAATCCTTCAACTGGTCCGTGAAGTACTGCTCGCCGTCGGTGTCCGCGAGTGCGCCTTTGATCTTCATCCACAACGCCAGTTGCGGGTTGCTCTTCTCGAATTCCGCGCGTTTTTCTTCGGCGATCTCGGTGGCGGTCTTGATCTTGAAACCGTCCGGAGGTAGCGGCGACTGCCGCACGGTTTGCTTCAACCGATCGAGCCCTTCATCGCTGCCGTGGATTCTGATGTAGGCGTTATCGGCGAACGTCACCACTTTCTTCGGGTCGCCCTTAGGATCTCCCAGCGCCGGGTCGACCATCGCCGCGCGTTCGAACTCGTAGATCGCCGCCGAGAGTTTCTCCGGCTGTGCCTTCGACTCACAATTGAGGGCCCGCCCGAGCTCGTAGGAGAGCACTGTCTTGTCAGGATAGACATTGAGGGCCCCCACATAGGCCGTTTCGGCGGCCGCGCAATTGGGGGGCTGCTTTGCCATGGCCTGCACACCTGGCAGCATGGTGACATACAACAGCGCCGCGTTGGCCTGCTCCTTCATGCTGGCGCGGGCCTTCTCCCAATCGGCCGCGGACACGCCTGGGATTGCCTGATCGAAGGCCATCAACTGGCGGGCCGCCTTTTCGCCGACGGCCAGGGCGACCGGGGTAGCATCGGGGTCGTGCGAAATGGCGTACACCACGTTGTAAAGGAAGCGCACGATGGTAGCCGGACCCGCCGGGCCGGGAAACTCGCTGTTGAGGTCGCGCGACATCAAGCCCGCGGCGGCATCCAGGGCTTTGGCCGCCTGGTTCGTCGCGGTATAGGCTTGCACGTAAAATGCCGTACGGTCGTCCTTGTAATCGCTGTCAGAGAATTTCTGGCTCCAGGTGTCGAGATCGGTTAGAGCTTTGGTGAAGTTGTTGGTATTGACGTCTTTAACCACTTCGTTGTAAGGGTCGTATTCGCCCTCTTTGAGTTTCTTGTCCTGGCCGCTCGCGATGACGGCCGCCATTAGTAGCACGAACACACTTCTGGCGTTGCTCATAAGTCCTCCTGGTAGGACATGCTTTAGCTTGTCCAAACTTGTCCAGGCGAGCGAAGCTCGCCCGGTGTTACTGCATCAGTCAGCCTTGTGGGGCGGGCTTTAGCCTGCGGCGGGCTTCAGCCCGCCTCCTGCGAGCGATCTGAAACTTCCAGCAGGCGGACTAAAGTCCGCCGCAGGCTGAAGCCTGCCCCACAAGTTCACTTACTAACTACTTCGAAGGTGATGTCATCGATCCAAGCGCGCGCGCCGCCGAATGACATCAATCCGAAATTAATCGTCTTGGCATCCTCGTCAATCTGCGCGGTAATCTCCGCCCAGCTCCAATCCGACTTGCGGACCGGCCGGTTGTCCATGCTCTCCGAAAAGCCCACCCGATTGTTGGCCCGCACCACCCGCAGCCAGAGCTGTGCGCGATCTTCGTCATTATTCGGGAATCGCATCAGACCGGGGGCGATGCTAAACAGGCCCTGGATCTTCAGCCAGGCGCCCAACCGCACCGTTTTCCCGCGATACGCCACCGCGCTGAAGCTTTGCATCAGGTTCCCATTCTGCCCCGGCACATTCACGGGCGCCGTCACCACCGCACAACCGATATGGCTGCGACAGCCGTCGCGCCGCAGTTCGGCAACGTAGCTGGCATCCTTGGGCGGCGCCTGCACGGTCCACGGGAACGGTGGCACTGTGCCCGGCAAACCCTCGTGAAAATCCAGATTCCGGGGCCCAATCCACGCCGCCAACCGGGTGCGCGCCATCTCCACGATCGCGGCCTGATCGCCATACTCGGTCTCGATCCGCCGATAGCTGTTGTACGCCTCCGCTCCGCGTCCCAGTCTCTCCATGCACTCGCCCGTCTGCAGCAGCGCGCGCGCTGCCACTTCGCGCGGAACGCCGGACTGCGACAGTATGCCGCGGTATTCCTTCATCGCCCCCGCCAGATCGCCCAATACCACTTCCCGATGGATAGCCGCCTCCAGTTGCCTCTCGATGTCGACGTCTCGTGTCGAGTTCCACGCGATCGCCAGCGGACCGAACGCCAGCACTAGAATACGAAACCAGTTTCCGGATGCCGCCACGGGAGTGTCAGGATTGCGTAACATTTTAGCCATCGAATCGGTAACCCATGCCCCGCACATTGCGCAAATAGCGCGGATCCGCCGGGTCGGGTTCGATTTTCCTCCTGAGGTTGGCGATATGGTTATCCACGATACGGTCGGACGCGAAGGTATCCGGCCCCCACGCGCCTTCAATCAACCGGTCGCGGCTCATCAGGCGGCCGGGCGCTCGCACGAATAAGGTCATCAGCTTGAATTCGATGGGCGTCAGGTCCACGGGCACGCCCCGGCGTCGTAATTCGCCGCGCCGGAAGTCGACCTCCACTTCGCCAAAGCGATAGCACTCGTCTTCGGCGTCCGGCGGAGCGGCCCGCCGCAGCAGCGCCTTGACGCGCGCCCGCAGTTCCCGCGTCCCGAATGGCTTGGTTACGTAATCATCGGCGCCCAGTTCGAGCCCCATCACCTTTTCGGCCTCCTGCGTCTTGGCGGTGAGCATGAGAATGGGTACGCGCATTCCCGCCCGCCGCAATTCGCGGCAGATCTCGTAGCCGTCTTTTCCGGGCAGCATCACGTCGAGTAGAATTAGGTCGAACCCACCCTCGCGCGCGCGTTGCGCCGCCAGTAACCCGTCGCCGATTACCTCCACGTCATAGCCTTCGAGCTTGAGATCGTCCTCCAGGCCAAGGGCGATTCCCGGTTCGTCTTCCACCACCAAAATGCGCGTCATTTCGACTCCCCCGCCGGCAGCAGGATGGTGAACGTGCTCCCTTCGCCCGGCTGGCTGACCACCGAAATCTCTCCGCCATGCGCCGCCACAATGTGACGCACCATGGCCAACCCCACACCGGAGCCCTTCACGTTGGCCGTGGCCGCCGCCGTCCCGCGGAAGAATTTCTGGAAGATCGCGCGACGTTCGAACGCCGGTATCCCCATTCCCCGGTCGCGGACCCGTATGGCCACGTGCTGCTTCTCCGCACCCCATTGGACCCAGACCGTCGGACAGCCGGGCGAGTATTTGAGCGCGTTGTCCACCAGATTGCGGAGCGCCACCGACAGGGCTTCCGGGTCGGCGTCGATGGGGCAATCCTCCGACGCCGCTTCGAGCTCGATGTGCCGCCCCGAACCGGCGATCTGCGGCGTGAATTCGGCCACCACTTTTTCCACCAGGCTGGAAGCGTCCATCTCTTCGAAGCGGTACTTGCGCACCCCCGCCTCCATGCGGCCGAAGTTGAGCAGCGCCTCCACCAGCCGCTGCAACCGCGTGGTCTCGCGCACCAGCGTGTCGTAATAGACCTGCCGGCGTTCCTGCGCCGGCACGCGGCCTTCGGCCAGCAGTTCCGACAACTGGCGGATGGAGGTGAGCGGCGAGCGGAATTCGTGCGATACCGCGGCCACGAAGTCGGACTGCATCCGCGAGACCTCCAGATCGCGCCGCACGGCACGGGCGATGAAGTATGCGCCGGCGATCAGGAATAGCACCGTGACGACGGTCACCAGGATCAAAAAACGTTGCCGGGCTACCATTCCCGCATCGGTAGCGCCGGGGACGCTGGTGAAATAGAGCACCCACGGAAGCTGCGTCTCGGCGATGCTGCGGACCACCGCGCGGCCCGTGTTGCCTTTGTGGCCCGCCACCACGCGTCCTTCACTGTCGAGGGCAGCGCACGAAACTTCGCTGCCCGCCAGGACGGGCTTGAGCAAGCTCTCCGGCCGTGTCACCAGCACCGCGCGCCGGCCGGCGGCGCCGCGCCAGATGAGGAAGAACGGGCGGCCATCCACCCACAGCATGCTCTGTCCGCGCGGACTCGCATCGCGCCCCAGGATTGCCCACGCCTGTGCGACTGCCTCCGGCCACGCGGCGAGTTCCGCCGGCACCGGCTCCTCCTTACCGGCCAACCGGCCAGCCTCCGACCAGTAGAAGGCGAACTGCCCGCGCGTGAGTTGCCAGCGGGCGCGCAGCAGGTCGGCACGGAGCGCGAGGGCATCCGCCGGGCGGCCCGAAAGATCGCCCAGCTCGTGCCGCGCGATCAGGTCGGACGGTTCGCCGGCCACCGCCGTGCCACCCATCGCCGCCAATTGAGTGTAAATATCGCGAGCTTCCGGAATGCGTCCACTCTTCCGCAGCACGCGTGCGAGTCGGAGTAGCGCGCCGGCGCGGATCGTGGCATCTTTGTGTTCCGCCAGCCGCCGGTACCACTCGATGGCTTTGGCCGGATCGTTCTGCTGGAACTCGATGGTCTCGCCTTCGGAGAAGGCCGCCGCGGGAGCCTCGGGCGCCGGTGTGGGGAATGGCCGATAGAGCAACCGGTCGGAGGGGTAGGCGGAGAGATTGGCGCCGCTCAGGATCAGCACCAGCCCATCGTCGGGCTTGCCGCCGGCGGGCGGTGAAATGGGCCAGGCGCCCACCCGTTCGGAGGTCTCGGCGAGCACGCCGCGCGCGGTGGCGGTGATGCGGTCCGCGGCCTGCTCCAGGCGCGCCTGCGCGCGCTGCGATTCCACCACCTGCTCCTGGTAGAGCACGCGCCAGCCGAACCAGGCAAGCGCCGACACGGAGACAAGGGTCACCAGGAAGAGAATCAGGAGAAGGTTGCGCGGCGGTTTGAGCCACTCGGAAGGTGGCCTCATGCTACCGATTGTACACGCCGCGGTACAGGATTCCGTACAGGAAGTGTCACGATTCGGTCAGGGAAGAAGCTGTCAGCTGTCAGCTGTCAGCTATCAGCTTTCGGCTATCGGCTATCAGCTATCAGCTGGCCTCACCAAGCTCCCTGGATGCGAGCCACTGGATGAGCAGGTCTTTCGGCGCCTCTTTGGCGGCTGGCGCGAGGCACCCCCAACCCGTAGCCCATCGTCCACGCGCCAGCGCGAAGGTTTTAGCTGATAGCTGACAGCTGACAGCCTTTTTCCCCCCTTGACACCAATCGCAATTTGCAATACACTAATCACATATTGCGATATGACGCTCGGTGAAAAGTTGCGGTACTTGCGCGAGGTGGAAGGAACTCTCCGGGGATTGACCCGTGAGATCTCCCAACTGGAAGTCGCGCGGCTGATCCAGAAGGAACTGGGAAAATCCATCAGCCAGAGCTACCTGTCGCAGATCGAGAGCGGCGCGCGTCCGCACCTGACTAATTCTACGCGCATGCTGCTGGCGAAGTTCTTTAAAGTTCACCCCGGCTATCTGGTGAACGATCCCGAGGGCTATCAGAATGAACTGATCTCCGACATCGGCGCCCTCGAGGATAAGCTCGATCTCTGGTTGGTGAGCGGCGCGGAGCGTTTCTGCAAAGATGTCGACCTGCACCAAGCCCTGCTCTCCATCGCCCGGCACGACGATTCACGCATGTGCCTGGTGCTGCTGAGCAATATTTTGGACAACCCCGGGCTGGCTGAACGCCTGTTGGAAGTACTCAAACCGGCGGCCGCTGCCCGCAAACCGAAGAGGCGGTCATGAACTGGTCGGATTTTTATCTCATCTGTTTCTTCCTCGGCTTCGGCCTCAGCGCGTTGGCGCTGCTGGCCGGCTCGGTGCATTTGCACATTCCACACCTGCACGTGCATCTGCATCACGGCATCCACATGCCGCGCGGAGTCTCCGGCGCGCGAGGCGAAACGCCCTGGTTTAATTTCGGTACCCTGTCCGCCTTCCTTGCCTGGTTCGGCGGTACGGGATATCTGTTGGAGCATTATTACCACGTGTGGGTGGTCGTCATCATCTTCGTCGCCACGCTCAGCGGCCTGGGAGCGTCGGCGGTGGTCTTTTGGTTTGTGGCGAAGGTGCTGATGGCCGACGAAATCCCGCTCGACCCCGCCGATTACGACATGGTCGGGGTCCTGGGCCGCACCACCATTTCGATCCGCCCCGGCGGTACCGGCGAACTGGTGTTTACACAAGGTGGCACGCGTCACGTGGCGGGTGCCCGCAGTGAAGACGGCGCCGCCATCCCCAAGGGGACTGAAGTTCTGGTTAGCCGGTATGAAAAAGGGATCGCCTATGTGCGTCCCTTTGCCGACGCCCTGGGGGAAGACGAGGCGCAAGTTTGGAAGGATGAGACTAGCTCTCATCCACAGGAGAGACGTTCAACTTTATGAACCTCAACAACACCGTAGTCATGTTCGTCGGCGGCGGTCTGCTGACGATCATGTTCATCATGGCCGTTTTTGCCAAGTTGTACCGCAAAGCCGGACCGCACGAAGCCCTCATCGTGTATGGCTTCGGTGGCACGCGCGTCATCAAGGGCCGCGGTACCGTGATCACTCCCATGGTGCAATCCTGCCGTGGACTGTCGCTCGAGCTGATGTCGTTTGACGTCGCGCCGAAACAGGACCTCTACACCCGCCAGGGTGTCGCGGTCACCGTCGAAGCCGTAGCGCAGATCAAAGTAAAGTCCGATCCCGAGTCGATCCTCACTGCCGCCGAGCAGTTTCTGACCAAGCCGCCGGATGAGCGCGAAGGCCTCATCCGTCTGGTGATGGAAGGCCACCTGCGCGGCATTATCGGACAGCTCACCGTCGAAGAGATCGTGAAGCAGCCCGAAATGGTGGGCGACCGCATGCGCTCCACCTGCGCCGACGACATGAATAAGATGGGGCTCGAAGTGATTTCGTTCACCATCAAGGAAGTCCGCGACAAGAACGAGTACATTACCAACATGGGCCGTCCCGACATCGCCCGCATTAAGCGCGATGCCGACGTGGCCACCGCCGAGGCCGACCGCGACACCGCTATCCGCCGCGCCATAGCCACGCGAGAAGCCGCCGTCGCCAAAGCGCAGGCCGATCAGGAACGGGTCCTCGCCGAAACGCTCTCGCAAGCCAAGCAAGCCGAAGCGCAGCGCGACCTCGAAGTGAAAAAGGCCGAGTATCTCGAACTGGTCAAGAAGCAACAGGCGCAGGCCGACAAGGCCTACGAAATCCAAGGCAACATCATGCAGCAGAAGGTGCGCGCCGAGGAAGTCACCATCCACCAGATCGAGAAGGAACATGAAGTCCTGGTGCAGGACGCGGAAATTCAGCGCCGTGACCGCGAATTGCAGTCCACCGTCGGCAAGCAGGCCGAGTACGAACGCCGGCGCATCGAAACCCTGGCGGAAGCCGAGAAATCGCGGCTCACGATGGAAGCCGAAGGCCACGCGGCCGCCATCCGTGCGCAGGGTGAAGCCGAAGCCGAAATCATCTTCAAGAAGGGCGAAGCCGAAGCCAAGGCCATGAACGTGAAAGCCGAGGCCTACCAGGAATTCAACCAGGCGGCCATCGTCGACAAACTGATCAGCAGCATGCCCGAGATCGTGCGGGCACTGGCCGCGCCGCTGGCCAACGTGGACAAGATCACTATCGTATCCACGGGAGACGGCGCCTCCGCCGGCATGCACAAAATCACGGGTGATATTACCCAAATGGCGGCGCAGATCCCCGCACTTTTTGAGACGCTCTCGGGCATGCCCCTGAGCGATCTTTTCGCCAAAGTACGATTGATCGGCGACAAATCGCCCACGCCCGGGGATACGGCAAAGGGCAC
>Ga0182030_10007308_pt1 | contig 23075 bp, 12 predicted proteins | sample 812S3MmetaG_FD_121299 | JGI IMG/M metagenome (GOLD analysis project Ga0182030, IMG submission 121299) | Permafrost microbial communities from Stordalen Mire, Sweden - 812S3M metaG (Illumina Assembly) | ecosystem: Environmental > Terrestrial > Soil > Wetlands > Permafrost | place: Sweden...
AGGTGTCTGGACCGTGTCTCAGTTCCAGTGTGGCTGGTCGTCCTCTCAGACCAGCTACCCGTCTTAGCCTTGGTGGGCCGTTACCTCACCAACTAGCTGATAGGCCGCGGGTTCATCATGAAGCGTCAGGCCTTGCGGTCCCCAACTTTGAGCACCAGGAGATGCCTCCCAGTGTTCACATCCGGTATTAGCTCGCCTTTCAGCGAGTTATCCCAAACTTCACGGCAGATTACCCACGTGTTACGCACCCTTGCGCCGCTCCGACCGGGGAATATTGCTACCCCCCGATCAGCGCTCGACTTGCATGTCTTATCCACGCCGCCAGCGTTCGTTCTGAGCCAGAATCAAACTCTCCGTTAAAAAAACGTTAAGTGATTCGTGACTGACCTGGCCTGTTACAGCCAGGGGTCTACTTGTTTTGATTAAATCTCCAGTCGCTCCCCACTAACAGGAAGCTTCTGAAGGGGCTCTTAACTTATCGCACAATTCAATTTTCAATGAACAGAAGGGTGTTTCCACCCAAAAATTCTTTCGGCGCACCACTGTTTCGGCCTTTCGCCGTCCTGCGCCAACCTGTCTAGGGGACAAAAATCCCTGCTGCCGGTTTTTCGAAAAACTCGGCCGCATTAACCTTAAACAAGCTACTGGTATTTTGCACCAGCTACTTACTTACGGTCCTAGCCGCACTAACCGCGGCTACTACCGCAATCGTGTCGTCACTTTATCAGGCTTTCGGCTTTTGTCAACAACTACCGCAAACTTTGTTGCGATTTTGTTTACCGCGCCCGACGACTCGTAAAGAACGCTCTAACCTTAGCAGGCTTTTGAAATCGCGCAAGAGTTTTTCAACAATTTCTCTTTGCCGTAACATCGCCTCGCACTGATCGCTGCGTCTTACCCGCCGTCTCCCAAAGAACGGCCATCACAATAGCGGAACCCCGAAAACGCGCAAGACCTTTTTGATCTTTTTTCAATATTTCTCCGGGCGGGGTTTCCCCCACCCCGGGATGGAGCCGGCACGCCGCGCCCCGGCAACCCCGTTGACACTCCGTGTCCAATGGTCACCGCACCCTTGCAGCACGGCCTCGATCGCCCTTTCGAGCGCCCCGCCGCCCCGCGCCGCCGCCGCGCCCAGGGCCGCCGCCGAGCGGCAGTTCCGCCCGATCCAAGGCACCCGCGCCACCGGCACCCCGCGGCTCCATTCTTCGATCAAGACCGCGTTTTGCGCCGCGGAGTCGTCCGGCCGGGCCTTCCCCATCAGCGCCACCGCCCCGGCCGGCCGGCCCGCGGTCTCCAGATGGCGCAGGGTGAGCAGGGCCTGGTTGACCACGCCCAGTTCATCCCGCGCGGCGACCACCACTCCGCACTCCAAGCTCCGGATCATCTCCACCGCGGTGAACCCCTCGCCAAGCGGACTCAGCAGCCCCCCCGCCCCCTCCACCAGCAGCCAGGCACACCGCCGGGCCACGCGGCTCACGCACCCGACTGCGTCCGCCAAGGCCACCCGCACGCCTTCGGCCCGCGCAGCGGCCAGCGGCGCCACCGGCGAGGCAAAACGGAAGGGGTTCAACTCGTCAAGGGGAAGCTCGCCAGCCTGCAGGCCGCTGAATAGGAGCGCGTCGCCCAGCCCACCGGCGCTGAAAGGTTTCATGGCCAGCGCGGCCACCCCCCGCCGGCGCAAATGGTCCAGCAGGAGGGCCGTGAGCACGGTCTTTCCCGCTCCCGTACCGGTGCCGGTGACAAAGAGGATGCCGGCGGTCTCCGGGCCGGCCAGCCGCCGGCCTTTCATTCCCAGCGGAACGTCAGGACCTGCACGTCCCGCACGCTGTTGCGGCCCAGGACCGCGACGAACCGGCGTTTGTAGGTGCCGACCTGCGCCTCGATTCGGGCCTCAAACACCCGGCTGCGCACGTCGCAGAACTGCGCCATCGCCCGCGAGGCCTCCAAAGTCACCTCCGGAATCCGCCGCAGGTCGCCCATCCCCCGGTACGGGCCGGTGAGGCCGCTGCCGTCGTTCTGGCCGCCCCTTCCGCCGACGATGGCCTCCGCCATCATCGGCGTCACCCCCGGGATGATCTGGAGCACGTCCGCCGAGGCGGTGTTGATGTTCAGCCGGCCGCTGGAAAGCGGGGTGAACAGATCCACCAGCCCGGAACTGAACTCCGGCACGCCGGGCGGCGGGGCGAAGGCGCCGGTGCGCTTTTGGAAGGCGGAGGGATAATGGTTCGTCGAGGCGGCGCCCCAGTACATTTCCGGGGTGATCCCCTTTACCAGCAGCAGCTCCGAAAGATCGTCAATCGGCCCGTTCTTGCAGTAGTACGCCGGATCGAGCGACTGGTAATAGTTGTTCTCCGCCCCCTGGGCCCGCGCATTGTCGTCGGGGTCGATCCAGTCCAGGATCGAGTTGACGATCGGCGTGTTCTCGCCCGGCCCGGCCCCCATGAGCGTCAGCGCCTGGCTCAGCAGGGCCTCGGAGGCGGTGTTGATGTTGAATTTGCGGTCCAGGTCGACAATCTTCCAGGTGAAACTGCCATTGCCCAGGGTGACGGGATTCTGAACGTCCATGAGGGCGCTGTTGGTGGTGGCGATCCCCCCCTGCCCGCCGGCCCAAACCTGGTCCAGCCCGTCATAGGGCTCTCCGGTGATGCGCATTTGCTCGGCGAGGATCCAGCGGGCGTATTCCACGCCGGAGCGGCCGAGCCACTCGAGTTCCGCCTCGCTGCTCACATTGCGCGCCAGCTTGGTCTCCACCCTCATCGAATACGCAAACCCGCCCGCGAGGATCGCCAGCACTGTGATCGAGATCATCACGATGACGAGCGCGATGCCCGCCTGGGCCGGACAACGGCACGGCGCGGTCTTTCCGGGCCGCCTCACCGCACCACCCCCCCGGGCCCGCCCGGCACGCCTCCCGGCATCGCGCCAGGGTAGCCCGGCTGGCCCGGCATCCCTCCGGGCATCCCTCCGGGGCCCCCCGGCCCGCCCGGCCCCCCAGGCGGCAGTGGGAGCGCCCGCGGCATCTGCCATGTCGGAGCCACGCTCGTCGCGGGAATCTGGATGATCCGCGTGATTTCCTCCTGCGCCGACTGCGTCATGTCCGTGTCCGCCAGTCGCAACGTGACCATCACCCCCCGCGGCAGCGAGTTCGTCTGCTTCCATTCATCCACCCAGTCCTGCTGGCGCTGGTCCCAGAACTGCACCTGAAACTCGCGCACGTTCTTCGCCAGCACCAACGGGTGGCTCTTCTCATCGATGTCCAGGTCGAGCAACAACGGGCATTGGCGCAGCACCAGCGCCCGCCCGCCTCCCGGCACCGATTCCACCGAGAAAAACAGCCGCCGCACATCGAGATCCCCGAATTTCCCGCTCCGGGGAAACGACTTCGCGAGCCGCGCCACAAAACTGAGGCTCCCCTCGCTGCCGCTTTCGCCCGCAAACCCGTAGTAGCTGTTGTTCTGCGCAAACGACTGGGCCGACCCGAGGGCGTCCTCCAACACCCGCACGACGATCCGCGAGCGCTGCACCGTGGCCGCCGCCCTCAGGCCCGACTTGGTGGAGCGCAGGATCGCCGTCCAACTTGAGTAAATCGCCACCAACACCAGCGAGAAAATGCTGATCGCCACCAGCATCTCCAAGAGGGTGAAGCCGGACGCTGACGCGCGCGCGGAAGATCGGTGGTTCATGGTCCGGACATCCTCGGCCGCCCAAAGCCGTTGTTCGCCGAATCCGGCGAGAACACCAGCACGCTCATCCGGTCCACCGGATCATGCACTCCCTGGCGGTAAACCTGGATGTCGAACTGGAGCAACCCGTTGGTCTCCACCTGCTGGCACTGGTACGACCACCGGTAATCAGGATAAACGTTGCCGAAGTTCCCCGAATCCGAGCCCTCCGCAAAACGGTTGGTCCGGATGAGCAACTGGGCCGCCACCATGCCGGAGTCGACCTGCAAACGGCGCAGGCGACGCGAGTTCTTCAGGGAGCCCGACACCAGGGACAGGATGGCGAAGATCGCCATGAAGAAGATGCCGACCGCGATCATCACCTCGGCCAGGGAAAAACCGCGGGCCCGACGGCTGGCCGCCCCAACCCCGCGCGCCATCCCCCCCGCCCCGCCACCGCCCCCCCGCATGATTCCCCCGGCGTTCATTGGTCCACGGGCCCCACCGTTGAAAGTCCGGTGGTGACCTCGAGCGTTATCTTGTACCATTCGTTTTGGTCTGAATGGAGCACAATGGTCAGTTCGTCGCAGGTGCCGTTCGGATAAAAGCGCACGTGCGCGGCCTCCGCCTCCTTGTACTCCGTCAGGTTGACGTCCAGCATCTCCACCGCAATCGAGGGGTCCCACTGGCCGCTGAGTCCCGAGCGGGCGGGGGGCGCGGGCGCCGCCTCGACCGCACCCAAGTCGTCGGTCTCCGCCCGCCGGGGCCGCGCCGCGGCGGGGGCCGAACCCCCTTCGACAGCAAAACTCCGCGTCAAGGGATGGAACACCACCTCCGTTTGGCGCCCCTGCAGGATGGCCCGCGCCCGGGCGTTCTGCAGCACCTCCTGCGTGTCCCGCACCGCCTTGACCATCGGTGCCTTGTGCCAGAGCTTGTACATCACCGGCACCCCCATGGTCATGATGATCCCCATGATGGCCACCACGATCATCATCTCGATGAGCGTGAAACCCGCCCCGCCCCCCGCGCGACGGCGGGACCGGCATAACCCAGCGTTTCGGGAAACGCTCATCGGGCGATGTTGGAGGTGATCGCGAACATGGCCGACAGCACGCTCAGCAGCAGAAAGCCGACGCCGAGGGCCATGACGATGATCATCACCGGCTCGATCATGTTCGTCATCACGCGCAGCGCGATGCTCAGCTCGTTCTCGTAGGTGTCCGCCACGTTCTTCAGCGCGCCGGGCACATCGCCGGTATCCTCGCCGATCTTGACCAGGTCCACCATCAACTGGGGGAAGATTTTGCTGCGCGCCAGGGGTTGGGCGATGGTCTTGCCATCGGTTACCTCTTCCCGGGTCTTCGCGATGGCTTCCTTCACGATGACGTTCGAGATGATCTGCTCGGTGATCTTGAGCGCGGTGAGCACCGGCACGCCGTTCTCCAACAGGGTGGAGAGGGTCCGGGCGAATTGCCCGAACAGGTTGAGCTTCACCACCTTCCCGAAGATGGGCACCGTCATGCGCCAGTGATCGAGCTTGCGCCGGCCCGATTCCGTCGCTTTGAAGCGGTTGAACAGGACCACCGCGGTGACACCCGTCAGCCCCATCAGCCACCAATAACCCGAAAAGATGTCGCTGATGCTGATCAGCACCTGCGTCATCGCGGGCATCTGCACGTCCATCCCTTGGAACATGCTCATGAACTTCGGCAGCATGTACGTCATGAAGAAAAACATGATCCCGATGCCCACCACCGCCACAAACGCAGGGTAAATCAGCGCGGAAGTGAACTTCTGCTGCACCGAGGCGAACCTCTCAAAATGGTCCGCCATCCGCCGCAGCACCTCGACGAGCGCGCCGCTGGACTCGCCGGCCCGCACCATGTTGATGTACAGGTCGGAAAAAATCCGCGGCTGCTTGGCCATCGAGTCGGAAAGGCTCCGGCCCTCCATGACATCCTGGCGCAGCCCCCGGCTCACGTCGGCGGAGATCCCGCGGGATTCCAGGTGGGTCATGCTGTTGAGCGCCACCGTCAGCGGCATCCCGGACTTCAGGAGGTTGGCAAGCTGCTGCGTGAAGGTGGCGAGTTCCTCGAGCTTGGGCTTCCGCTGCTGGGACATCGATTCGCGCAACGCCGGCGGCAAGAACGCCTTCCAATCGAAGGTCACCTTCGCCGCGCCGGGCCTCGCCCCTCCCCCGCCCCCCGCCCTGGACGCCTCCACGAGGACGGGAAACAACCCCAACCGCTCGATCTGCAACAAGGCAGCCGAGCGGTCGTTGCCCTCGAGGACACCCTCGACCACCTCGCCGGAACGGCGGCGCGCTTTATAGGAAAACTGCGGCATACGGGAAAACAGCCTGTCTCTTTCAACACAACTTCTAACCGAAAGTTGCGGTTTTCCAAGGCGCAATTTCCCCGCGCCTGCGCCCGGGGCGGGGTTGATCGTCAAGAAAGAGAGGAGTGCCGCCCCCCAAGGCGCTTGTCTTTACCCACATCTTCGGGCGCGACTCGTGAGTCGAACTTCTTCCCGGCCCGAAACCACCGAGATTTTCCGCGTCGCGTCATGGCAACCCGAAGGGGGACGTTGGCCGAGCCCACGGTGACTCCGGCAGAACGCTGGCGGGCCGCGGAGCGAGGTCTGGTGCGGTGGCGCACGCACAGGTCAGGCGTCGCTCCGCGCCGCAGGGCGTGGCGGGGCGTCCAACCATGGACTCGGTCCATGGCTACCTTCGGATCACCGCTACGCAGTGGAGCGGGCTCGCATCGCCGCGCCGACGACAGATCGTTCGCTGGTGGTGGCGTTCTGCCATTCTGCCATCGCGTAGCGATGATCGACGGTAGCCGTGGACCGAGTCCACGGTGGCATGCGCAGAACGCGGGCGCGTCGCGTAGCGACGCTCGCTTATCCGCACAAGTGGTTGATCGGAGACAGTTTATACGATACTACTAAGTTGGCCGCCCGCGCCAAAGAAGTGGGCGCAGACAAGCCCAAGCCGACCGCGTTCGCAGGGATCCCGCTCCCGGAGCAGCCTGAAAAACAGCCGGGCAGCCGGCACCGGCCGCTCCGGATCGGCCGGGGGGCGTTGAGAGGCGGGGCGCAGACCACGCTGGAGGGACCCGCGCCCCGGGGAATCGCGATCCCCCACGCCACCCAAGCGGCCTGCGAAACGGCGCACCCGGCCTACTGAACCAAAACCCGGTAAAAGGACGCTGCCGGAGCCGCCGCCGGGGGCGTCACATACACCTCGACGGTCCCCGCCGAACCGGAGTAGTAGGAACTCCGTGCGGGGGAAGCGGAGTCATCCGTGGCCAACCGGAAGCCAGCCGTGGTCCAATTCCGGGTGTCGGAGGAGACCAGGACCGTGTAGGTGCGCCCATTGACGGTCGGAAAGGTCAGGTCCGGCGAGCCCGCGTGGAACCCGGAAAAGGTGATGGAACAGGGCAGCGCCGGATTGTACGGGTAAGCCCCGAACAGGTACTCCTGCCGCAGCGTCAACCCCGTCGCCCCCAAGACCGAGTTGGCATTGAGAGCGGAAAGCGGCAGATTCAAGCCCAGTGACTGGAGGAAGGCCGTCTCCCAGGCGTCGGGAATTCCGTCCCCGTTGGAATCGACCCCCAGGGTGAGGTTGATCCGCGCCTGGGCTCCCGGCTTCCCCAGCGAGTCGTAGCTCCCCGTCATTTCGATCGGGAGGTTGGTGGCGCCGTTCACCACCACCCAAAGCTGAAACTGCGCGCCCCCGGCCTGGGCGTCCGCCATATACAGGCCCGGCGACGAGCCGGCGTCCATCGGCACCCGGAGGAGGTAGTTGAGACCGGGGGCGTAGTTCGGCAGCACCTGGCCGGCGACCACCGCGCCACCAGGGGTCCGGAGCAGGACCGTGGCGTTCGTGGCGGTGAGCGGCGTGCCGTACTGGTCCCGGACCATCCCGGTGATGAGGTTGCAGGGGGCCGGCGGATTCGCCCGCCCCGCCCCCAGGGAGAGGGCCAGCACCCCTGCGGCCGCCAGTAAAACGAAGGATGTGGTCTTCATGCGCGTTGGCTGCGGCTTGGAGCTTGGTTGGAAAACAGGCTCTTAGTTCCCCGCATAGGAGTAGGTGATGAAATAGAGGTGGATGTCCTTGACCGACGCGAGGAACCGCGCCAGGCCGTCGTTGGGATCGTTCAGGAGGTTCTGGCCCGGGATGACCAGTTTCCACTTGCTGTTCCAAATGGATCGGCCGATCAGCCTCGAGTTCGTGTACTGCGTCGGTTGCAGCGCCCCGCCGGCCCCGTATATCGAGGTGTTGAAGCAGGCCGTGCTGGACACCGGGCGGAACGCCTCGTTCTGGCGGATGCCAAAGAGCGGCTCGGACAGCGAGTTGGCCGCCGTGTAGAACGGGTTGCTCGCAAAATCATCTGCGCTGACGTTGTAAGGGAGCGGCACCGTCACATCATCCACGTTCCAGGTGCGGATCGTGCTGGCATTGCCCAGCGGCGGGCTCCGCATGGAATCCTGCCCCACCGGGATGAGGTAGATGTAGGGCGTCGCCCCCAGCGCGTACGCGTTGGTGGTGGCATCCCCGGAACTGACTCCCCCCCCCGCGATCGGGTTGTCCATGCCGACATAGCCGTCAAAGCAGACCCCCGCCGCGAAGATCTTGGTCGCGAAGGTGCTCGGGTTGAAGTTATGGTCCCCCGGAGCGTAGAGGTTGCCGAACAGGTTCATGCCCTCGGTCACCGTCGTGCTGAAGGTCAACACAATGCCGGGGACCGGCGCGCCGCTGGGATCCGCGACTTGCAGACAAAGGCGCGAAACATCCGGGTCGGAGGTGATGTCCGCCATCAGGCCCTGCTGCAGAACCGACTGCCAGGCCGGGTCCCCGTTGGTGCCGGGGAGGACGCGGTAGTTCTCGCTCCGGAGCGAAACCGTGGTGCCGTTGCCATCCGGGTTGTTGAAGCCCAGCCGGCCCTTGAGCACGCTCCAGTCCCCGTACATTTGCGCCAGGGCGTTCGCCAGCCCGGGATCCCCCTCGCTGCTGCTGGTGTACTGCGGCACGCCGTTGGCAATCACCCCCAGCGCCTGCGCGCTGATGATCTGCTGCAGGAACAACTGCCCCTGGCTGCTCCCCAGCAGGCCGGTCTCGTAATCGTAGGCCTGGGCCGCGAGATACGCATATTTGGACGCCAGGCTGAACATCGACTGGTACCGGCCCAGCTTCTCGTTCTGGAAGATTCGCAAGGCCGCGTCCTGCGTCCGGTAGCCGCTCACCAGGGCGGACTCGTGCTGCCGCCAAGTGGCGCGATCCGACTGAATCCGCTGCCCCTTGCCGAGGAGGGCCTGGTAGGCGGCCTGGGCGTCGCTCACCGTCCGCATCGCCGCCGTGATCCCCACCATGTCGTTCTGCAGGCCCTGCTCCTGCTGGCCCAGCGCGAGCACGGCGTTCTTGATCCCTGCGTCCATGTTCAGATTGTTCACCGTGGCGGTGAGCTGGTTGATGTTCACCTGATCGTTGGCCAGGCTGGTCTCGTTCTGGTTCACGTTCACGGACTGGCCGATCATGATGCCCCACTTGATCGCGTCCAAGCCGAGCATGAGGGCGCCGGCCGCCGGGGCGCCAATATCACCGCCGTTGGCCAGCCCGAACACGGCATTCTCAGGGATCTCGGTGGTCACGGCCGTCGCCGTGTCCCCCGCGATGGTCGCCGCGAGGTTGTAGTTGGCCTGCGCGGTGTTATAGCTCGCGGTGAGCGAAGCAATCGTTGACTGGAGGGTCAGAATGGCGTTGTTGTCGCTGTTTGCCACGGCGGCGTCGCCCAACTCAAGCGTGTTGAAAGCGGTGATCGCGGCATCCAGGTTCTGCTTGTCCCCGACCGCGTTCACGACCGCCTGGCGGTAGGCGTCCTTGGCGGCCAGGAGCTTGGAGATTGCCTGCTGGATCTGGCCCGGGGAACTGCGCGTGCCGGTCCAGCCCGGCGGCGTGTTGAACGGCCCGTCCGGCCCGATGATCACCTCCACGGAGTTGGTCGAAGTGTCATAAGCAGCATCCGTCGACAGCATCGTGAAGTTGAAGTTGGTCGCCAGCACCGTGTAGTAGTTGGCCGGCAACTGCTGGGTGTCCAGGTAATTGGTCGACCACGAGTCCGGGTCGGCCACCGACCCGCCGAACAAGTTTTGGTTCGCCGGCTGCGCATACGTGAAGTGGATGAGGTCGGGGCCGGTGTAGCCCTGCGGGTAGGCGCCACCCGGCCCCATGTCCTCGGGATAGGGGGTGCCGTAGAGCTCAATGAGCTGGTTGTTGTAAGCCTGCTCCTGCGAGGCCACGCCCGCCTGAAAATCGGTCAGCGAGTCCTGCGCCTGCCGCAGTTCCTCGGTCACACTCTGGGCGTCGTTGAAGGCCACCACCGCATTATTCAAGGCCACCAGGGCCCGCTGGTAAATCTGCTCGAAGTGCGTCAGCGGATTCGGCCCGGTCACCTCCAACGGGTTGATGTCGAACGGGATCGCGTTTTGCGAGAGGTCCAGGGGGGTGAACCCGGCCTCCGCATTGTTCTCATCCGTCTGCAACTGTTGAATCGTCTGGGGAATCTGGGCCAGTTCCGGCACGGTCGTCCGGTCGACCTTCTGAATCCCCTGGTCGTTCGGGTTCGGATCCACCGGCGGCAGGATGGCGTTGCCCACCACCCAGTTCAGATACGCGCCCTGGGCCGTCCGCGCCGCCCAGTGGTCCATGCTCCAGTACCGTGTCACGGGCACGACCGTCGTCCCGTTGCGGTAGGTGGCCGGCGTGGCGTTCTGGTAGCTGGCGCCGAAGGACTTCCACCCGGCCGCGGTCCCGGGCACATAGGTCTCACGCCAGGTCAAATCGTACACCTGCCACCCCGTCGTCGCCAGGGCCCCCGCGCCGGACGCGAACTTCCGCTCGTGCTGGTAGTTCACCGCCACCGTGGCTCCGAGGATGCTCACCGATTCCGCCGTGGGAACCCAGTCAAAGTTGGGGTTCATCAGGAGCTCCCAGTAGTTCCCCAGCGCGGTCAGGTAGTGGCCGTAGGCGTCTCCGTGCCCCATCGGGTAGAGGATCGCCGCGTCCGCGGCATTGACCACCCCATCGCCGTTCTGATCCACAATGTCGTAGTTGAGCGCGTAAATGGCCTGCCCTGACGCGATCCCGTCCGTGTAATTCCAATAGAGCCGGTTGTAAACCGGGGCGAGCGAGACCGTGGTGACCGAGTCGTCCCGGCCGCGCAGCAGGGCCAGTTCCTGGTCCAGCAACGACGGCTCCTCCCCGAGGAAGGAGAAGAGCGCCGTGGCCATGTTGCCGTAGGTGGTGTTGTCCGTCCCGATGCTGATGGTCGGGTTGGCCTCGTTCGCCGACGCGTCGCTGGCGATCATCGTGTAGAGATCGCAGATATACCCCGCGACCAGCAGCATCGCCTGGTTGGCCGGCCCGTAATTGTAGCCGGCGTTGACGCTCAGCGCCTTGGCCTGATCCAATACCGTCTCGTAGATCTCGATCAAACCGGCGTTGGTGAGCGAATTCGCGTTCAGCGCGATGTCCCCCTCCCACCGGTGCCCCGCCTGGGACAGGATGTTCGCCGTGGTGTTCACCGGGTTGTTGAAGAGATCGGTCGTGGTCTGGTCGAACGGATTAATCCCCGCCAGCACCCTTTTGATATAGCCCTCGGCCAGGGCAGGCGTGGTCCACGCCGACCAGTTCGTGTTGGCCGGCAGCGCGCCCGGTCCCTTCGCCCGGTACCGCAAGGATACGAAATTGTCCGACAACGACAGTATCCCGGAGGAGCCCGCCAGCGTGTAGTGGCTCAGATCGGTCCCGGACGCCAGCACCGACCACGTCGAGGGGTCCGTCACCGGCGGCGGGCCGTTCCCCGCGGGGGTGATGCGCCAGTCGTACTCATACTGCGCCGTGTTGCCCCCCAGATCGAGCGTGTGCTGGAAGGAAATGTTCTGGCTGAGCGGGTTCGGGTCCGCCACCACCACCAACTGGCCCGGATAGAGCCCCGGCCCGTTCGTGCCAGGGTATTCCCCCACCCGCGCGACATAGACTGTCACCGGCAGGCTGCTGTCCGCCGGGTTGGACCCGTTGCCCGCCAGGTAACTGATGTACCCCAGGCCCGGCCCGCTGGCACCCAGGGCATAGGAATCGACCTGCTGATCGCTGCTGGTGATCGCCACCGGCGCATTGTACCCAATGGTCACCGTCAGGTTCGCCTCGTCCACGTAAGTGCCGGGAATCTGGTTCCCCTTGGGGTCCAGCGCCGGCCCGAACGTGTACAGCTCAGCAGTCAGGTTGGTAACCGCGGCGGCCCAATTGTTGTAATTCGGGTCGGCGGCCGGGCAGAGGCCCAGCACCGCCGCCAAATCCGCCCCGTTCAGGATGTTCGGGAACACATAGGCGTCACCCACCGTCGGATCCACAAACTGGCCCTCAAACACCAGGTTGGTGGTCGAGGGATCCAGCCAGAGCCGGTTCACCAGGTTCGGCGGAAGCGTCGGGAAGTAATACAGCCCCTGATACAAGGAGGTGGGGATCGAGGCCGGCAGCGCCCCCAAAGCCCCCCCCGCGATCCCGCTCAGACCGTAAGCTGCCAGCGAGGCCTGTTTCGCCACCGTCGGGTCAAACAAGGTCACGCTCCCGTTAACGGGAGTGGCGATGCTGTTGGTGGCGATCGACTGCTGATAAAGCACCTGGACGCTGCTCTGGCCCCGCACCGCCGCGAGCGTGCTCGAGGGCGCCGGAACCGTGAGCGTCTGCCCCGCATAGAGCGTCGGCACCAGGTTCCCATTCACCAACGACGGCCAGGTGGGACGATAAACCACATTCTGGCTGGGTGTCGCGGCCGAGGTGGGGTCGCCCGCGAACCCACCCCCCGCCTGGATCGGCAGCAGATAGGGCACGATGGCCCCGTTCGTCGGCGGGCTCGCGAACCCCGGCCAGTCGAACACGGCCATGTTCTGGTAATAGAACTGCATCGTGAAGCTGTTCTTCGGTGTCGGGGATCCCGCCAGGAAAGGAGGGCGGTTCGTGTAGATCGCCACCCCGCCCGTGTAGGGGTTCACGCAGGTGATCGACACCGGGCTCGCACCCGGGTAGTTCCCCGATGCCACCTGAAGCGTGAAAGTGATGGTGGCCGACGTGTTGTCAGCGGCATCCGTCACCGTGATCGTCACCGGTGACGGCCCCATCACGGTCGTCGCGGTCCCGTGCAGGAGAACACTGTTCGCCGTCAGGCTCGCGGAGATGCCCGGGGGCAGCCCGTTGGTTGTGACGGTCATCGAGGCGGTCGGCCGCGAAACGGCGAGATAGTAGGCATAGGGCTGGTTGGTGCCCGCAGTGCTGCCCGGCAGGTTGGTGGTTTGGATGGTACCGCTCACCGGGTCGTAGATGCCGACCTGCAACGGCGGCAGGCCGGCATGCGGACCGCGATAGACCCAGAAGTTGTGCTTCCGATCCTGGTAGGTGAACCCGGCATAGTAGCTGAGCGGGAGTCCGGGCGCATATTGCGCGGGCAGGTCACCCGAGGTGGCAGGGGGTGCGGTGTTCGCACTCACACCATCCGTGCCCACGGGCGGGGAGAGCAGCGGCAGCGGCATGGGAGCCTGCAGGACGCTCCCGGCGGAGACGACGTAATCAAGCAGGATCCCCTGCTCGGGCGCTTCCCGGCGGACGTGGAAAGGCAGCATCGCCGGGCGCCCGTCGGCGGCGTTGTACTGGATCAGCACCCAGGGAGCCGAGGTGTAGCCGGCGGCGTTCGTGTTGTTGAGGTCGTCCCGCAGCGCATAGGCCGCCCCCCCAAGCATCAGGGCATGCTCCTCGTTCGGGTTGTAGCCCGCCAGCGCCGGGTTGTTCTGCGCGTAAACCGAAGCCCCGGGATAGGCGGCCAGCGGCCCCGTTCCCGCGTTGGCTGCCAGGATGATCTCCCGCGCCGGCGTCGCCGGCCACCGCACCACATAATGACCGATCCCCGCCGGCCAGTAGGAGGACTGGAACCCCAGGCTCGTGTTCACACTGTCCGGCCGGAACCACATGACCTCGATCACACTGTTCCCCGGCACCGCATTCACCGGGATGATGGCCCCCTGGTTCGCCAGCGCGAACCCGGCCGAGAGAGGGTCCAGATAGGCCTGCGGGTTGAACCCGTTGCCGTACTCCTGAATGATCGAACCCGCCAGATAATTCGTTCCCGTCGAACCAATTTCCCCCGGCGGGGCGGTGATCCGGTCACCCACGTTAACGGTGTTCGTCACCACGTAGGGCACCGCCGCGAGGTTGCTGAACGTGATCGTCTGGTTGGTCGCGTTCCACGCCGCCAGGTTCACCGCCGCGCTGCTGGCCAGCAGCGAGTTGTTCTTCAGGCCGGTGTCGAGCCAGGAAAAGACCCGCTCGTAGGCCACACTGGTGCCCACCACGAATTGCAGCAACGTCCGGTGCGCGGGCTGCGCGGGCGTGAGGTAGGTGTAAAAGAGCCCCCCCGGCGTCAACTGCGCCAGCGTGGGATTCAGGTTCTCAAAATCCTGGTACGCGATGGTCGTGCCCTGCTGCGGCGGCAGTTGCACTGCTGTCAGCGCCGCTTGGGCCTGATTGGTGACCGACGGCCGCACATAGTTCACGTACGCCGCCGGATTGGACGGCCAGGCCTGGTGGTACCGGTTGAAGAGCAGCGGCCACTGCAAGCCCCCCACCCCCGCGGTCAGCCAATAGGCCTGAAAATCATTCAGATTCACCGTCGGCGCGGTGGCATAAAGGTTGTGATACCCGTTCGCCAGCGTCTGGAGGTAGTAAAACCCGCTGGTGCCGTTCAGCGGCGTGACCGCCAACGCCGAGTCATCCCGGCCATCCTGGTAGGCCGTCACCCGCGTCCCCAGATCGAGGTTGATGTCAACCGGCGTCGGCGCGGCCGACACATCCACGATCTCGAATCCGAGGAACCGCCGGGTGTTGTCCGACAACTGCTCCCCCAGCAACTCCACGAACACCCGCCCCTCGGCGTTGTCCGCCTTGATTTCGTTGAGTGAAAGATCGAACCACAAGGTGTTCGTGACGGTGATGGACGCGTTGGTGTCGCCCGGAAAGACGAACTGGGGGAAGTTGCGGTTGTAAACCACATTCACCCGCTGCACGGTCCCGGCCGGGACGGACACGGGATGCCCGGTGTTCGCGTTGGCCCCCTCTGTCCAGTACATCGTCTGCGGCGTCTTCACCGCCTCGCCCGAGATCTGGTACGTGTTGGTGTAGAGCACGTAGTAGCCGCCACCCTGCTCCAGGTACCCCACATCGGCCGGCAGGTTGGCCGGCCGCACCAGCGTCGGCACCGCCTTCTCCCAGACCACCTGCGCCTGCCCGGCCTGGGTCGCGAACACCGCGTTGGCATTGGGGCTGTAGTAATAGGTCGTTTCCGTGGAGTTCGTCGGCTGCACCGGCTTCGGCAGCCAGTACGTCACGTTCGCCCCGTTGGTCAGCAACAGCCCGTTCTCATCCGTCGAGGGGGCCGGAATCACCCCGCCGAAGGGAATGGAACTGAGCTGCAAGGTGTACGGCATCCCCACCTGCGCGGAGCGCAGGATGGCCACCACGTTCCCGGAGCCATCCTCCTGGTGCGGCCACTGAAGACTCTGCACCTGAGCTGCGAACGGGAGCGCGGGATTCAACGGGCTCGGATTGGCCCCCACCAGGGGCACGCCCCCGAAGATCACCGCGTTATGAAACTGCCCGTCCGTGGCCGGCACCGTCGGGTAAAGCGTGTTCGGCCCGTAGCTCTGTTGCTGGCCGGTGGTCGGGGCCCGCCCGTCGGACCCGGCCGGCTGGTTCGTGGTGCTGCTGATCGGCACCCCGGTCGGGGAAAACCAGTTGATCCCCGGAGCGTGGATTCCGGGCGGGTTGGGAAAGTTGTTCGTGTCTCCCGGGAACAACGAGGCCCGCATGGACAAACCCAGCGGCCCTGCGGGAACCTGGGCTGGCAGCGGCCCCGGCCAAAGCAACGCCACCGCGGCGCACACGCCGCCGAGCCAGGCCCGCGGACGGGCTCTCCCCAACGCCGTTCCGAACATCGCCCGCGGCCGCCGCAGGACTGCGTCCCACCGGGACATCTGACCTTGTAAAAACCGGTTCATGGCTTTGGTTTCTTCCCCGCCGAGGTTAAGTGCGCAAACCGCCTGCCTCCGCCCCCGCGGTCACTTCCGCTTGAGCGCGACCAGTTCCTTGTCTTCCTCGGAGCCGTCGCGCGCCTTCTCCAACCGCGCAAACCGGGCCTCGATGGCGCCCAGTTTGGCCGCCAGGCTCTGGTTCTCCGCCCGCAATTTCGCCACCTCGCCCTGCTCCGCCGCCAACTGCCGCGCCAGCTCCTGCGTGGCGGACACGTTGAGCATCGAGATCGCGTCGTAGTCGACGCTCCGGAAATCCGACACCTCGCGCCCGTAAACGAAAACCGGCCCATTGATCGGGTCCTTGACACGAAAACCGCCGCTCCTCACTTCGGTCACCTCGTGCAGGTCCGAGCCTTGCTCGTTAACCAGGCGCACCTTGTCGCCAAGTTTCAACGCGGACTTCAAAGGTGTGGCCAGCGCGATCAAGCCCCCGTTTGCATCCGCTTTCGCATAGATGTCAGGCACCACCCCGGTGGTGCGGGAGACCGCCTGGGGATAGACCCCTTCCACCTGCTGCGCGACAACCTTTTTGTAAGAACGACCACCCTGCGTAACCGTGTCGACCATCGTGTAATCCGTCACCTCAATCTCCATCAACTTGCTCAAATCCGCGCGGCCGTCCGAACGTCCGCCGACCTTCTTGATCCGAGCGTCGGAAGCGATGATAATCGCGCCAGACAAAATGTCGCCCGTGGCGATAATGGAGGGGTTGTCGGTGGTCACATAACCGGTCGTCAAAGCCAGCGAGGGCGTCCCGGTATATCCAAGTCGCATGAAACTCCCGGCATAGCCCGTCAGCTTCACAGCGACATCCAGCGGCGCCCGCGGCGTGGTCGTGCCAATGCCGACGTAGCCATTGGCGGCAATTTCCATTGAGGCGCCGCCACCGTTCACAAAAAAGGAGAGCGGATGATCGGAGAGCGTGCCCAGCCACCCGCCGGTGCCGTTGACGTAACTGCCGAGTTGGACAGTGCCGTCGGTGTGGACAAAGCCATAGGTGCTGGTGGGAGTTTTCAACGTCAGCGCGTAAGTGGGAGTCTTAGTACCGATGCCCACCACTCCGTTGCCCTTGATGCGCATGGTCTCCACGAAGTTGCCGCTCGTCCCGTAGCCGAACAGGACGTCCGAGGTTGAGGCATCCGTGTGAATCTGTAGTTGCCCGGACATGACGCCAAACCCATAATAGAGCCCCGCCGCGCCCTGCAAGCTGAGCTTGTCGCCAAAAGTCGAGTCGAAGCTCAACGGGTAGGCGGGACTGATGTTGCCGATACCGACATTGCCGCCGGTGATGCTATAGTTCGCGCCATGTTCCAAGGTAAGGTTGAGGTTGTTATTTCCGCCACTGTTGAAACCCATATAGGCTATCCGTGAGTTGGCCTGTCCGGTATTGGGCGCCCACCACTCGAAATAACCGGCGCTGCCGCCCGAACCGGGCTGAAGCGCGACATAACCGTCCGTCGTGGTCTGCGGGCGGGCCTGGATAATGCCAGCGACGTGCAGATCGGCTTGCGGGTTGGTGGCGCCGATCCCCACGTAGCCGTTGTTCAAGACCGTCAACCGCGGCCGTCCGGCGGTGAACAAAGCCAGGTCGCTTTGCAGACCCGCCGGCGTGGCGCTCCGCTGCGAGGCGATCCCCTCGCCGCCGCCCGAACCAAAGGTCAACGCGTTGTTGGTATTCAGCGGCCCCGAGTTCTGGTTCGCGCCATCCACCACCAACCCGTTCTGCACCACCAGGCCGTTGGCCGCCGCGCTCGGGCCGGCCAGCGAGGTGGCGCTGGCCGCCAGCATCGCGTAGGGGCTCGTCGTCAGGCGCAGGCGCGGCGTCAGCTCACTGTCCACCCCCGACAGGCCCTGCACCGTCATCCCCAGGTAGCGGATCGAAGCGTCGCTCGCGTTGAACAGCGAGCTGAGGTCGTTGGTGCTGAAAACCCCGCTGATCGGGCTCCCGGCCCCCAGCGACACGGTGAAATAACCGCGATCCACCGTGACCACCTGCTGCTCGCCCCAGAGGAGGTTGCCGGCGCCCCCGCTCGTGCTGTTGTTCCAGATCTTGAACAGCACCGTGTAGTTCTTCGGGGTCGTCGAGGCCAGCGGCACACCGTTGGCGTCGGTCAGATAGCCCTGGTAGCTGATCTGCCCGGGCGGGCGGGAGTTCGCCTGCCCCAGGAGCGACCCGGGGGAGGCGGCGAGGGCGAGCACAAGGCACGCAAGGCGGAGGACTGTGGGTTTCATGGGGTTCGGGCGCGTTTTTGTAGTGGTTGCAGAATTGAAATCCGGGGGATGGCTCATTGCGGGCGGCTGAGGGTCGTGATCGGGCTGATCCGCATCAGGGCGAAGGACCCTGCCACATTGAAGGTGCGCGCCGCCCCCGGCGCCCCGCGGACCGTGATGGCCTCGCCGTAGTTGCCCGCCACGGCCTGCCCATACTGGGTCAGACTGTTATAGTCACTCCCGGGACCCGCCACGCTGAGCGTGATTTGACGGTCAATCTGGAACGACTCCACCCCCATCGGCAGCTCGAATTGGCGGGTCGGATCCAGATTGTCGTGGTCCGGGTGATAGGTGTGCAGGAACGGGTTGTTGATCGGATCGTCGTAGGCGACCGAGGCCAGCGTGGTCAGGCTCGACCCGGGGGCAAGCTGGCCGGTGAAGAGCCAGCCGGGGTTGTTCGTCGACCAGGGAAACTGAATGGAGGAAATCCGCCGGGCGGCCCCGAGCTGCGTCGGATCCAAAACACTTTCCGCCGTGGCCACCACGGTGGTGCCGCTCGGGTTCACCCCGTAAAACACTCTTTGCAGCAGGTTGACATTCTGGCCGTCGCTGTGAACGATCAGGGTCATCGGATAGGAGGACAGCGTCGCGCCCAGGTTCGTGTTGACCCCCGTGACGATAAAGGCCCCGTTCGTCCCCTGGATCGGATTCCCATTCGCATCCATCTCGTAGGACTTCAGATAGTTGGCGACCTGGCTGACCATCGCCTTGCCCACCCAGAGGCCGCCATAGTTCCCCGCCACCGCGGAAACCGGCAGATCCACCTGGCTGAACCCGTAATTGTCGGTCAGGCGCAGAATCCCCGCGTAATACGCCCCGGCGTTGTTGGTGAGCACGGCGCGGTTGACCCCAAAGACCACCGTGACCGCCGAGCCGGGCTGGCCTTGCGGAGCGAGCGTCCAGCTCAAGCCGCCCGTGGTCAGGTCGGTGAAGGCATAAGTCTGGTTGGACGAATTCAGCGCCCCCCGCACCACCACCGGCACCAGCCCCGCAATCGGGGTCTGCCCCGCCGGCGGCGTCTGCGACGGAAGGAGCGAGAGGTTCACCGTGACATTCGAAACGCTCGTATTGTTCAGTTGGAAGCTGGTACTGGAGGCCACGCTCCCGAAGCTCGACACCCCGGGCGAAATGGAAACCGAAAACGGCCCGTAGTAGGTGTTGACGAAGCCGGGCGCCGAGACCCAGAACGCCCGCCCGGGATTGACCGTGACGTTGTGGTAGAAAACGACCGGGGCCGGGTTGTTCGACCCCAAATCGCCCCCGGTGTATTGATAGAAGGCCGCGCTGTTGGAGAGCCCCGGCGCCAGGGAGAGGAACTTGTCCAGGGTGGGCACCTGCCCGGGCGGAATGCGGAAGCCCACCAGATTGATACTGCTGCTGCTCCACGAATAGCTGGGCGCGGCCGCCAGGCCGGCGAGGTTCCAGGTGTAGTTGGCGGTGCCCGTCGAGTGGATGAGGTAGGCCGCGTTGGGCGCGAGCGAGCCCATCGTCCGGGTCAACCCGGTGTTCAACCGTGCCCAATTCGCCCACTGGCTGCTCCCGATGACCGGCGCTTGCGCGCTGGTCACGTACTGGACCGGGCTCACCGTCGGCTGCCACATCCAAATCTGGTCGATCGGGTTCGCGGGATCGCTTCCCACCAGATAATCCAGGTTCGTGTAGGAGGCGTCGACGGACAGATACACCGCCGTCCAGCCCGGCTTGATGGTCAGCGACTGCGTCTCCCATTGGGCGGCGGCGCGCGGCGTCCAGCCGGCCAACAGGCACGCGCAGACAAGGCCGGCGAAAGATGACTGGTTCATAATTGGCGAAAAAACGAGCGGCCAGGGGTCCCCCGAGCCGCAGCCCCCACCCGGGCCCCGCGAGGCCGGCGCCGCCCCCCCGCCTCATCGTGGCGGGGGCTGTCGGAAATAGCGTCTGTTCGCGGCAAACCCATTGGTTCTCACCATCCCCAAACGCCAGCCCGCGGAAAACCTGACAAAAAAATTACCCTTTTTTTGATGGAATATAAGAACATGGCGAGCAGGCGGCCGCGGAGAATGACGAGGGGGGAATGGAGTCTGGCAGGAAGCCGCGTGGGGGGAGCCCAGGCGGGCCCGGGGAAGCGGGTTCCGACAGCGGACCGGCCGGGGAAGGACGGCCGCAGCCCCCCCTGTGGGGGCTCAAACCGGCTCCGCGGCGGGGCCGGGGGTCATTCCCACCGCTTCTCGGCCGGTGCCAAGCCGCCCTCCGCCGAGTCGCGCCGCAGGTTCCACAGCATGACTGTGTCGTCGTCGTGCCGGTCCGTGATCACCAACTCGAAGCCGTCATCCGAGATGTCTATCCCGCCCTCGGACGGGATCTGCAGCCGATCGATGAGCCGGGTGACATGGAACGGGGCACCCGGCGCGCCGGGCTGCAAACGAAGGATGCACCGTGACTCGGGGCGTCCTCCCGCCCGGTGGCCACAGATCACGTAAAGATCGTTGGAACGGGGATCCCAGGCGATGCCGCAGGGGTCCACCACCGGCGCGTCGGTCGCGCACGGGGTCAGCTTGTCTCCCTCAAGCCGCAGTATCCGGTGGCCCAGATCGGCCGCCGTGGCCCCCCCGCCGCTGCCGCCCCCGCGGTCGAGCACGTACACGTCCCGCCGCGTGAACACTAGATCCACCGCTTCCCCCAACTGGGCCGAAGCCGCCTCCCATCGCGCCGCCTCCCCACGATCCAGATCCAACGACCACAATCCCCTCGTGCTCTCGGCCCCCATGTCCACCAACAGCCCCCGCCGCACGCCAAACCGAGCCTCCCCCTCCCACCGCACCGGTGGAAAAGCGATGGCTGAGGGAACCGCACCCGCCTCCCGCCCCGCGTACGCCAGCCGCGGAAGCAGCCCCTTGGACGCCAGGTTCATGGCCCCAACCGCCCCGGCGGCCCGGTCCGCCCAGACCAGGGTCTGGCGATCCGGGCAGAGCGCCGCGCGGAAAGCCGACAGGTTGGTGGCCACCAGGTCAAACTTCCCCAGCGCTTCAAAACGCCGGATCGTGTGACTGCTCTCCTGCCCGCAGCAGAAATAGATGTCCCGCGACCCCGGCTGGAAACGAGCCCCGCGGAGCGGCCCGTACCGCAAACAGCGGTAATACTCCCAGCCCGACCTCAGGAACCGGGGAGCCAGCTCCGCCGGCATCTCCAACCGCTTCAAGGTCGCCTCGGGAACGCCGGGGGGCACGCCCTCCCGGGCCAGTTCCCCCACCCCAGCCCCCCCGGACCTGTGCGTCTCGATCCACAGCCCCGCCGCCGCGACCACGACCACGGCGAGCAGCCCGACCGCCCAGACCGGCACTCTGCCCTTGGGTAACCCCGCCCGGCCCGCCCGGAAACCGCCCACCCGCGTGGACGGCTCTGCGGCCGATCCTCTCATCTGCTCCTCCGCCCGCCGGAGCAGCGCGGCGGGATCAGCTCCCCGGGCGAAGGGTGCCAGTTCCCGCGCCACCGCCTCGGCGGAAGGGGGACGGCGCGCGGGATCCCGGTCCACCATCCGATCCACCAACCGGCCCAGCGCGGGTGGCAGGTCGCCACGGCGCAAACCGATGGCCGGAGCCGCCTCGCGGCCGATCCGGACCAGCTTCGAGTAAATGGTGGTGTCCGCCCCCACACCCTGGTGCGGCGCCACCCCCGCCAACAACCAGTAGAGCGTGGCACCCAGGCTGTAGATGTCGGCTCCCGCCCCCACACTGCGCGGATCCTCCACCTGTTCCGGCGCCACGTAGTCCACCGTGCCGAGAAACTCCCCCGAACCGGTCAAATCCCCGGCAAAACCCTCCGCCGACGCCATGCTGGCGAGTCCGAAATCAAGCACCCGCACCGTGGGCGCCCCGCCGGCGTTCCGCGCGAGCATCAGGTTCCCGGGTTTGAGGTCCCGGTGGACCAGTCCCTTCTGGTGCGCATGGTGCATCGCCGCGGCAGCCTGCCGCACCAACTCGCACACGTCCGCCACCGCCACCGGGCCGGCGGCCCGCGCCAGATGCGCCAGATCCACCCCTTCCAGGTATTCCATCGCCAAGTACCACACTCCCTGCCGGTTCCCGGCGTCGAACACGCGGACAAAGGCCGGGTGCTCCAGACTGCCCACAATCCTCGCCTCCCGCTCGAAACGCGCCGCCGTCGCCGCGCTCGGAACCGCCACCCGATGGAGCACCTTCAACGCCATCGTCCGCCGGAGGAAGAGATGCTCCACTTGGTACACCACCCCGGAACCACCCCGCGCCAGGAAACGCCAGCCCCGGAATTCCGGGAACAGCCCCTCGGTCAGCGCGTGCTCGCCCACCACCTCCCCTCCCCCCCTTGGCGGTTCGCCACCCCCGGGCGGGGAAATCTCCTGCAGACCCGCCGAAAGCAGGCGCCCCACCGAGCGGCGGAGAGGCAGGGCGTTTGAGGATGGTTGGTCTGGTTGCCACACGGGCGGTCAGCGGACCGCGCACCAGGTACGGGATGATCTTTGCCTCGTATCAAGCAGACGGCCGCCGGGCGGAAAAGTTAAGCAGGGATACTGGTTCTTGCAACCTCGGATCGCCGTCCCCATTCGGCACGTAAGAATCCCCACCGGGGGGAGAGTCCCGCTCGTAGCCGAGGCGGTGTGCGGGCGCGAGCCCAGCAACTCTGTGAGCCTCGCCGTCCCGGGCGGCGGCGCCCGTGCAGGGCGCAGGCGTTTCCCAGGCCGACCTACGCGGGGCTGCGGTGGCTCGCTTGCCCCGGCCGGGCGAATTGCGTCCTTTCAGGACCCCACGGGCTGGTCCTGAGGCAATGGCGCGGGCCGGGGCTTTCGAGACCGTCGGGTTTGGTCCTGAAGGGACCACATTCGCCAGCCCAGGACGCGGTCCCGGGTTTCGTCCGCGGTAAGCACCGGTGCAACAATTAATTCCGCGCGCCCGTCGGCGGATGCGCCCAAAAGCGCCGGAATACGGCGCACTCCAAACGCTTCGCGAGTACCTATGCGGCTGACTGCCTCGCGGAGCGCTTGGAGTG
>Ga0182030_10007309_pt1 | contig 23074 bp, 16 predicted proteins | sample 812S3MmetaG_FD_121299 | JGI IMG/M metagenome (GOLD analysis project Ga0182030, IMG submission 121299) | Permafrost microbial communities from Stordalen Mire, Sweden - 812S3M metaG (Illumina Assembly) | ecosystem: Environmental > Terrestrial > Soil > Wetlands > Permafrost | place: Sweden...
GTAAGACGTGATGTCCGTCGGGAATGTCCACGAGTTACCCCAACCCCAAATGGTCACTCCAAAGCTTGGGACGAGCGGCCCGCCATCGCTAAACGGCGACGCAAAGCTTGCCGTTATCGTATGGACACCGTTCTCGCAACCGTTGACAACCTCGAAGTCCCGGGTCGACAGATCAACCCGGGTCATCTCGTACGTACCAGCGGTTCCGACCGACTGCCAGTTCCCGAGAACGCCTGCACAGTCGAGCGTCACGTCCGGCATTTGGCCGGTCGTCCCGTCGCGCATGCGAATGACGACGAGGTTCGTTTCCGGATACGTCGGGTCCGTGAAAAACGTATAGCGAGGTAGGTACTGAGCCGGCGGTACGACGACGATGAACTCGGGGTCACCATACCCCTGATAATCGGTATTGGTACTGTTATCGTTCAGGCATGGAGGGTTGACGACCACTCCCCCATCGGCGGAACGATCGTAGAGATTGTGACAGTGGCCGCCACCGGTCATGTAGCTCGCGAAGAGAAATGGGTGATCTCCGTCGCTCGTCACGACGAATGGCCCCGAATCGCTGAACTCGACGAGGTCGCCCGCGTTCAGAGTGATCGAGGTAACCCATCCATTCTCGGAGGGGTCGAAGGGAGCCGCGTTGAGCTCCCCATTGAATCCCACTGCGCTCCGCGGCGGGTCGAACGTCACTTGCGTCCCGTCGACAACCCCTACCATGCGCCAGGGCGGAGTCTCCTCAGGAACGAGCGACGGATCGATGCCCGGAAAGTCGCTCATCCGATTGCGATACCGGACGGCGACGTATTCACTACCTAGTGCGTGCACCGGCGGGATCATCTGGTGGGCGCTGTCGGCTCGCTCCGTATTCCCGTTGGCGGGAATGTCCATAAGGGTCGAACCGCCGATAACGCCCACGGGCTTGTCCGATTGAAGTGCGCTGCCCGTGAGTTCGGGATTGTTGATCGTATTGGTCAGATCGTTAGGCGTAATCTGAAGGTATTGACCCTGATTGAGAGTATAGGTGACAGGCGCTCTCGCCACAGTACCTTGTACGTTTCCATTGCTGGCGATCGGCACTGTCGGATCAATCGTCACATGGGTAGCGTCCTGGCTTGCGATGACCACCGTCGTCGGACCGGCCCGCTGATCCAATGCAAGAAGGGACGAGGCCCGATATGCGTCGGCGATCACATAGTTTACGTCCCACGTATTGGTCGGCATGAGCAGCGTCGAGCCTGTGACGCGCGCACGTCCGGCCCCGTACGGGAGCATCTGATAGGCAACGACGGGAACGTTGGTCTCGATCCGAAACGCCGTACCTATCCCCGTTCCATGCAGCGCTGCGTCGCGCCGAACCGCGGGAATCACGCCCTCGGGACAGCTGGCAAGCACTCGTGGATCGTCCAATTTCGGGTCGGACGTGAAGTTGGGATCGCGCGACAAGAAAAGAATCGCTATCTCGTTGGCCGGCAATCCGACCTCGGGATTGTACGGCGCATACGTAATGCCAGTGCCCTTACCTACGGGAATGCGCGCATATTGTTCGATGGGGGGAAGGTTTTCCCCGGGGAGCGTCACTTGGATACGCGCAGCCTCCCCGGTTTTCCATTGGTTGACCACGAACACGGCGTAACAGGATCCCGCGGCCTCGTCGGTCGTGTCCATCTCGACCGCGTAGAACTCGCACCCGTTCGACGTATCGTTTCCGAGGGTGTCCCGACACGGGTTGACACACTGAGCAGGCCCGGGATCGCGGGCTTCGCACTGCTCGAGTGAGCCGCACAAGTACACGGGAACACCGCCACACTGGTAGATGTGCGAAGGATCGCTCGGATCGCAGTAAGTCTGCGTCGAACAATCCGGGTGAGCATCGAGCGCGCCACCTTCGTAGAGGGGAGCGCGATCGCCTCCGTCAGCGTTGGCGCGACTGTTCACGTCAAGGCCGGTGCGAGAACCGCATGCAATGAATAGGGCGATGCCGGCAGCTGCCAAAACGAGCGCAGAGGAGATGCGAAAACGCATGGGACCCTATCGTACCTGCAGGTAGAGCATTGGCTAGGCCGAGCTCCAGAGCCCGATAGCGAGCTCGGAATGAGCTCAGCAAATTGACAATTTCGCTTCGATCACGAAACTCTCCGACGGCGCGAGAGCATGGCTCCAATTCCCAAGAAAGCGAAGAACTCTAGCCCGTTCGACCCGGACCTCCCTGCCGCGGAACAACCCGACTTCGCATCGGGCGAGGGAGCGAATCCCTGGCCAGCCGCGTCCGCTGGTGCCGCGTCGGTCCCGCCCGATTGACTTGTTCCAGCGCCATTCGGCCCGCCGGACGACCCCGAACCGCTGGACGTCGCGGCTACCGTCCCCGCATCGACGCTTCGATCTCCCCCAGGCCCACTTCCTCCGCTTGACCCGCTCGTGCTCCCGACCACGCCTGTTCCGCCGCTGCCGCCTCCGCTCGATGTGCCGAACTCGGAAGAAGCGTCATCGTCGTGTCCGCTATTCCCTGACCCTCCGCCACTGGACCCAGAGCTCGCGGAAGAAATCGGGATTCCGCCGCTGCTGCTCCCCTTCGAGACAACGCTGGCATCGCCACCGGATACGATTCCGCCGGCGTCATCGCTGGGCACAGAACCGCACCAAGTCATGCCGTACGACTCGCTGAAATACGTTCCCCCGCTCCCCGTGCTTCCGGAGCTCGAACCCCCAGCACCTCCTGAAATGCAGGTGCCTCCGGCATCGCACGGCTGACCCGCGCTGTCGGAAGGACAGTAAGGCCCAGGCAGATCGACGCAGAGCACGCAGGGACCGTTGCCGGCGTCGTCGCTGGAGGAACACACCGCCGGAATGCACGTGCCCGCGTCGCAGAAGTCACCGGTGCACCCGCTGTGCATGCAGGCCTGACCGACCGAGCTCGCGGAGCAGTTGCCGGTATCAAAACCTTCGCTTCCACCGCTCGACCCGCCGACGCTTCCGCTCGAGCTGTTGCTGCTCGTCGCGCCGCTACTCGAGCCGCCGCCGCTTCCACCCTTCGAACCCGAAGAGCCGCCGCTACTCGTACCTACCGACGTGCCTCCGTCGCTTCCTGCACTGCTGGGTGCGGGGCCACAATACGTCTCGGTGTAGCTCTCGGAGAAAGAGTCCCCACCCGAACTGCTGCCAGACGATCCGGTGGTGCCACCCCCTCCCCAAGAGCCGCTCTGGCAAACGCCCCCGTCGCCGCACGGCTGCCCGACGTCCGCCACCGGGCAATACGCGCCGGATAGCGGCGCACACAGCACGCATGAGCCGCTATTGGAACCGCCGTCGGCGTATTTGGCAGAGCATTGACCGGGAATGCACGTCCCGTAGGTACACGGCTGGCCGACGGAATCCTCGGTACACGTGTCTGTCGTGAACTGAGCGCTCGCGGACGACGCAACAAGGTTTGCGGCCAACAGCACTCCAGCAGCGACCCCTAGCGTTCGCATATTGATTCGCTCCATGGTTCTCGGACAGCGCGCAAACCGTGCAGATTGTAAGCCAACCTGAAATACGCCCAAGTTTGGGCCCCATGCGCTCCCAGGTCGGACACCCACGCCACACTGTGCCAATCCATGGCACACACGCCGCGGGAAGCTTCGGGTGCGACGGACTACCCCGCGTCGACGACTTTGATCGCCACGACAACGGCCGCCACGAGGAACATCAGCCCCACGAAAACGCGACTCGCTGGAATCGCCCAGCGATCGGGCAGAAAGATGAAACCCCTACGCACCTGGAATGCCCACGCGATCCACCCCGGAGGATTGACGAAGGCGAACACGCAGCTGGAAACTCCATAGGCAACGAAGCCGACTACCACGAGCCAAAGCGTCATCATTGATATACCCTCCGAGAGCCACGAACGTATCAGTTCGCTTTTGGAGCCACAAGGCGACTTAGGACTACTGCGCGGTCATTGGATGAACCGCTGGCTAGTCGGGAAGCAACGCAGCGCCCAAGACGCCGGCACTGTCCGACAGCGCGTGGCGGACTATCCGAGTTCGGACTTCGTCGTTGAATATCCAATCGCGAAGCGCCATCGCTCCTTCAGCATATAGGCACTCCAGGTGCGATACTCCGCCACCGAGAACGATGACATCCGGATCGAGGATGTTGACTACAGTGGCTACGGCACGGCCGAAAACCGCCATCGTGGCTCGAAGAGTGTCGTCCGCGGCGGGATCGAAACCGCGGCGCTCGGCGATCTCGGCCACGCTATGCACTTGCCCCGAACGCGCCGAATACGCGCGCTCGATCGCGGGGCCCGACAAGTACTGCTCCACGCATCCGCGTCTCCCGCAGTAGCACTGCGGACCACCGACTGGATCGAGGGTGACGTGCCCCCATTCGCCTGCGATCCCCTGAACTCCATTCCACGCGCGGGGGCGTCCGTCGGAGCGAAGCACAATACCTCCCCCGACACCTGTCCCCAAGATCACACCAAAGACGACGTCGCATCCGACGCCCGCGCCAAAGGTCGCTTCCGCGAGCGCAAAGCAGTTCGCGTCGTTGGCAAACCATATTGGAACTCCGGCCGCGGCACTCAGGTCGCGCTGGAATGGGCGCCCGTTGAGACAGACCGTATTGGAGTTCTTGATGAGAGGGACATCGGAATTGCGAAGTGTCGTGCTTCCAGGCATTCCGACCCCAACCGGCGGCCGCTCCGCAAGTCCCGCTTGCCGCGTGACGGTAGCGATCAGGTTCGCCGTGTTCTGCACGATGTGCTCGTAGCCAAGGTCGCGGTCAGTCGGAACACGAACCTGGGCCAGTACGTCAAAGCCCGCATCGGGTGATCTCGGCGGTTCGCGGATGACAATCGCCTCGGTCTTCGTGCCTCCGAGATCGACGCCCAGTCGGAACCGTTCGGTGCTCATCTTCTAGGTGCTAGCGGTCGAAATAACCGCCGATGAGGAACCCGCCACCCAGGCCAGTCGGAAGCGTGCTGTCGGATAGCATCGTGCGAAGCTCCGGATAGAGGCCGAAGAAGAAGTGCTGCACGGGATGAATCAGAAACGGCGCCTGGACGCCGATCGAGACGTTCACGCGATTGGCCGGCGCGTTGATGCCGTAGTTGTCGCCCACGGGGTTGATGTCGAGGTAGGCCCGCGGCCAGAACGACCAAGTATCGGACAGCGAAAGCTCGTAGCCGATGTACGGGCGCAGATCCACGCCAAACCCGGACGGGCCGTGCCCGCTATCGTTGATTTGGATGCCGACCGCTCCACCCAGGGAAAGGTGATCCATCACCATGTAGTGGAGGGCCGGCTGGAGAAGAAATTCGGTGTCCGGCGTATTGAATGGTTTGTTGAAGCGGAAATCCGCGTCGTTCGTGACGACGAAGTTTCCCTGTCGGGACAGCTCGTTCGCGCTGCCGCCGAACGCAAGGACGCACGGGGACCACGCGAGAACGGCCGCCGCGATCGCTGAACCAATGACCCGATGAGAGCTCTTCATGGCCGCGCATCGTCGTCGCGACGCTTCGCCGATGCAACCGTTCCGTTGATGTTGAACAAGCAACGCCACGAAATTGCCAGGGTCGTGGTACACATGAGGTTCCGTGTGGGGTCTGCTCGTCGCCGCGCTCTGCATCGTCCTCAACGGCTTTTTTGTGGCCGCCGAGTTCGCGATCGTCAAGGTGCGAGCCACTGAGCTGCATTCGCGGGCCCGAAAGGGCGATCGCAAGGCCATCATTGCGGAATCCATCGTTAAGCGGCTCGACCGCTATCTCTCGGTCACGCAGTTTGGAATCACGCTTTCCAGCCTCGGTCTAGGATGGATCGGCGAGCCAGCCGTCGCTGCGGCTCTCGACCACGCTGCTCTCGGGATCACCGGCGCGCGCGCCACGCGGGGGATCCACGTCGTCATCGACATCCTGGCGTTCGGCCTGCTCACATTTGGCCACGTTCTGCTCGGGGAGCTCGTCCCGAAGCTCGTCGCGATCCAACGGTCACAAGCTACCGCTCTGGCCGCCGCGATCCCTCTTCGCATCATCTACGTAGCATTTCAGCCGCTTCTGTGGCTTCTCGAGCGCGCCTCCCATCTCGTCTTGCGAGCGATGGGCTTATCCTCGAACGTCACCAATCTCGAGGGTCGGTTCAGCCAAGATGAGATTCTTGCGATCCTCGCCGCCAGCGCCGCTCGGTCTCCACACGGCAAGTCGATCGCCGAGCTACTTGAGCGCGTCGTGCGCTTCTCGCAGCGCGCCGCCCGCCATTCGATGGTCCCGCGCGTGGACGTCGTGTCGCTCCCGATCCAGACCAGCGGACGCGACGCGAAAGCGTTTGAACGCGTCCACCAGTACTCGCGCCTGGTTCTGACTGACGGATCGTCGCTCGACGACATAGCTGGCTACTTGTACGAAAAAGACTTCCTGCTCCACCCGGACGTGGACAGTTTGAGAGACCTGCGCCCGCTGCGAAGAAACGTGCTCTTCGTCCCCGAGGTCCAGGGAGGCGTCGACGTTCTTCGGGAGATGCAGCGAAAGCATATCCCCATAGCCATCGTGGTCGACGAGTTCGGCGGCACGAGCGGCATCGTCACGATGGAGGACTTGCTTGAAGAGATCGTGGGCGAGATTCGAGACGAATTCGACGAAGAGCCTCAGAAAGTCGTCGCCGTCCCGGGAGTCGCGTCCACATGGGATGTCGACGGTCGCGCCTCGATGGAAGACCTGCGCGCGGTCGGGGTCCAGGCCCACGAAGGCGACCTCGGAGAACCCGTTGGGGCGTTCGTTGTGGAGCGCCTTGGGCGTCTCCCCCGGGCGGGCGACAAGGTCGACCTCGGGCGAGGCGTGACGGCGGAAGTCACCGCCATCAGCAGGCGACGGGTCACTCGCGTACGCATCGTTGTGAGCGAGCCGACTGACGACCCTCCGGGCGACCCAGAGCCTGCTCGCACCGAGTCGTAAGGGCCCGTCCCGAAAGTCATCGAGAACGCACTTGTTCTCGAGGTTTGCCCTCACCCCCGCTGAACCGCGATGCTGTTTGCCCTCTCCCAAGGGAGAGGGCGACCGTGAAATGGCGTGAACTGCGGGGTGAGGGCCCAATTCCGGACAAGGTGCTCCGCGACTTTAGGGACGGGCTCTAAGGGGCTCGCAGCGATCGCGTGCGCCCACGTTGCCGCTCAAATCGACGGCGGCGGCCAGCGCGGTCAATCGTGCGAATAGGCGTCCGACCCCATCTCCATTCCGTCGAGGCCCGTCCACTCCACCTCGGCAGCCACACGAATACCTATCAGGCGATCGCATACGCGGAAGAACCCATGAGCGAGCGCAAACACGAACACGAAATTGGAGACCACTCCGATGACTTGAACGAGCAACTGTTTCGGATCTCCGAACAGAATCCCCGTCACGCGTCCCGATACTCCGTTCCACCCCTCTCCATAGCTTCCGTCCGCCAGCAGCCCGACCGAGATCGCGCCCCAGACGCCACACGACCCATGGACTGAAATGGCGCCGACCGGATCGTCGATGCGCCACTTGCGTTCGATGACCTCGACGCTCAGTGGCACGAGGAGTCCAGCGACCAGTCCGATAAGGGCCGCAGAAGGCGGTCCGACGAACGCACACGGAGCGGTGATCGCGACGAGACCACCCAATAGTCCGTTCGATGCCATTGCGATATCGGGACGCCTGTGGCGTTGCCACTCGAAGAATAGGGATGCCAATGCCCCAGTCGCCGATGCGATCATCGTATTGACCGCCACGGCGGCGACGCGCGAATCGGACGCTGCCAATGTGGAACCCGCATTGAATCCGAACCACCCGAATGCCAATACGAAGGTCCCCATCACCGCGAGCGGCAGATTGTGACCGGCCATAAGTCCGACGGTTCCGTCCTTGCGAAACTTGCCAAGCCTTGGCCCAAGCACTCGAGCGCCTGCGAGCGCCGTGACTCCGCCCGTCATGTGAACGACCGACGAACCCGCGAAATCGACGAAACCGTGACCTAGCCCGAACGTGCTGCCCAGGGAACTGAGCCACCCACCACCCCATACCCAATTGGCAAATACGGGATAGATCACCATCGACATGAAAAATCCGTACACGATGAACGCCGAGAACTTCCACCGTTCAGCCAGTGTACCGGTCGGAATCGTGGCCGCCGTGTCCATGAACACGACCGCAAAAAGGAACATGGCCATGTCGGGTGGATGCTGTGCCACGTCGACGAGCGCAAACTTGGACGCCCCGATGAGCCCAAAACTCCAGCTTCCGACGTGCAGAGATAGCTCTCGCATGACCGGTGATGCATCGCCTAGGCTCGGCCACGAGCTCACTCCACCGAACGCAAAGGCGTAACCCACGAGCCAGAATCCGAGCACGCCGATGGGATACACGATGAGATTCATGGCCATCGTGTGGACGGCATTCTTCGCGCGCGTGAACCCCGTCTCGACCATCGCAAAGCCGAGCTGCATGAACATCACGAGAAATGACGCGACGAGCACCCAGGCGATATTGAGTGAATGAAAAGACATATCAGTGACCTCGCGGTGCCTCGAGAGTTGGTGCCCCGGAACCCGATGCGTGCCGTCCCCGACCTCGTCCCGTGGTCCATATCAGCATGCCCAACGCGACGAACACCGTCACGAGCACGACACCAGACACCACGCCGCGAGGAAGTCGCGACAGGGCGAACATGGGGCCACGATCACGACGCTGCGAACGGTCCTGCGTGATGACTGCATCGGGGTTCTCGAGATCTGTCAGCATTTCCGCGGCGGTGCGATAGCGTTCCTTCGGACTCCTATCGATCGCGCGCAAAATAATCTCCTCGATCTTCGGATCGAGCTCGGGAACGAGCTCCCTCGGCGGCCGCGGATCCTGTTCAAGCTTGGCTCGCATCATCGCGTGCACATTGCCAGCCGTCAGCGGGAGCTCCCCTGTGATGAGCTCATAGAGCATTGTCCCAGCAGAATAGACGTCCGTGCGAGCATCGCCGCGGCGTCCACGAACCTGCTCGGGCGCCATGTAATCCGGCGTCCCAATCGTCGTCGAAAGACCCACCCACGTAAGGCGCCTCGCCGATTCGTCCATCGCAATGCCGAAGTCGATTAGCTTGACGTGACCGTCGGCCGTGATGAGAACGTTCTCGGGCTTAAGGTCTCTGTGGACGATGCCATGTTCGTGCAGGTATCCGAGAGCCTTCACGACCTGAATGACGATGGCGAGCGCTTCGGACACGGGCATTCGTTTGCGCCGCCCCATCAGCGCGCGTAGCGATTCGCCCTCGGCGAGTTCCATCACCAAGTACATCCGAGTCTTCTTCTCGGGGGTGAGAAATCGGACGATGTTGTCGTGCGCCAGTTTCTGCCCGATCTTCTCCTCGCGCTCGAAACGCTGGAAGAAAGCTACGTCGCTTTCGTATTGCGTGTGGGGCACCTTGACTGCAACCGTCGAGCCCGACTTGAGGTCGACGGCTTTGAATATCGATGCCATCCCGCTCCGAGCGAGTAGATCGGTCAGCTCATATTGATCTAGCCGGTCCCCAGCGATGACCTCGCGCATAATGGCCTCCGTACCACGGTGTGCTCGCGGCAGGACAGACTTCCAGACAAAGCAGAGCCGCCTAGACGCAAGCGCCGGGGCGGCTCCACGCGATACGACTCGATTCAGACCGGGTAAGAAGCGGTCTACGACTGGACTACGACGATTGCACCTGTACGGGGCGCTCGCTGAGAAGGACGTCCTTCGCGTTCGTCTTGCTGGCCTTGGCGAAGTAGATTCCGCCGTAAATACCCCAGACCGCACACAGTCCGAGGGCGATGTAGGGCTCCTTGATGCTCATTCCCGTCACGGCGAAGGGACCGACGAGATAGAACACCATGCAGGCGAGGTTCGCCACGAGCCCGAACACCGGCACGATGAAGTGCTTGAACGGTGCGTAGCTATGGTGCTCCCGGAAGGCGACGAGCGCCACAAGGCACGTGAGCATGTAGAGCATGAACGTGCCGAAGTTGCTGACGAGTGTCACGATGACGAGGGAGTTCGGGAGTTTGGAGAGGAGCTCCGGATTGAAGATGCCGAAGCTGTACCAAATGTTGTGGTACTTCGCGTCGAGCGCCGACGGAGTTGTGCCTCCCAGGTAGGTCGTCACGGTGATCATGCCGATGACGGCCGAGATAATCCCGAGAGTCCAGATGGCGCGGTACGGCGTGAGAGTCTTACCGTGCAGCATTCCGAAATGTTCCGGCACCTCCTCGTCGCGACCCATGGCGTAGGTCACGCGAGCGCCCGTCGTAAGGCACGAGAGCGTCGTGCCGATGAGAGCAAGGAACACCGTGAATGCCTGCACGAGCATGAACGCTCTTCCCGCGCTGTAAGAGCCGAATAGCCACGCGCCGACAATCACCATCATGTCTCCGATGGGAGCACCGGATGCCCCAGCATCAGCGAGCGTGTAGCCCTGATTCATGAAGTAGTTCGCGGCGAAGTATTCGATGAGATAGCAGACGATGCCTTGAATCCCGAGGGACAGAAGAACCGCCTTGGGGATGTCCCGCTTCGCGTTCTTCGCTTCCTCCCCCATCGAGGTCACGGATTCAAACCCGACTAGGATGAGGATCGCGATACACGCTTGAATGAACATCAGTGAGAAACCGTGAGGCGCCACCACGGAACCAGCTGAAGAGTGAAACTTGAAGTGCTGCGTCAAGTCCTTGGGATGGTCCGAATCGACCGGCTCCATCGTCATTGCCTGATCGGGAGCATAGCTAAGAGTAAATGGCACCGGTTTGCCGTCCTTGCCCATCTCGGGGACTGGATCGCCGCTCTTTTCATCGATCTTGTTTTGCAAGACGGGCTGACCGTCGGCGTCGACCTTCGGCTTTCCGTCCTCGATGACGGGCTCTTGGGCAACGACGTAATCGACAGTGGTCCCGTTCACGAGATGCAATCCGCGCGAGCCCTCTGGATGCTGACCGCGATACGCGATGGCCATCACAGAAAACACGAGCAACGCGGCGATCTGAATGATGTTGATCACCATGTTGAGACTGGTGGTCCCGGTTACCCCTCGAAACGCGATGTACGACACTCCGAGCGCGAATGCGATGCAGAAGAGGTACATGAATAGAGGGCTATTGAAGGAGCCGCTAAACGTGTCTGGAAAGAACTGATTGAGCAGGAATCCGGACAGCAGCGCAGTCACGCCGACCATACAGCCTGGGTAAACCCAATAGTAGAGATGGCTTGCCCAGCCGGTGATGAACTTGGCTACCCGCGCGAACTTGAACGCCTTGGTCTTCGAGAGAAACGCCTGCTCCGCAAAGAAGTAGGACGATCCGGCGCCAGGATACAGCTTGGAGAGCTCCGCGTAGCTGACTGCTGTCGCGAAGCAGAGCAGGAGCGCCAATACGATGCCGAACCACATCGCGCTTCCGGCAAGCGGCGCTCCGTAGAGAGCCTGAATCTGAAACGTGAGCCATAGGAAGGCTCCGGGCGCAATCAGCGCCATTGCATTAATGGTCAACCCGGTAAGACCTAAAGTGGGTCTAGCCGATGTCGAGCCTTGTCCCGCGTTCTTGGTGATGTCTGACATTGGTCTCCCCGTGAGTGGTTGGAACGCTACAACCCTACGGGGAAACATGTTTCGCAGATGTTAACGCCTTGAGTTGGGAAGCGAACATTCACATTTTTTTGTCTATTGTTTCCAGTCCGTTTCGACATGCCTAATCGAGGCTGCACGGCAGGTCAGTCTGTGGCATATGCTTTAATGATGATGGTCGCAGACATGAATCCGGTGGCCGTCCCGGCAAATGCAGCGGTGGCTTCGCACTCGGATCTCGGCACGGAAAGGGACTCCAACGAAGACGCCTGCGGCATTCACCTGGACGATGCTGGCTCTGTTCTCGTCGTTGTCGCCGACGGAGTCAGCGGATACGAAGGCGGTGAGATCGCAAGCCGAACCGCCGTAGATGTCACGATTGCCGCCTATTGCGAGAGCCCTCCTTCATGGGGACCCGCGAAACGCATTTTTCGTGCGGTTCAGCGCGCAAACATCGAAATCTACGATCGCACTCTCGTCGTCCCAGAGCTCCGGCGTATGTCGTGCACCGTTACGGCGGTTTTGGTGCATGACGGGGTCGCGTACGGCGCCCACGTCGGAGATTCGCGCTTGTATCTCGTGCGCGGTGGCTCGATCGTGCAGAAGACCAAGGATCATACGGTCACCGCAGAGCGCGTACGGCTCGGCCTTCTGAGCGCCGAGCGCGCCAAGTCTCATCCAGATCGTTCGACGTTGACGCACAGCTTGGGACCCGAGCTCATTGCGGCGATTGACCGCCTGAGCTTTCCGCTCGAAAAAGACGATGCTCTCATCATCTGCACGGATGGTCTCTACAACGTGATCGAGGACGATGAGCTTGCCGCAGTCGGAAGTCACGACGAGCCGACAGCAGCATGTGCTGAGCTCGTGAACCGCGCGAATGCGCGAGGCACACCGGACAATTTGACGGTGGCGATGATTCGCTGTCTTGCGGGCGCGCCGGCGTCGCCTTCGTCGACCGGATGGCGTTCCGTACTCGGTCAGATATTCAGTCGATGAGCTTGGAATCGAATTGAATCTTTTCGATGTAAAGCTTGGTCCCTAGCTCGATGTTGGGGTCTGCAGCTAGCCTTGATAAAAGGTCGATGACAGCCTGTTGGGAGAGCTGCTGGGGGGTCGCTGCGTTCAGATACATCGCGGCGACCACGATGTTGGTCCCCTGAATACCGTAGTCCGGGACGCTGGAATATGACGTTACAAAATCAGCGATATTCTTACCGTTGTAGGAGAATACGCCGTAAGTCGCGCAGTACGCGGCGATCGTAAAGTCGAGGGGAGGCTGCGCTGCTGCGAGTGCCTGGGTAAGCCCCTGGGTGGCCACGGTCTCGGCCGACGATTGCGACGTCTGCAGACCGGCTGGGCCGGCGGTCACCATGTCGAGATCGAGCTGGCCGTTCAGCGCCTGGAGCTCGCTGTAGACTTGGGTGTAGCGCGTCAGCCATGCTTGCGCATCCGTCGCATTGGATGGACACGATCCCCCACTCCCCGATTGGCAGTTGATCCAGGAAACCCCCGCCAGGCAGGGAGAAAGGATGCTCGCGAGCGCCTCGGGCGAGTCATAGCTCGTTCGAGCGAGCGCTTCGTCGCAGGCGATGCCTAGACTCGTAATGACGGGCTGAGACGCCCCTCCAACGGTGGCTGAGGTCACCTGGGAGTTAAGAAATACCTCCTCGGCCGCAGCGACCTCGTCGTCAGTCATGGTCGCGGATTTGGACAGCATGGAGGGAGGCAGCTGCGGTCCGCTGCTCAACGCCGTGGTTATCTCCGAACTGAACGCCGCTGCTGCTGTTCCGATCGCAAACTCGTCGATGCCGACGCCCGTGCTCATGTCCTGCGACGTCGGTGCGCGATGGATGATGCCGACCATCACGCCGTCATCGGTGAGAATCGGAGACCCGCTATTGCCCGGCAGAATGAACGCGTCCACAAAGACCCAGTTTCCGTCCGTTTCGACGATGGGTCCCGACGTCCACTTTTTGAGAACACCCTCAGGATGTCCGACGATGTTCACGTGCGTCCCGACCAGCGAGTCCGCGGACGCGGGGCTAATTTGCAAGAAGTCTGGAGTATCGAGTTTTGTGCCCGGCGAACTCGCGTAATATGCCTGCACGAGGGCAATGTCGGAGCCGATGTCCACAGCCTGTGGTACCACGTATATCGTTTCCGCAGCTCCTGGAGTCGCATGCCTCTGATACATTCGCTGAATCTGTGCATAACAGCCTTCGCGAAAGCACTCGTCGACCCCGAGAACGTGGTTGTTCGTGAGAAGAAGTCCGTCGGACGAAATGAACGATCCGGTCGCCATCCCGTCCGCTATCGAGATCTTCACGACCGCTTGTGCGGCGCGCTGAATTGCTGGCGGCGCCTGGAACACGTCGTCGAAAGACGGCAGCGTCACGTTTGATCTTGACGCGCTATTCGTGCACGCGACGGAACAGAAAGACAACCCGAGGGCAACGCCAAAGTTGCGAAGATGCGGCATCGAACGCTCCGAAGGGAAAGGGCTTGTCGTATCGTACTTCATCGTCGGCCGCCGCGTCGCTTCGGTTTCTTCTGAACTGATCCTTCCGTGGGGAAGAAGTTCGTGGCGTGACCGATACTTCGACAGCGAGTCGGCGTTTATTTTTGAGCCGAACCCTATGCTCGCGCTGGCGCATGCGGGCTGTCACAGAATTCGGGAACGCAGTGTGCCAAGCGCCAGGGCTCCCCAACGCGACTGGGATGAGCGTAATATCGGCCGCTTCAACGTGGCCAACAGCTCATTTTGGATCGGAAACACGCGGCTCTCTGGTTGCCTCGTTGCGCTATGGATAGCCGCGATCTCTGGTTGCGTCCGGAATACCGGATTCGAAACATCCATCCGCCCAGCGCATCTGCCGGACATGCCGGACGGACCCATCTCCACCAGCAACGAGCCCGCCGCGTCGTTCGTCCTCGACGGACAGCCCTTTTGCTTTGCTGGAACGAACAATTACTACCTTACATACAAATCCCGCCGAATGACGGACGACGTGCTCGAGTCGATGAAACGATTGGGGCTGAGAGTGGTTCGTATCTGGGGAAACATCGACCGTGGTTCCCTAGACGGCACCGTGGGCAATATCGATGGGGCCGGGGACAAGGACGGAGTCTACTTCCAGTATTGGAATGCGGTCGACAAACGGCCCGCGTATAACGATGGACCGTCTGGGCTCGAACATCTCGACTACGTGCTGACCCAAGCCCGCGCGCTCGACCTCAAGGTCATCATCGTTCTCACGAACAACTGGAAAGACTTCGGCGGCATGGACCAGTATGTCCTCTGGTTCGGATTGAAACAGCACGATGATTTCTTCACCGATTCGAAGGCTCGCGATGCCTTCAAGGGATGGACCGCCCACCTGGTCAATCGACGCAACTCGATAACCGGAGTCCCCTATCGCGACGATCCGACCATTTTCGGTTGGGAGCTCGCGAACGAGCCGCGCTGCTGGAACGGCGGCGACTTCGACGACCGCTCCAAGTGCACCGACACGAGACCAATTACGACGTGGGCCGACGAGATGTCGACTTACGTGAAAGCGATCGATCAGCGTCATTTGGTAGCGGTCGGCGATGAAGGATTTTTCAAGGGGGGAACCGATTGGGGCTACGACGGAGCGGACGGGATCGATCACCGAGCGCTCCTCGATTTGCCACATATCGATTTCGGTACGTACCATTTGTATCCCGACACTTGGGGGCAATCGCTCGAATGGTCAGAACGGTGGATCGAGCGACATATTGCGGCGGCTCGAAAGGCTGGAAAGCCTGCGTTGCTCGAGGAGTACGGTATCGTCGCAAGCCGCAGCGATGCCGGCATCGTCGTCGATCCCCAGCGTCGGGAAGCGGCCTATGCGCGCTGGCACGACATCATCGTTCACCGAGGTGGAAACGGGGCGCTCTTCTGGATGCTCGCCGGACGTGATGATATGCGCCGCGCAGTTCCGGACTACGACCATTTCACCGTTTACGACGATGAGCACAACGCACCGTTCATCAGGTCGTTCGCGACAGCCATGACGAAGAATGCACAAGCGTGCACACTCTATCGTCGTCTCACGCCAGCAGGTTCGATAGCCCGAAGTCCATTCGTAACAACCGCGCCCCCGCCAGGCGGTCCGTCCGCCGAGCTTGTTTCGCATTTCGCGTTCAACCCTGGGGCGCGTTAGGAGGCCGGTGTATTTCGGCTGAGACCGAGCGAGGCAGGCGGCGAGCGCACTTCCCGTCTGGCGATTGGTCACTTGTTGCGCTGCGTTGACATCAACCGATGGCTCTTGCCGCCGGTTCAGTACCGCGACCTTCAGGGAGCGGTCAGGGCCCAATGAGCACCCAGTGTGTCGCGGAGGATGATCAGCTCCTCGACGCGCAAGCTGCGGACCATCGTCGAGCGCGTGGTCAGCGACGTGTGCGACCATCGCGGTTGGCAACCGTTCGCGGCCCATGCGCGAACCAATCATATCCACTCGGGTGTTGCCGCGGATTGCGTGGCCGAGGCCGTGGCGCTCAGTCCCAAGTCGTGAATCATACGCAGGCTTGTGGATGGCAAAGCGTTACCTCCAAACACGCGGCCGTGATCGAAGCCCGCAAGCACCGTGTATCTCTGGCCCATGCGTTCTCGTGATCGCGCCGTGCACTACGTGGCGCACCATCCAGGACCTCGAGCCCTACGCGATAAGACGAATTACACCTGACCGCTTCCTGACGGTCGCGGTACTGAACCGGCGGCAAGCGCCGCCGGTTGATAACGACGCGGCGCAACAATTGACCAATCGTTAGACTTCCCATACGCGAGCACGCTTTGCGTTCGACCGTGGGGAGCGGAGGAGGTCGGTGTATTTCGGCTGAGACCAAGCGAGGCCGCCGGCGAGCCGCGCGGAGCGTACTCCCGTACGCGAGCACGCTCGCCGGCGGGATCGCGAAGGGTTCAGCCGAAAGACACCGGCCTCCTACTGGAGGATGATGAGATTGCCACTCAACTGCGTGCTGCTCGCGAAACACTGACCTTTGGCTATGAACCCGAAGTTATAACCTGAGACTATCGTCAAGGACCCAGTTCCGCTGAACGCGAAATCACCGGAGACCGACTGGCTTGGGACCAGGGCTACGGTGGTTGTACCGACAGGACTGTCGGCAAATGCCTGAAGACTAGCCGTCGCCTGAGCGTCCGAGTGGTTTCCTTGAAATTGCCACGAGTAATTGAGCGTGAACGCGCTCGTGGCAACGGCTTCGAATGTGAACGACTGTTCGGCACCGGTCGCGTCGGTGGTGGTGTCGGAGTACGTGAATTGCTTGCCGTCCGCTGCGTTCGATGAGGACTGAACGCCAAGCGCTGCATTGGAGCTGCCAGACGAATCCGTCCAAGATTGCTCGCTCAGCCAGCCAACGCACTCCCCAGCCACGCACAACGTACGAGGCGCCGTGGCGCAAGCGACACCGCAAGCACCGCAGTTATCGACATCGACGCTCGTTTGCACTTCGCAGCCGTTGGCGTTGCGCAAGTCGCAATCGGAGAATCCCGCCTGACATGCCAATCCGCACACTCCGGCGCTGCAAAACGCGGTCGCATTGGCGCTTGCGCAGGCCGCCGCGCAGTCTCCACAGTTGTTCGGGTCATTTTGGGTGTTCGTACAGGTCCCGGAGCATTCGATGAGGGGAGACGCACAGGTCCCCACGCACTGGCCATCGCTACACGTCTGCCCATTGCCGCACGCGACGCCGCACGCGCCGCAGTTGGCATTGTCCGTCTGGGTGCTCACGCATGCTGTCGCACCTCCATCGGATGCACATGGAGTTAGCGAGCCGCAGGTGGAACAGGCACCGTTTAGACACACCTGTCCCGAACCGCAAGGAGCGCCGCAGGAGCCGCAGTTGGAGTTGTCTGTTTGGGTGTTGGCGCAGTACGTCGAGCCACCGTCAGGCGTGCAAAGCGTTTGGCTGCCTGTGCAGGCTCCACCGATGCATTCGACGGATCCCGCTGCGAAGCCCAGGAGAGTGAACGCTCGGGCGACCAGCACCACACCCAACGAGACACACCCCGCGTGAATTGCCCGCATCGGATGTCGCCTCTGCGTCCTCGCGCCACCGGTGCAGCATTGCGGGCGATTCGGAGGAAGGGCGTTCACAGCACGAATTACGGGTTTCGCCTGCGACTCCGTAAGGGATTGGCAGCGAGATCATCGTCCCCAATAGGGGTCGAGGCGCCCGGATGGCGAGGCGCGAGGGCACCCGAATTCTTTCCGATCTTCCGACCTTCCTGTTCCAATCAAATCGCCGGTCGAGGGACCTGCCCGCTAGCCATATGCTGAATATGCGCCGGATGTCTGCGTCGAACACTCCGTACGCGGTTACAGTCAGTGCGTAGAGGGAACCAAGGCGATGCATATTCTTAAGATCCTCATGCCTCTCGGAGGCGCGCTACTCGTGTCGGCATGTACGGCCTACGTTCACACCCAAACGCCCACGCCCGCTGTCAATGCAGAGGCCACGGCAGACGTGTCGGCAGGCGGGCAACCCGCTGGCGCTGACGGAACAGCGGCGGCTAACCAAGGCGACTACGTGCAGCCGGAAGTGGAGCAAGGGGAACCCGACGAGGTGACCGCGACGACCGAGCCTCCAGAACCAATCTACGAGGAGCAGCCGGAACCGCCTGCTCCAGAGACCATTTGGGTCGGCGGATACTGGGGTTGGACGGGCTCGGACTGGGCCTGGTACGGGGGACGATGGATGGCGGCGCCCGAAGGAAGAGTCTACGTCGAGCCGTACTATGAGCGGGTTGGCGGTAGAGTTGTATTCGTGCGTGGATATTGGGGTTTTCGAGGGGCCACGCACCACAGCTACGGTGGCGACCGCATCGCGTTCGCGGCGGCGACACGGCCCGCGGGGTATCGGCGTGGCATGTTCGTTCGGGTCGACCACAGGCCGGGAATCCAACCAGGCGCCCGTCCAGTCGCCGCGTACGCTCACGCTACTGGTTCTGTGCGGCCTCTTCCTCAAGCGACATCCCCGCGCCACGCGGAAGCAACTGGACGCGTGGGACCCGGCCGGCAAGAGCCAGCTGCTCACGCTGCCGTGTCGCCACGCCCGACCGGGCATGATGAGCACAACACGATGGGCTCTCGGACGCAGGTTCAGCCCACGCGGCAGGCTCCACCGGTTGGGAAACAGGCGCCACGCACCGAGCCCGCTCGACGCGACGTAGGTAGCGCACGCCAGTCGCCAGCCGCGACACATCCCGCCCCCGGTGGACATTCGGCCCCGCCGTCGACAAAGAGACGATAGGGCCATCGAACTTCTGAGATTCCGTCACGATTCGAACCCATTCACTGTGGACAAACGTCGCGCATCGGTCTCGCTGATCGTCGATCGGTCACACTACGAAACGGTTGTTCGGGCCATTGGGGAGGCCCGAATATCGGTCTGGATAGCCACAGCCAACGTCAAATCGCTCATGATCGAGGCTCCGAGGGGGACGTCTGCCCGAGCGCGGGGGCGATACGTAACCATCCTCGATACGCTGCAATCGCTGTGTGACCGAGGCGTCCACGTCAGACTGCTCCACGCCACACGCCCGTCGCAGATGTTCCGCGCCGAGCTTTCCGCTCGATCGACGCGGCTTCGCTCTCCCCAATTTCAGATGCGCGAATGCCCGCGAGTACACCTCAAGATCGTCGCCGTCGACGGTGCACGCCTCTACCTTGGCAGCGCCAATTTCACGGGAGCGGGGCTCGGGGCCAAGGGCGACGGTCGACGCAATTTCGAGATGGGCATCTTTACCGACGACGAGTGGATGCTCGACCTTGTCCAAGAGCGTTTCGATTTCATCTGGCGAGGCGGGGAGTGCGGGTCTTGCAGGCTGCGCCGGGAATGTCCATTGCCTCTCGACGGACTACGCCGGGAGGGCGCTCTGGCAGCACCGATTAAGATCCGTCGCCGCTAGACCCAATTCCTAATCCTCTCCCCCACAACTGTCCCGTGAGGGAGAGAGTGGGTTGGGCTGGTTGGATCAGCGTGTGAACGCCGCGACGGCGAAGTCGGCGCTGTAGTTGACGACCGCCCACGCCGTGCCGGTCGCGGGGTCCACGCCGTACGTGCCCAGAGGGGCGCTCGACGTCCACGGACCGGCCACGAACGCCGGAGTTCCGCCGAGGTTCTTGTTCACGGCGTTGACCCAGTTGCCGCTCGAGTCACGAGTTGCGAGTCCGAAGGCGCCGCCGCTCAGCGTCGCCGCTGAAACCCCCGTCGCATTGAACGTCAGCGCTGGAACGTACGTGTCGGTCTGGGCACTTCCGAGGTAGCTCGGAGTGATCCAAAGAGTGACAATCGGACTGAACGTGGAGCAGACCGCCGGTGCCCAGGACGTATCGACCGTCGCGGTCATCGAGCGCCCGTCCGGATCGCCCGCGTTACTCGTGTTGGTTCCCGCCAGGATCGTCAGCACGCTGCCCGCGGAGCTATCGGTCACGCTCGTGTAGCTCCCGCCCTGGTGGACGAGAAACTCTTTGCCATTGAGACCGTAGCCGAAGCTCTCGCGCTTCGTGAATACGAGGGGCGGAGTGACCGAGATGACCGTCTGGCCGCCGGTGCTGGGCGTCGTCGAGATCGGGTAGGAGTAGAAGTCGACGTTCGCGCGCCCGCCAGTAATCGTCACGATGTAGTAGCCAATCGTATTGAACTCCTGGATGATCTCCGTCTCGCGGGGGTGGCCAAAGGCGGGGACGTCGTACGTCAGGTCGCTCGATACGTTCGGGGCCAGGTTGAACTTGGAGCTGTCCGATACCGTGATGATGTCCTGCACGCTGGCGGTCTTGCCATCGGTTGTCGTGACGATCGCGCGGTTGTGCATGTGATCGTGACCGCCGATGTACCAGCGCACGCCGCTGTTCATCAGACTCGAGATGAACGCGTCGGTGCCGGTCGGATCCTGGCTCGGATCGCTCCCGAAGAGCACGTCGACGTGGCTCTCTGTGATGATGCCCTTGTGGCCGAAGACGAAGGCGTGTCCCCCGGCGGGCTTCGCCGCGAGTGAGGCGTTTATCCAGGTCTGCTGCGCGTCGATCGTGTTGTTCGAGTTGTCCGGCGGAGTGAACCCATCGAGCAGCACGAACGTGGCGTTGTTGTACGTGAACGAGTAGCTCAGGCCCGTCAGCGGATAGGGCGGACTGGTGAAGTTCGTTCCGACTAGAAACGGGCTCCCCGTGGCGTCCGGAGGAGGCATCACGGTGTCGTCCGGGCTCGTAAACGTGGCGACGTCGGAGGGCGAGGAGTTGTTGCTCCCGTTCTGGGTCTGCGGAAAGACGCGGACGAACTCCTTGGCTGCAACGGCCGAAGGCTCGTGGTTGCCTCGCAGGGGGTAGAAGCCGATGCCCGCGTTGTAGAGCTCCTGCGCCCATCGAGCTCGCGTGTCGAGTCCCGCGTTGCTTCCGTTGTCGGTCACGTCACCGACGGCGACGACGAGCGAGACGCCGCTCGCGATAAACTGTGCGTCGATCTGCTTGATGACGTCGACGGCGACCGAGTTCGGATTGCGCCCGTCGTCGGTGGTCGCCCACTGCGTATCGGAGATGATGCCGAACGTCCAAGACGGCGTGGTCGGCTGGGCGCCGAAGCAGCTCGACGGAGTGACGGTGAAGGTCTGCGCCGACTGAAGGCCGGACGCGTCTTTCGCCGTGACCGTGATCCTCCAGCTTGCCGCTGCGTTGGCGGGAGGCGTCCAGATGATCTGGGAGCCGGTCGATGAGTCGACCTGGCTCGCGAAGGCGCCGTCGCTCGCCGACCAGCTGTAGGCGAGGGCGGTGCCGGAAGGGTCACTCGCCTGGATGGAGAACGACACGGTCTGACCGGCGCCGACGGTCGGAGACGACTGCGAGAAGCTCGAGATGACGGGCACCGCCGGCGTGCCAAACGACGGAGCGCCGACCGGAAGCGTGAGCGTACCGGTGTCGCTGCCGCCGCGGTTGTCGGACACGATGACCGAGAATGTGCAGGCGGTGCTTGTCGACGAGTTCGCGAGCGTGAAGGACGGCGTCGGGATCGCCGGATTGCTCAGAGTGCCGGGGCAGCTGGTGCTCCATGCATAGGTGAGGGGATCGTTGTCCGAGTCATTCGCTTGAGCCGTCAGGAACGTCGGTTGGCCTTGCACGAGGTAGTTCGGCGAACCGACCACGTTCGTGACCACTGGCCACGTGTTGACATTCACGTTGACCTGGGCCTGACCGCTCGACACCGCGGCGACATTGACCGTGGTCGTCGCGATGACGGTCGCGCCCTTGCTATCCTGTACGCGAATGATGATTCCGTAGGTGCCCGTCGCCGCTGGCGCGGTCCAGGACGTGGCGTAGGAAGACGCCGCAGAGAATGTTCCGTAGCTCGAGATATCACTCACGCCACCCACCGTGGCGGTGTACGCCGCGCTCCAGGCGTAGGTGAGAGTGTCGCCAGCATTCGGGTCATGCGCGGCGACCACCAGGTTCACCGAGCCACCGGAGGTGATGCTCGTCGCCGAGACGACGATGGAGTCGATGACCGGCGCGGCGTTCGCGAACGGGGTCGACGAGATCACCTGCTGCGCCGTGATCGCGACCTGGGCGGTCTTCCCCGCCGTGATCGTGACGCTGTTCGCGGAGCCCTGATAGAGGGGGTTGCCTCTGCTATCGACGGCGCTCAAAGCGAACGTGAAGCCCGTGCCAGCCGGCAGATTCGAGATGAGGGTCGTCCACTGACTTCCCGACTTCTGCATGGGGAACGCGAGCGGAGTGCCGATGCCCGCATCGGTTCCCTTGATCGTGCCGCCGCTGACGGTGACTGTGACGCTCGCGACGTTGGACGCGGTGAGGGCGAGGGCGACGACGGACGCCTGTCCGCCCTTCACCGATTCGGAGGGCGTCAACGTATTATGCGAGCCGCCGCTGCAGGCTAGAAAGGTTCCCGCGGGGGCGAAAGCCGAGGCGCCGGAGAGAGCGAGCGCGCAGACGAACTTCGTGGTGGACGAGCGGCGTAGGGACATGGATGACGACTCCTATTCAATGGCGTCGGCAGCGCGCCCGAGCCGGTCAGGGAGCGCACGGCATGCGCCGCCCGGGGACGGGAGCCAAGCGACCTCGACACCAAGCGCGCAACATGCACCATCGAATGCATGGGTCTCTCAAAGATTCTGTATCTTTCGTGTTACGCCCCTTCCTTGTCGAGCCTTCTCGAGTCTCCCGAGCGAGGCTCCTCGGCGCCGCCGCCCATGGTATGAACTCCCGAGTCGCGATGGACGTTCTCCGTGGGGATACGACAATGACGGGCGTGTCCGTCCCCCGCTCGCGGATGACTGGGGCGGCACTGGCGCTCCAATGGGTATTTCCTCGCACCGAGGCGCCCGTGTCGCTCGCCTATGAAGCGCCCATCGACATCCTCATCGGCCGCGGCTCCGAGTGCCACGTTCGGCTGGAAGGCAACGATGTTTCGCGACGCCATGCGGCCATCCACACTCTCGGTGA
>Ga0182030_10007310_pt1 | contig 23073 bp, 19 predicted proteins | sample 812S3MmetaG_FD_121299 | JGI IMG/M metagenome (GOLD analysis project Ga0182030, IMG submission 121299) | Permafrost microbial communities from Stordalen Mire, Sweden - 812S3M metaG (Illumina Assembly) | ecosystem: Environmental > Terrestrial > Soil > Wetlands > Permafrost | place: Sweden...
AGCGTAACAAAGAGAAGTATGGTTCTGATTTTTACGCAAAAATTGGTGCTATGGGCGGAAAAAAGGGCCACACTGGTGGTTTCTACGCAAATCGTGAATTAGCACGAACCGCTGGCGCTAAAGGTGGACGAATTTCTCGTCGCACTAAAAAAGCCTAAAGTATTTATACTTTTTGCCGGAAAGTCGCTTGAACAATTGTTTCAGGCGACTTTTTATTTTGAGAAGAGTTTAGCAGACGATACGGCCTACAAAAACGTGCAACCGTAACTTTCCAAATACTATGGCAGTTAAAGCAACGGTATTCGGTCAGGGAAGTCTGCAAACAAGTATTATTACAACTAGGACAACTACTACGCTGATATAGCCATTCGCGATAAGTGTCCAGGCAGTTCTGAATATGATCTGGGTCAATTTTTATAGCGTATTTAGTCTGTATCTGCTGAGCTTTTTCCCAAGCGGCTACCTCAAGTTTCAGTAATTCGAAATCAGAGTTATACATTGAATGATCAAGTAAGGCATGGCCAACTTCGTGGAGAAGTGCCCAGGAGTCGTTTACTTTACTTCCCCCAGTCTTATAAATTATCTGTTTTTCGCCAGGAGACCACCTGAAGGAATTACCCTCAGTAAATACAATTGTCGGATAGTCGTGCTTTAGGGACGTAAGCAAATCATCCATATAAGGTCTTTGCTAGGTCATAGCCACCATAAACAACGGCAGTTTCGGGACGCTGAGCCTCTTTAATCGGCGGAACCTTCAGTAGGGGATTCTCATAACGCTTTAATTCTTTTTCAAGTGGCCCAACATAGCTTGATAGATAAGGTCCGATACCACCACCTATAACGATAACGTCTGGTTCGGTCATAGCTATGATTTCTACAATACCTAGCGCCAAGTTTTTAGCAATAATAGCCCAGTCTTTCTGATCATGAATTTCGCTGGCTGGCTTACCAAATTGCTTTTTAATGGCTTTACCAGAGGCAAAATTCTCCCAAGGTTGATATTTACCTTCGTGCTCAAGGATTATCGTTTGGCCGCCACCATCACCAAAGGCTGTATCAATAGTTCTATTTACGATTAGAGCAATACCAATACCGGTGCCAATAGCAAGGTAGAGAACTTTTTTAAATTCTTTACCAACTACCATGCTTTCGGATAGCCCAGCTAATTTAGCATCGTTCTCGATAACGACTTTGCAGCCGAGTTTTTTGCTAAGATCGGACTGGATAGAAACATCCTTCCAGGGTAAATTACCAAAATTAATACCAACACCATTTTCCCGATCAAGGATGGTAGCCGGCAGGCCAATGCCAGCAGCAGTAAGCTTTTCTGTTGTAAAAAGATTAACAGTGTTTTTTATTTTGTCGAGCGCTTCTTCATATACTCTAGGGGTGGGGAATTTTTTTTGATGCAGTATCACTCCTTGATCGTCCAGTAGACCAACAAGTGTTTTTGTACCCCCAATATCTACACCCAAATACATGTTTTTAGTTTAGCATATTTACCCGGGACTGCACCCCTAGACTCCTGGGGTTATAACAGGTATAATACAGATAATCTTTTGCGAGGGAAGGTAATAGCAGTTACTGCTTTATATTCTTAAGCATCGGAAATACATCTACGAAGGAGGCATGTAGAAGCATGTCACAAACTATAACAACAATGGACGAACTGCTAGAGAAGCATGACGTCAAACCACTTCAGACAGGTGATGTCTTGGAGGGGGTAATAACATCAATTAAAAAACACGAACTTTGGCTTGACTTAGGTCCCCAGGGAATTGGCGTAGTAATGCGCCGAGAAATTGGCCATAACCAGCCTATGGAGATTGGTCAAAGTGTAACTGTCAGTGTCGTTGACCCTGAGCTAGAAGAGGAAGGTCACGCCTTACTGAGTATGCGCCGGGCTGTTAAAGACCGGGGTTGGGATGAATTACAGCGAGTCTTTGACGAACAAGAGATTGTCGAAATTCTTCCTTATGATGCCAACCGTGGCGGTTTATTGGTTGAGCTGGAAGGTATACGGGGATTCTTACCGGTTTCTCAACTCTCAACTGCTAACTATCCCAGAGTTTCTGGAGCTGATCGTGATGAGATTCTCCAAAAGCTCCATGCTTTAGTTGACCACGCTATTCGGGTTCGTATTTTGGATGTCAGTCGTAAGGAAAATAAACTGATATTCTCAGAAAAAGCTGCCATTAAAGATGATATGCAGGCCAGGTTAACAGATCTAAAGATCGCTGATGTGGTCGAAGGAGTGGTAACCGGTGTAATTGATTTCGGAGCTTTTGTAAATGTCGATGGCATTGAAGGACTAATTCATATTTCTGAAATTTCATGGGAGCGGGTTGAAGATCCCCGGGACTATTTGAAGGTTGGTGAGACCGTTAAGGCCAAGATTATCGCGATTGATAAGGATCGCCTTAGCCTAAGCCTTAAGCAAATGAGCGAGGATCCATGGCTCAACGAAGTTAAAGCTTTCAAGAAGAACTCTCTTGTAGAGGGCAAGGTGACTAGAATTACACCGTTTGGAGCTTTCGTGCAGCTAAGTCCAGCTGTTGAAGCGCTAGTTCATGTTTCTGAAATGAGCGAAGGCGATGCTGTTGATCCTGAGAAGCTCTTCCAGCTGAACGAGAAAAAACAATTTAAGGTTCTCGATATTGATCCAGAGACTAGAAAAATTGCTCTAAGCCTTAAAGGCGCCAAATAGGGCCACGTTTTTCGTAAACGACAGTAAGTTTTAAGCAAGAAAGGAGTTGCAGATGGCAAGTAAAATTGAATTACAAGAATACATTACTGTCGGCAACCTAGCTGAAAAACTTATGGTGCCAGTTAGCCGGCTAATTACTGAGCTAATGAAAAATGGCGTTATGGCAACCGTTAATGAGCGGATAGATTTTGATACGGCTCAGATTATAGTTGATGAACTGAGCTTAGATTTTGAGCTAGTTAAACAAGTCAAAGATGAAACACCAGTAGCCCGCGTTAAAGAGCCAATTAGTGAACACGCCATCGAACGTCCCCCAGTTGTTGCCGTAATGGGACACGTTGATCACGGTAAGACAAGTCTACTGGATGCCATCAGGGGTGCGTCGGTAGCTAAGGGCGAGGCTGGTGGCATAACCCAGCACATTACGGCTTATCAAACGACCCATCATGGCCGTAAGATTACCCTTCTAGATACTCCCGGACACGAAGCATTTGCGGCGATTAGAGCCCACAGCGCTAGGCTAACTGATCTAGCGGTGATCGTGGTAGCGGCCGATGATGGTGTTAAGCCCCAAACTATTGAAGCTATCAGATTCGCTAAGCAGGCTGGAGTCAAGATTATTGTAGCGATAAATAAGATCGATAAGGAAGGCTCCGACGTTAATCATATTAAGCAACAGCTATCTGAGCAAAATGTCTTAGTTGAAGAGTGGGGTGGTGATACGGTGGTGGTTGAAGTCTCTGCTAAAACCAAAGCCGGGATTGATAATTTACTAGACATGATTCTTTTGGTATCTGATGTTGAGAACCTACGAGCTTTGCATGACGGTCCAGCTAAGGGTTTAATTATTGAGGCGCATACCCAGCAAGGCCGTGGTCCAGTAGCCCATGCTCTAGTTGAAAGCGGAACACTGAAGCGCGGTGACTTTATTGTCGCTGGATCAAGTTACGCTAAAATTAGAAACCTGGAATCACCGGATGGTGAAGTTTTAATCAGTGCCACACCCTCGACACCAGTTGTTATTACTGGTTTTAAGACTCTCCCTGAGTTTGGTGATGCCTTCAGCGTGGTAGATAATGAAAAAACTGCCCGTAGTCTATCTGGCTTATCGGCTGATCAAAAACAACAAGAGAATAATAACCGTCTCGATTTAAGTGGTCATGACCTGATAAAGATAATTAATCGTAGTAATGAGTTACAATCCTTGAACGTTATAGTTAAGACCGATGTTCAGGGTTCACTGACCTCTGTTATAGATAGTCTAAAATCACTTGAAACTGAAGAGGTGGCCGTTCAGATTGTCGGGGCTGGTGTCGGGGTGGTTAACGAAAATGATATTCATCTAGGGCACTCTTCCGGAGCAATCATTTATGCTTTCAACGTATCGGCGCCGACTAATATTAAAAGATTGGCTCACCGCGACAAAGTTAGTATTCGGGAGTACAAAATTATTTATGAGCTTATCGATAATGCCCGGGATGAACTTAGTAATTTGTTGTTACCAGAGGTAGTTGTTACAGAGATCGGTAAACTACAAGTTAAGGCTATCTTTAAGACAACTAAGGGTGAAGTCATCTGTGGTGGTGAAGTCACCGAAGGCAAGCTAGTTGTACCCGCTCTGGTACGTATTAAACGGGGCGCTAAGCTAATCGCTGAAGCTGAACTTAGTAATTTAAAGCGCGGTCCGCAAGACACTAAAGAAGTGGCTAAGGGAGAAATGTGTGGCCTTGGGCTACGCACTACTTCAAAACTGGTAGTTGAGATTGGCGATATAATTGAGGCCTACAAGCAAGAAACTATTGAGCGTAAATTATAGACTTTAAGATTATATTTAAGTAGATTACAATAACTACATAAATTAGGAATAATCATGGCTTACAGATTAGATGAACAGACACTCGAAGAATTAGGTTTAGCGGCTTTACCAGCTGATGAGAAGCGCAAGATGTTAACCCATATCTTGGAAACTTTAGAGATGCGCGTTGGGACAACCCTAGCCTCACAGATGAGTGACGCGCAGCTTGATGAATTTGAAAGGCTTATGCCTACTGATCAGGATTCTACAGATATGGTTAAAGATAAAGAAAAAGCGGCTTTGTCTTGGCTGGAGACCAATTTCCCCAATTATAAGCAAGTAGTAAGTGGTGAGCTGGAGAAGTTAAAAAGCGAAATTAAAGAACTTGCTCCACAGATTCTAGCTAGCACTGACACTAATTTACCCCAAGCGTAGGGCTCAAGCGGTTGCCGTAGCCGGCCAAAAACGCCTGGATGGTCATTTCCGGCTTGCCAGCCGGCTTTAACTTATCAATTGAAAGTGAATTCTCTCTGCAACCAATGATGAGCTGATTATTTTCGATTTTAAGCTTACCTGGGCTGGTATTATCCGCTGGAACTACGTGGGCTCCGGTAATGATTACCACTGTATCACCGAGCGTAGTATGACTCTTAGGCCACTCTATAAAGGCTCGAATCTCAGCTTCAAGCTGAACGGCTGACTTTGTCCAATCGAGCAGGCCATCTTTTTTGGTTAACTTCCTGGAATAACTAACATCTCTGCCGGTAATACTTTGAGGCTGAGCCTCGATACTACCTTCCAAATAGTCTGGTACAAGTTTCTTTATTAGATTATGGCTGAGCTCAACAAGGTGATCACTAAGCGAGGGATTTGTTGAGTCAGGGTTAATAACTATTTCAGAGTAGCCAAGTAAAGGTCCCTCGTCCATAGCTTCAACTAGAAGCATTAAACTAACACCAGTAGTTTTTTGTCCGCTTAGAAGAGCAAAGCTAATTGGGTCAGCACCGCGCCACTGGGGCAAAAGCGAAAAATGACTATTTATAATGCCCCTAGGGAAATCGTCGATAACTTTTTGGCTTACAATAATGCCAAAATCGACTAAAATAGCTGCCTGAGAACTAAAATTAGTGGTTTCAATAAGGTCGTCTAACTGGGACCGAGTCTCAACGCTGTAAGTTTTTATACCAAGTTTGCCAGTAAGCTCCATGACTGGAACCTCGCCCCTATGACCGAGGGGTGTTGATTTAGTTATAACCGCCTCAATTTCAAAGTCCTGGGTTAATAGGCTCAAACTTTTGGCGGCCAGTGGCCCACTACCAAAGAATACGACTGTTTTTGACGGCTTTGTCATTGAGCTGCTCCAAGTTTCCTTCCGGGGTTAATTTAAAAAAAGCATTGGGGATGTCTTTAAGATGTTCAATAAAAACTATTCCCTTAGTGTGATCGATTTCATGCTGTAAGACCCTGGCTAAAAAGCCCTCAGCGACTAACTTAAAGGGCTTACCGTTGATATCCATGGCTTTAACATGGATTTTTGGGTAGCGAGGAACTTTTCCGTAGATATCTGAAATACTCAAACAACCCTCAAAATCTTCACTCATTTCACCTTCATGCTTAGAAATCGTTGGGTTAATAAATACTTTAAAAGATCTATCCTCTTTGTTATCATAATCATTCCTAACGATCACAATCTTAAATAGCTGGTCAATTTGGACTGACGCTAAGGCTACTCCAACTTCATGTTCACGGCTGTCCTCCCAATCAATAACCGTTGCTTCCATGTCAGTGATTATTTTCTGGATATCTTTGGTGATCGCCCCAACTCGTTTAGATGGCTCGCGGAGGCGAGGGTTTGGTAGGGTGATAAGCATGTCACGGGGGTTTGGCATTATGGCAAGATTATAGCCTTTTTATCTGTTAGATACAACACTATAGCAAATTTGTGGGGTCTAAATCATACGACCAATTAGCTGGTAATAATTGAATAACTTTTTGTAACTCTGAGCGTTTTTTGGCCTTTATAATTAATTGCCACTCAAATTCATTGCCGTGTTTATGGTGGAAAGACGGAGCCGGGCCACTTATAGTAATCTGCAGTTGTTTGTCTTGTAACAGTCTCATTAAAGAATTAGCTGAGGCTTTGGCACTATCTGGGGTTTTACGCCTAATAGTTACTTTAAGGAGATAACAAAATGGCGGGAATAAGAATTTACTACGCTCGGCTATCTCGTTTTTATAAAAAGTTGGCCAGTCGTTTAAAAGTGCTGCTCTAAGGACTGGGCTAGAAGGGTTATAGGTTTGGATTACGGCCTGGCCATGTCTATCGCCCCTAGAGGTTCTACCAATTACCTGAGTAATCAGCTGATAGGTTCGTTCTTGGGCCATAAAGTCAGGTATATATAAGCTAGTATCGGCTGTTATAACACCAACAACACTTAAATTTTTAAGGTCTAAGCCTTTAGCTAGGGTCTGCGTGCCAATAAGTATATCGATGTTACCGCTGTTGATATTCTCATAATGGGCTTCGAAACGTTCAGCCTTCTTGTTGTCTGTGTCAAAGCGCTGCACTCTGGCGCTGGGGAATATCTTCTCAACTTCGCTGACAATTGCTTTGGTGCCACTGCTTTTAAATATCAAATCAGTTCCCCCACAAACAGGGCAAATCGTGACAGTTTTTTGAGTATAGTTACAGGTGTGGCAGCGCATTGTATGATTATCACCATGATAGATAAGCGGCGCATCACAGTTGGGGCACATAGCTTGCCAGCCACAATTTTGACAGAGTATAACATGGGCCGTACCTCTTCTATTAAGAAACAGTAAGACTTGTTCTTTTCTGCCCAGGGCTAACTGAGTAACCTCTATTAACTGATTAGATAAATGAGCCGACTTGGTAAACAAACTACGATCTTTTATATCAACAACGATGGGCTTATTAGCCTCATTTAGCTTCATGACAGCCGGTTTGGACAAGCGGATAATTGGTACGGCCTTCTGTTTAGCTATAAAATAGTCGGTAACTGAAGGAGTAGCCGAACCAATTAACAGCGTGCTAGCGTGTAGCTCAGCAAGCTTACTAGCGACTCTAAGGGCATGATAATGGGTTCCTTGCTCTTCTTTGTAGGCTGGTTCATGTGCCTCGTCAACAACGATTAAGCCCAAATTTTCTACTGGGCTGAACAGAGCCGAGCGAGTACCGATAATAATTATAGGTTTTTTGGCTCTAACTATCCTTAACCAGGAGGCTAATCTCTCTTTAGGAGTTAGATGTGAGTGAAAAAGTACTACATTCCCAGGGAATAGCTCATTAAAGTTTTTATAAAGTTGAGCCGTTAAGCTAATCTCCGGAGTAAGAATGATGACTGATCTTCCTTTGTTGAGCGTTTTTTTAGATACTTCTTGATATATACGAGTTTTACCGCTGCCGGTTTCACCGTGGATTAGAAAACTTCCGGAGTCTTTAATAATACCAAGGGCCTGCTTTTGTTCATGGGTTAGAGCCGGCTGCTTAATATTTTTTAACTTGAGGCGCTTTATTACTGACACCTCCGGAATTTTTTGCGACAAGACGCTCGGTAAAAAGTGCTGAGTGATCATTCCAGAGGGAGATGGATAATAAGCCTGTAACCAGTCGCGGAGTTGTAATAGCATTCTCGGCAGGCTAACCCCAAGAGAACCAGTAACCTCCTTAAGGTTAAACGATGGTTTGGTAGTACCACCCTCAACTACAGCTAAACATTGCCACCGGGTCATTGGCACCAATACCACAGCACCTGGCTGCAACTTATAGTTGGCTTTATAGGTTAGGGGCTCTGGTTTATGGTAGCGACTGGTGGCCACCCAAACTTTGTAATAATAAATCATAATCTAATTTTTAAACAAAATAGCTTGAATTGCCAATACTAGGTAGGTATACTATATCGTATTACTTACGTTGTTTGAATAACAATATAAAATTATGTTAGATGTCTTCATCACTTCTAGGGTTAGGCGCAAGATTATAGTAATCTATGCTAAGTATCCTGATTTTAAAACTCATGTCAGGGGCCTTGCTAAGTTGATAAAAGAGGATGCTGGTAATATTCAGCGAGAATTAAAGCGCTTAGAAAAAGTTGGGTTTTTACTATCTGAAAAACAAGCCAACACCAAAGTTTATTATACGAATAAACAATTTATAATCTTTAAAGAACTCCAAAGTATAGTGTTGAAATCACAACGGGCTAATCAAAAGCGACAACAAGGCCTCTAAAGATAATTTGCAAAAAGCCTCCACACCCCTTATAATTTAAGATTATGATACAGGTTACAAGAAAAGATTCTAAAGAGTCTCTAGAGAATTTATTACGTCGCTTCAACCGTAAGGTCCAGCAATCTGGCATGATGCTGACTGTTAAGCAGAAACAATATTTCGAAAAGCCTATTAGCAAAGTTGAAAGAAGGCAAAAAGCCATCGTTCGTCGTGCTCGTAAAGCAATAAAACTACAGAAGATTAAACTCGGCCAGCGCTAAATGACTCTCAAAGAGCAGATCGACAAAGACCTCAAAATTGCCATGCTCAGCGGTGACAAAACGACAGTTGATACTCTAAGAGGGCTAAAGAGCGTAGTTTTATATGATGAGGTTGCTAAGGGGAAAAAAGCTGAAGGTATCGGAGATAATGAGATAATCTCTTTATTCCAAAAGGAAGCCAAGAAGCGGCAGGAGAGTGCCGATCTTTATACCACCGGCGGTAAGGTCGATCGAGCTAAGCAGGAACTGATCGAGAAGGGAATAATTGAGAATTATCTACCAAAGGGTTTATCCGAAACAGAGATAGGCTCATTAGTAGACAGCGTTATTGGTGAATTCGATAACCCAGATATGAGTAAAATGGGACAAATCATCGCTTTAGCTAAAGTGCGAAGTGGCGGTAGTGCCGATGGAGCAACGCTAGCTACTATGGTAAAGGCTAGGCTAGGCAAATGATTGTTTTAATGGGTGTCGCTGGATCTGGTAAAAGTATGCAAGGACGCCTGCAAGCTGATGAACATGGCTATGCCTGGATATCTACCGGAGAGATACTCCGAGTACTTATAACGGGTAAGAGACGACAAGAGATGCTCCAGGGTAAGTTACTTGATGATAATGAAATGATTAAGGTTCTAGAAACGGTTTTTGGAGTTATAGATACCAAACGGGAGTTTATCCTAGATGGCTTCCCAAGAACGGTCGTCCAAGCCGATTGGCTACTTGAGAATGTTGATAAAGGTAGATTTCCCCTAACAGCGGTTATTCAATTAAATGCCTCCAAGGATGTAGTGCGCGAACGTCTCAAAAAAAGAGGCCGGTTAGATGATACAGAAGAAGCTATTACTAAACGCTTTGACGAATACGAAAGAGTGACGATACCAATTATTAATCATTTTAAGCAACTTGGTGTTCACGTTTATGATATTGACGGTGCCAATGATCCAGCAACCGTCCATAAGGAAATAACTCGCATAATTGATGATAATAATGCCCCTAACGAATAATTTATGTTAACCACTGTTAAAAATCCTGCTGAGATCGCAGCTATGCGAGAAAGTGGCCGTATGTTGGCCACAGTGCTTAATATACTCTCGAAACAAGCGACTGTTGGGATGACCACTAAGGATCTTGCCAACATTGCCGCTGTAGAACTTAATAAGTTAGGTGGGGCACCGGCTTTCTTGGGTTATCAGGGTTTCCCAGATGTACTATGTACTTCTATAAACCAAGAAGTTGTTCACGGTATCCCGTCTGTAAATCGGGTTCTACAGGATGGGGACATTGTTAGCTTAGATTTTGGCGTTATTTATAAAGGCATGATTACTGATGGAGCGATAAGTCTAATAGTCGGTAAGCCAATTTCACAAAAGGACGTAGACCTAGTGAAATATACCGAGCGATCCTTGCTTAGCGGTATTGCAGCTGTAAAAGATGGCGCACGAACTGGTGATATAGGTGCGGCTGTTGAGAAGGAGCTGAGTAAACACGGTTACGGCATAGTCCGTGATTTAGTAGGCCATGGAGTTGGTAATGAATTGCACGAAGACCCAAATATCCCCAATTATGGACGGGCTAATACTGGAGTACAGCTTAAAAAACATATGACTATTGCGATTGAACCAATGTCGACTCTCAGGGGTGACCGGGTGTATATCGGCAGTGATGGCTGGACAGTACAGACCTGGGACGATTCGCGCTCAGCCCATTTTGAGCACACTGTTCTGATCCAAGATGATGATGCTGAAATACTAACAGTTGCCTAGAGTATTAGCCCCGGGGCGTCTCAGACTTGCCCAGGTAATAGGACTAGCGGTATACTGCATCCATGAATGATCGTTCTGTACCTCATTTCGTAGGCCTTGATATAGGAACAAGTACAGTAAGATGTATTATTGGTATCGCTGATCAAAACGATCCTAGTAAGGCATCAATAATTGGCTATGGTCATGCCACCAATAAAGGAATGCGCAAAGGGACCGTTATCTATGTAGATGATGTTGCTGAGGCGATTATCGACGCCATCACTGAAGCAGAACGTTTAGCCGGGGTTCGTATACACAGCGCCACAGTTAACGTTAACGGGACTAATGTGGTGGGTATTAACTCTAGAGGGGTAATTGCTATCAGTACAGCTAATAGAGAGATTACTGACGAAGATAGATTTAGGGTTGAAGAGGCCGCGACTATCGTAAAATTGCCGCCAAACAGAGAGATATTACAGCTTTTTGCAAAGAATTATCGACTTGATGGGCAAAATAACATCAAAGATCCAGTTGGTATGCACGGTGTTCGCCTAGAAGTCGATGCCCACATAGTAACTAGTTCGATCCCAAATTTACGCAATTTAGATGATGCCCTTGCCAAAGCTCAGACCAGAGCTAATAGACGGACTATTTCCAGTCTTGGGGCGGCTGAAGCTGTCTTGACTCGGCAGCAAAGGGAAGCCGGAACGGCTCTCATCGACATTGGTGCAGGCACGACCAATCTACTTGTTATTGAAGATGGTGAGATTCAGCATATTGCAGTCCTACCTATTGGTGGCATAAACATAACTAATGATTTAGCCATCGGTCTAAAAACTGACCTCGATATTGCAGAGAAGGTTAAAGTTAATCATGTTAGCCTGGATCAGAAGACTAAAAAAGAGAACGTTACAATAAAAGTTGGTAACAATACTCATACTTTTAAAAGTGACGATATTGACATGATAGCTGAAGCTCGAGTTGATGAGCTTTTGGAATATGTTGAACGCGAACTCCATAAGATTGGGCGATCTAGAAAGTTACCCGGTGGTGTTGTGCTAGTTGGTGGTACTTCTAAGATACCTGGACTAGCCGAGTTCACTAAAGAGAAGCTTCAACTAGCCGCTCGCATTGGCATGCTACAACCAATCGGTGGACTGGTCGAGGGCGTAAATGATCCTGTAGCTTTCACGGCTGTTGGCCTAATGTTACTCGACATGATTCTTGGTCCAGCTAATCAATCACCCTCGTCAGGATCGATAACGAGCACAAAATTATTACAACCGATGTATCGTTTTTGGCATTCGGTTAAACGATAGAAAGTTTTTATACAGTCTACTTTGACGGTTTTTTGAATGACATTTTATTGAATAAGTAATTATATTGAACTTAAGATAAGGGTAGAGTATACTCACCAGTATAAATACGTAGGGGGATTTAAGTACTATGCCTGAAGTAAAGCCTGAAGTAGAGACATTTGCTCGTATTAAAGTTGTTGGGGTTGGTGGTGCTGGCGGTGCTGCAATCAATCGGATGGTTGAAGCAGGGGTTGATGGAGTTGAATTTATCGCTATAAATGCTGACGCACAGGCGTTGCATAACTCTAAGGCTCAAACAAAAATTCATATTGGTAAAGATACGACAAAGGGTTTGGGTGCCGGTGCTGATCCAGCGATTGGCGAACGGGCCGCTGAAGAGTCCAAAGATGAGATCGAAAAGGCCCTAGAAGGCGCTGACATGACATTTATAACTATTGGTGCTGGCGGAGGAACCGGCAGTGGCGCAGGCCATATTGTTGCCCAAATTGCTAAGGATATGAATAGTCTGGTTGTTGCTTTTGCCACTAAGCCATTTGCTTTTGAAGGTGAAAAGAGACGACGCAATGCAGAAATCGCTATCGATAATCTTCGTAAGTCAGTCGATACTCTAATAGTTATACCAAACGATCGTTTGCTACAAACTATTGAACGCCAGACACCGCTACTCGAAGCTTTTAAAGTGGCTGACGACGTTCTACGCCAAGGCGTTCAGGGGATATCTGATCTTATTACCGTCCATGGTCTAATAAACCTAGACTTCGCTGATGTTAAAACTGTTATGACCAATGCCGGTTCAGCGCTTATGGGTATAGGTCGAGCAAGTGGTGAAAGCCGCGCTGTTCAAGCCGCCCAACAAGCTATCGAGTCACCCTTGCTTGAGGTGTCAATTGATGGAGCTCGGGGCATACTCTTTAATGTTATCGGTGGCGACGACCTAACCATGCACGAGATTAATACGGCTGCTGAGATTATTACGGCCGCTGCTGACCCAGATGCAAACATCATCTTTGGGGCAAGCATTAACAGCGATCTAACCGGAGAAGTAATAATTACGGTTGTAGCTACTGGCTTTGATGCTTCTTATTTTACTAACAGAAAGCGTCTCGATGAGCGTAGCATTACTAATGATAACCAAGATGATTCTGATGACAAGAAGGCTAAGACCAAAGATAAAGGTTCTCGTTCAGGAGATAAGGTTATGTCCGATCTAGATATGGAACTGCCTCCTGATCAGGAAGACAACGATTTTCATGATGACACGCCAATACCAAATATCTGGGCCATTGACGATGAAAATACTGACAAGAAAAAAGACTCTGAGACTAAAGACGAAGATAATAAGGATGAGCATCACGATGATGCTGAACCAACCGTTGTGAACGGAATTGACGAGGAAGATGTGGAAAAACCATCTTTTCTACGCCGACTATCAAGACGCCGTTCCAAGGATAATGATCGACAAGATCCCGACAAAGATCAGTTTTAAGACGTATTAAATAATACAGCAATAAATACTTGCAAAACACTATAAGTAGGGCTAACATGCTATTCATAGACACTATATGTAGCCTAAGAAATATAGTTATCGTACTTTTATATTGAATAAAGGAGGTATGCAAGATGAAATGCAACCAGTGTCAGAAAGATGATACGAAAGTCATTGAGTCGAGAGATGCCGCAGACGGTGAAGCGATTCGCAGACGACGGGTTTGTACCCATTGTGGACATCGTTTTACCACTTATGAGAGAGTTGAGAGACCTCAACTTGTCGTAATTAAATCTAGTGGCGTTAGAGAGCTCTTTGACAGGCAGAAACTCATGTCTGGTCTCTATAGAGCTTGTGAGAAAACAGCGGTCACTAATTTACAACTTGAAAAGTTAGTAAATGAGATCGAGAATGAATTACAAGCACTGAGTGATTCAGAGGTGCGTACAGCAATTATAGGCGATTTGGTTATGGATCGATTGGCAGCTTTAAATGAAGTAGCCTATGTACGATTCGCCAGCGTCTATCGAAAGTTTAAAGACATAAACAGTTTTGAGCGCGAGTTGTCACAAATCAGGGAACGCAAGACGACCCAAACGTCAACCCGCTAAAGTAAAACCAGTTTCTTTAAAAATTAGTATAGACATTCAAATAAATGTGGAATATTATATTGATTACAGGCAACTGGAACAAAAAGGTGAATAAAAATAACAAAGAGCAGAAGCTCAATAATTAAGTGAGGGTTTATCATGGGACAAACAACCAGTTTAAAAGTTGGACGTTTATTTACTCCAACTAAGAAGAAGGCATACGATGTCATTAAGTGGGTCAAGAGCGATTCAATTATTGTTAATCCTATAGCCAACAAACCAATCTTTGAGCAAAAAGGTGTTGAATTTCCAGAAGGCTGGTCACTCAATGCTATTAATATTGTTGCTCAGAAATATTTTACCGGCACCCCGGGAACTAAGGGGCGCGAAAGTTCTCTGAAGCATCTTATTAACAGAGTAGCCGATACAATTACTCGCCAAGGCTTACAGGAAGGCTATTTCGATAATGAATCTGATGCTGAAGACTTCCTAGAAGAACTTAAATATATACTAGCTACCCAACGAGCGGCCTTTAATTCACCGGTTTGGTTCAATATTGGCGTGGCTGAACGAGCCCAACAGGCTAGCGCATGTTTTATACTTGGCATTCAAGACACTATGCCGGCTATTTTAAACTGGTATGTCGAAGAGGGAATGATCTTTAAGGGAGGTTCTGGTTCAGGTATAAACCTCAGTGGAGTAAGATCGTCAGTGGAACAACTCGGCAAGAGCGCTGGAACTGCTTCTGGGCCGCTTAGCTTTATGCGTGGGGCTGATGCTTCGGCTGGTGCTATAAAAAGCGGTGGCAAGACTCGTAGAGCGGCTAAAATGGTAATTTTAAACGCTGATCACCCCGATATCGAGGAGTTTATCTGGAGTAAGGCGCTTGAAGAGCGCAAAGCCCGCGATTTACAAGCAGCCGGTTGGGATATGAGCCTAGACGGCAAAGATTCCTTTAGCGTACAGTACCAAAATGCCAATATCTCACTTCGAGTCAGTGATGAGTTTATGGAGGCAGTAAAAGCTGATAGTGATTGGGGACTAAAAGCTGTAACAACTGGAAAAGTTGTTAAAACCATAAAGGCCCGTAAGCTTTTCCGTGAATTCTCCGAAGCGGCTTGGGAATGTGCCGATCCTGGTATGCAGTTTGATACAACTATCAATAACTGGCACACCACACCCGTAGCTGGTCGTATCAATGCTTCTAACCCATGCAGTGAATATATGCACTTAGACGATTCAGCCTGCAACCTTGCAAGTATTAATTTATTAAAATATTTGCGCAAAGATAATAGCTTTGACGTGCAATCTTTTGAGCATACTGTTGATGTTATATTTACAGCACAAGAGATTTTAGTCGGCTATAGTTCATATCCAACAGAGAAGATTGGCAAGACCGCTCGGGCCTACCGACAACTAGGAATTGGTTACGCTAATATTGGAGCGTTGTTAATGGCACAAGGTTTACCATATGATTCTGACGAAGGTCGGGCCCAAGCAGCAGCAATTACGGCACTGCTAACAGGTAGATCATACGCCGTGAGTGCCAGGATAGCTGCAAAGGTTGGCCCATTTGCTGGATTCCATAAAGACCGTGAAGCAATGCTGAAGGTTATCAAGATGCACCGGGAAGCTGTCTCCAAGATAGACGCTGCCTTGGTATCTGAGGATCTCTTAAGCGCGGCAACTAGCGCCTGGGATGACGCTGTTGAGCTCAGCGAACTTTACGGCGTTCGTAACTCGCAGGCTAGTCTTCTAGCCCCAACAGGTACGATTGGTCTGATGATGGACTGTGATACAACAGGCATAGAGCCAGATCTTGGCCTCGTAAAGGTTAAGAAGTTAGTTGGAGGCGGTACGATGAGTATCGTTAACCAAACTGTTCCTCGAGCTTTAGGCGCCCTTGGTTACACCAAGCAGCAGGTAGACGATATCGTTAGCTATATTGATGTCGAGAAGACCATTCTAGGCGCTCCTCATCTAAAGAAAGAACACGAACCAGTTTTTGCCTGTTCGATGGGCGATAACGCCATCCACTACCTAGGACACGTAAAAATGATGGCTGCTGTACAACCATTCTTATCTGGAGCTATCAGCAAGACTGTTAACCTACCAGAGGAAGTCACCGTTGAGGATATTGAGCAATTACACATTGAGGCTTGGGAAATGGGTATCAAGGCAATAGCTATCTATAGGGATAACTGTAAAGTAGCCCAGCCTCTATCTATGGCTAAGAAAGAAGGCAGCCCAGAAGTCGCTGCCGTAACCGAGTCAGCTGAGAGCGATAAGTTTGTCGTTAAGAGTGGAGCAGTTCGTCGTCCGTTACCAAAAGTCCGTCAGGCTAAGACTTTCTCCTTCACTGTTGCCGATAGTCATGGTTACGTAACGGTTGGCGAATACGACGATGGAGCCCCTGGTGAAGTATTTATCAATACTGCCAAAATGGGATCGACTCTAGCCGGTCTTATGGATTCATTTGCCCGCTCAGTAAGCTATGGTCTGCAGTACGGAGTACCACTTAAAACTTATGTTAAGGGTCTCAGTCACATGAATTTTGCGCCGTCTGGTATTACCGATGATCCTGAAATTCGTACAGCCTCAAGTCTGGTCGACTACATATTTAGGCGTTTAGCGCTTACTTACCTAAGCTTCGACGATAGATTAGAGCTCGGTTTGGCATCAATAGATGATATGCCATCAGATGAACAGATAACTTTACTAACTGACGAACCACCTGTTCAGGAAACTCCAATAACCAAAGTAGTCCAACAAAAAGTTGCCGATAACCCCATAGCTATCATGGAAGTTCCAGCTATTAAAGCTAAAACTACTAACAGTGCAGCTCCACTATGCTATAACTGCGGTAATCAGACGCAGCGAGCCGGCAGTTGTTACGTGTGCAGTAGTTGTGGCTCAACCACTGGTTGCAGTTAGTAATAACCAGAGGAATCTATCTCTAGACCGTATGCTAAACTAGTCATATGAAACTGCTAGTGCTATATCAACCAAAGTCTGAACACGCCAGGATGGTAGAAGAATACCTTGATGACTTCAGGCGCGTCTATCCTGATATTGAGATTGAAGTATTAGATGCTGAGAGCAAAGAGGGAGTAGCTAAGTGTCTGGTTTACGATATCTTAGAGTATCCGGCTCTATTGGTTATCGGGACAGATAATAGTTTACAAAATATGTGGCTCGGGAAAATGCTACCCCAGAAACAAGAAGTGGTTGCCTATGTCATTAGTTGATAGGAAATGATAAATAGTCTATAGTTCTAGGTGTTAGAGGTTAGTTATAATGCGTTTTGCTCGAAGAGAGCAGATAAACGGCTATCAACCGTGAAAGCAGTGGGTAGAAAAGCATTTTTGCCAAGTAGAACTCACCGGGTAGGCCCGATATAGCCGTAATAAGTGTCAAAGAGTCATTTCTTTGGAAGTTGGATGGTACCACCCTCAACGGGGTTCCAACACCATAAAGAAGTGGCTTTTATATTATTAAAGAGAGAATACTACTATGAAGTTTCAAAAAAATACCCGGCGACCCGCACTCGAATACGAGAGAGACTTAGTTAAATATTGGCAGAAAAATAAAATATTTGAAAAATCTGTCGATAGTCGATCTCCTGATAATGACTATGTATTTTACGATGGTCCACCGTTTATCACGGGAGTACCACATTATGGGACGCTACTCAGTTCAATAGTCAAAGACGCTGTGCCACGATATTGGACTATGAAAGGCAAGCGTGTCGAGAGAGTTTGGGGCTGGGACACTCACGGATTGCCCGCAGAGGTCTTTACAGAGAAGAAACTAGGCATTAAAGATCGTCGTGACATTGGTACTAAGATTAGCTTAGAGGATTACATCAAGACCTGTAGGGATAATATGGTCCAAACAGGTAACGAGTGGGAAGAGACGATTGATCGTATCGGACGATGGGTAGATTTTAAGGGCGCCTATAAAACTATGGACAACAATTACATGGAGTCGGTCTGGTGGGCATTTAAGAAGCTCTATGACGATGGGAAGATCTATGAAGGCGAGAAAGTCTTACTTTACTGTACGAGGGACGCTACACCCATCAGTAAAGCTGAAGTGGCTATGGATAATTCGTATCAGGACGTAACCGATCCATCAGTATTTGTTAAGTTTAAATTAGTCGATAGTGATAGTTATTTATTGGCCTGGACGACTACACCGTGGACGCTACCGGCCAATACAGCCGTTGCCGTTAATGAGCACGAAGATTATGCAGAGGTAGAAGTTGATGGCTTGAAGTTAATAATGGCAAAAGAGCTGGTTGATAAAGTTATCCGTGATGAAAAACACAACACTATTCCTCACAACATTAATAAGATTTTCAAAGGTAGCGAGTTAATTGGTAGGAGTTATGAGCCACTTTTTGAAGATCGTGGTAAAAATGCACACAAAGTTTGGCACGCAGATTACGTAACTCTTGAAGATGGATCGGGCATTGTGCACTTAGCTCCATCGTATGGTGAGGAAGATTATGACTTAGCTAAAGAACACGATTTTCCGGTAGTTTCGGATGTTGATGATAGTGGTTTTTATAGTTCTGGAGAATGGCAAGGGAAACAAGTTTGGGAGGTTAATAAAGAGATTGCTAAAACTCTCAACGAACGTGGGATAGTCTGGAAAATTGAATATATCCGTCACAGCTATCCGCACTGTCATCGTTGTGGTACGAAGTTGATGTATAGAGCTCACCCTAGTTGGTTTATGGACATTGACGGGCAGCGGCAACAAATGATCGAAGCAAATCAGGATATTCACTGGTTTCCTGAGCATATTAAGCATGGTCGTTTTGAAAATACTATTAAATCCGCCCCAGATTGGAATTTATCAAGAGACCGTTTTTGGGCTACCCCGATGCCGGTCTGGAAGGGTAAAGACGCTGAGGGTAAGGAGATTATTAAGGTTGTTGGGAGCTATGATGAGCTTAAAGAACTCTCAGGCAAAGAGTTAGACGATTATCACAGGCCGTGGATAGATGATATTAAATTTAGCTTTGAAGGAGTCGAGTACCAGAGGATAGATAAGGTGATGGATTGTTGGTTTGAGTCGGGATCGATGCCTTTTGCCCAGTTTCATTACCCATTTGAAAATAAAGAAAAATTTGAGCAGAATTTCCCCGGAGACTTCATTGCAGAATACGTTGCACAGGTTCGTGCCTGGTTTTATTACGTACACGCTATATCTATTGGTTTATTTGGTAAAAAAGCCTTCAAAAATGTTATCGTAACGGGAACGATTCTCGGCAGTGACGGCAGAAAACTGTCAAAATCACTTGGTAATTTTACCGATCCAAATATTGTTATTGATGAGTATGGCGCTGACGCACTGCGTTTTTTGCTGCTGGCGTCGCCGGTATTGAATGGTGAAGATTTTACGATGGTTGATAAAGATGTAGCTGATATATCTAGAAAACTGAATATGATCTGGAATATGTACGATTTCTTTACTCTTTATGCCTCGGTTGATAATTGGGAATGGGATGGTTCGCTTGAAGACCCCCTGTCAGTTCTAGACAATCCGCTAGATCGGTGGGTCGTCTCACGCTTACATCAGTTGGCCGGTGAGGTAGATGCAAGTATGGAAGCTTACGATATACAAAAAGCCTTAAAACCGGTTTTAGAATTTATTGATGATGCTTCAAATTGGTATGTTCGTCGGTCTCGTCGACGTTTCTGGAAGAGCGGTGATGATAGTGATAAGGCTAACGCCTATAGAACACTGCACTACGTCTTATCCTATTTAGCGATAATAATGGCGCCGTTTACTCCGTTCTTAGCAGATGAGATCTACCAAAAATTAACGGGTGAGGAGTCGGTCCATCTTTGTTATTGGCCAAAGGCCGGGGAAGTTGACCTGGAACTTATTAATAATATGGCAAGCGTTAGAGACTTAATTACTCAGGGTCTAGCCCAGCGGGCAGAGTCCGGTCTGAAAGTTCGGCAACCCCTTCAGTCAGTTACCCTATATGGGGTAGGTGAGCTTGACGGCCAACTAACCGACATTGTTAAAGAAGAACTTAACGTTAAAGAAGTTAAAATTATACCTCCGAGCGGCGAGACAGTGGAACTACGAGCTGAAGTTGATACTGTTCTTAGCGATGAACTCCGAGAAGAGGGCATAATTCGGGAGCTAATACGCTATATACAGAATTCCAGGAAAGAAGCTGGCCTGCAGGTAGAAGATAGAATATCACTTCTTATCGAAAGCGAGAGCCCAGAGATCAGCCAAGCAGTTATTTCGTACAAAGAGTTGATTATGAGTGAAACGCTGTGTGAGGAGTTCGGTGAAGTCCCAGAGGATGCTTTTGAGGCTGTAGTTAAGATAACTGGCCTGCAAGTTAAAATAGCTCTAAGTAAATTCTTAGTCTAGCTGACTAGGTTTTGACAATAGAGGTAGTTATCTGATAAAATCAACGAAGTAACATTTCAAAAAGGTGAATATAAGAGATGAAAAAAGCAGTCATTGCTACCGGCGGTAAGCAGTACATTGTTCATGAAGGCGAGACACTTGAAGTTGAGCTCATTAAAGATGCCAAAAAGATTGATTTCAGCCCACTTCTAGTTATCGATGATGAAAAGATAACTGTTGGAAAACCAGCCTTAACAGAAGTAAAGGTTACAGCTGAAGTGGTTGAGCCGATGATTAAAGCTGATAAGGTTACTGCTATTCGCTACAAGGCAAAAAAGCGAGTTCATAAAGTTCACGGTCACCGCCAACACCTAACAGTTATAAAAATTACTAAAATCATCTAAAACTAAGTTACCCCTGTGGAAAACTCAGTAATTTAGTTGTTCGATTTATTTTACTTAAGTTGTATTTATAACTACGATTTATGCCACAATAATAGATACAGTAGTCTAAATGACTGAGTTTAAGCTGGTATATTACTAACACCGTTATAACACCGTCGCATAAATCTAATAATATTATTTAATATTGCCATTTAATTGTCTGAAAAGAACAACTATTTTGCTCTTGCAAGAAGTTAGCCAGAGAGTGATAATGGTGTTAGGTAAAAAAGCAAAAATAGCTTTTTAAAACCAAAACAAAAATAAATAAATGGTTAAAAGTACTTCTTATCTTAGAGAACTGTGTTCACGCACCACTAGAGTGTTGGGCTTTGGTGTACTTGGACTCTTGATAGTATTTATTTTTTCATGGGTTCTTACGGCTAACAATCAAGCCTCGGCGCTAACTAGTGGGACTATCAATTACCAGGCCAGATTACTACAGTCAAATGGCTCAATTGCGCCCGATGGAAACTACAATGTTGATTTTAAGCTATATAGTACTCTTAGCACTGGTGGGGGACAGGCCGTTGGTACTTGTACCTCAGTAGGTGGCTATACTTGTCTCTGGGAAGAAAATTATACCGGGGGTAACGTAGTACAGGTTAAGGATGGATACCTGACAGTAAATCTTGGTTCAATAACGGCATTTCCATCTACGATTAACTGGGGCAATCAGCTTTACCTAACGATGAATATTGGTGGAACGGGTGCACCATCATGGGACGGCGAAATGAGCCCACGTATTCAATTAACATCTGTACCATACGCATTTGAGTCTAGCTTAGCTCTAACAGCAGACACTTTAACTGATATTTCGGGTGCCTATACTGATACTTTACAGTTAACTACACCTGCTGGACCGAGCCAAACAATTACTGTACCGGACGCAACTGGTACGGTTTGTCTGCAAAGCTCATCAAGTTGTGGCTTTGCTACGGGTAGTGGCACAGCTATCTTGCAAAGTGGTAACAGCCTTGGCGCCAATGTCACCATTGGATCCACTACAGCCTATGGAGTTAACCTTATTACGAACAACACTACCGTTGAGAGTCTTAGTTCTACTGGAGCGGCTACATTTGAAAACTCTACTAACTCCGCGACTGCTTTCCAGGTGCAAAACGCCAGTGGTGGTGATATTCTAAACGCCAACACTACCTCAGGAATTATTAATATTGATAGCATAAGCGCTCCTGGCACGGTTACAACCACTTTGGCGCCAACGATTAGTACTCCAACTACATCAGGAAGTGCAGGGACTACACACTATTCCTACGAAGTGGTTGCTGCGGGTCCAAACGGTTCATTCACCTATCCCAGCCCAACTGCCACCGTCAATACCGGTAATGCAACCTTAAGTACAGGTAACTATGACATAGTTACCTGGGGTGCAGTAACTGGAGCTACTAATTACTATGTTTATAGATCAGCTACTACAGGAAGTGCCCCTCTTGGTCTGATCGGTGTGGTTGCATCCGGAACCACAACCCTAAACGACCAAGGCCAGACTCCAACAGGTACAGCTCCGGCTCTACCCGGTGGTCTACCGGGTACTTCTACTGCCTATTTCTTCAAAGTAACAGCCATTGATGGTACGGGTGGTCAGTCTACTGCAAGTGCTGAGACAAGCTCCATTACTGAAACTACTACTACCAATAATGCGATATCTTTGTCTTGGGCACCTGTATCTGGTGCTAGAGGCTACAATGTCTACTACGCTACAAGTAGTGGGGCAGAAACCAACGGCTTCTTTACTACTTATACCAATAGCTATGAATTTACTACTACAACCGGCACGACTGCTGGCGCTATTCCAACTACTTCATCTGCTTATAACGATACCCTAAGTACCACCGGTAACTCCCAAGTTACTATTGGTAACACAGCTAACTCTGCTTCAACTGCGCAGTTAGATGTAGCGGGAAGTGTACCGACTGCTGCTATTAGCAGTGTAACTACTGGTACTAATCCAAGCTCTGTCTACGTTTCTGGTCGCTATGCTTATGTAGCTAATTATGGCAGTGCCAGCCTCCAAATCTTCGATGTCTCCAATCCAGCTAGCCCAGTTAGTGTCGGAAGCGTTGCTACCGGAACTAACCCA
>Ga0182030_10007311_pt1 | contig 23073 bp, 18 predicted proteins | sample 812S3MmetaG_FD_121299 | JGI IMG/M metagenome (GOLD analysis project Ga0182030, IMG submission 121299) | Permafrost microbial communities from Stordalen Mire, Sweden - 812S3M metaG (Illumina Assembly) | ecosystem: Environmental > Terrestrial > Soil > Wetlands > Permafrost | place: Sweden...
CGGCCCACCCACGGCTGGCGCCGCAGCGCCACTCGGGGCTGCCCCCTTGTTCGACAGATAATTGACCACGTCCGACTTGGAAACGCGGCCGTCGCGGCCTGAGCCCGCCACGGATTTCGGATCGATCTGGTTTTCTTCGACAACCCGCTTCGCAGCAGGGCTCAACTTGGCGGCGCCCTCGGCTTTCGGCGCGTCCTTGGCAGCTTCCTTCGCCGTGGTAACTGCGCCGCTGGCCGCCGCCATGATGGCAGGAGCGCTGGCGCCGGGCACCGCGGTAGCACCGGGTGCCGAAGCACCGGGTGCCGCCGCACCTTCCTCGATGACGGCGAGAATTTGGCCGCTGGTCACCGTGGTGCCATCCGTCAATCTAATCTCTTTGAGCACACCGGCCGCCGGGGCAGGCACCTCGAGAACGACCTTGTCTGTTTCCAGGTCGACCAGGTTTTCATCGCGCAATACCGCATCGCCGGGCTTTTTGTGCCAGGCAACAAGCGTGGCGTCAGCCACCGATTCCGGTAGCTGCGGCACGCGAACTTCGATTGTCATGAGCCGGTCCTAGTTGATTGAGCCGCCGGCAGGCGCATCGTTTGTCGGGAGGTTTCTTCCGGCGGAATGCCTTGCAAGGCTGCAGTGACGAGATTCTTTTGTTGTTGCTCGTGCAACGAGGCGATACCCGTGGCCGGAGCGGCGGCGCCCGCGCGGCCAGCATACAGCAGTTCGTGCTTGGGCCCGAGTTTCGACTGCAGCCGATGCCTGATCTGATACCAGCTGCCTTGGTTCTGCGGCTCTTCCTGGCACCACACGATCTCGCGGGCGTTCGAATACTTGCCCAGGATCGCCTCGTACTCATCGGATGGGAACGGATACAGTTGTTCCACACGCACGATGGCAGCCGAGTCGATCTTGCCTTCACGGCGCGACTTCAACAGATCGAAGTAAACTTTGCCGCTGCAGAGCACGATGCGCGTGACGGCAGAAGCCTTTAGGTCATCGACTTCATCGATGACATTCTGAAAGCTGCCGACGCTCAGCTCCTCGAGGCGCGAAACGGACAGGGGATGACGCAGCAAGCTCTTCGGCGTCATGATGATGAGCGGCTTGCGCAAGTTGCGCACCATTTGACGGCGCAGCATGTGGAACATTTGCGCCGGCGTCGACGGTACGCAAACCTGCATGTTGAACTCGGCGCAAAGCTGCAGGAAGCGCTCGAGACGCGCCGAGGAGTGCTCGGGTCCCTGCCCCTCGTAGCCATGCGGCAGAAACAGCGTAAGGCCGCTCAAGCGGCCCCATTTGGCTTCACCGGAACTGATGAATTGGTCGATGATCACCTGCGCGCCGTTGCAGAAATCGCCGAACTGGCCTTCCCAGATCGTCAAGCAACGCGGTTCGGTGGTGGAAAATCCGTATTCGAAACCCATCACCGCCTCTTCGGACAACAAAGAGTCGGTCACGGTGAAGGTCGGCTGATTCGACGCCAGATGCTGCAGGGGCACGTAGAAGCGTCCGGTGGCCTGGTCATGCAGCACGGCATGCCGGTGGAAGAAGGTGCCGCGTCCGCTGTCCTGGCCGGTGAGGCGAATGGGATACCCTTCCTGTAGGAGACTGGCATAGGCCAGGTTTTCGGCCGCGCCCCAATCCAGCGCGAGATCGCCGTTCATCATCTTCTCGCGCGTCTGCATGATGGCGAGCACGCGTGGATGCAAATTCCAATCCGTCGGATAAGTGGTGATGGCCTTGCCGAGTGTGCGCAGCCGCGACATGTCCACCCCGGTCTTCACCGGTTCGGACCAATCTGCGCCCAGGTATTCGCTCCAATCCACCGTGTACTTGTTGCCTATCAATCCCTGTGCGGCTCGTGCCTGAGGTTTACCCTCGTCCAAGCCCTTGCGGTATTGGTCCACCATGGCGGCGGCGTCCGCGGCGCTGAGCACGCCTTCCGCGGCCAACTTGTCGGCGTATAGCTGACGCACCGTGGGCTTCTTGCGTATCACCTGATACATGAGCGGCTGGGTCGCTGCCGGCTCGTCGGATTCGTTGTGACCCAGGCGGCGATAACACACCAGATCGATCACGACGTCCTTGTGGAACTTCATGCGATATTCGAAAGCGAAGCGCGTGACGAAACATACGGCTTCGGGATCGTCCGCATTGACGTGCAGGATCGGCGCCTCGATCATTTTGGCCACGTCGGAGCAGTACAAGGTCGAACGCGCGTCGCGCGGATCGCTGATGGTGAATCCCACCTGGTTGTTGATGATGACGTGCACGGTGCCGCCCGTGTAGAAGCCGCGCGCCTGCGACATCTGCAAGGTCTCCATGATCACGCCCTGACCCGCGAAGGCGGCGTCGCCGTGAATTTGCACGGGCAACACCTTGTCGCCGGTGGTATCGCCGCGGCGCTCCTGTCGCGCGCGGGCCGAACCCTCGACCACAGGGTTCACGACTTCCAGATGCGAGGGATTGAAGGCGAGCGCCACGTGCACGTTGCCGGACGCGGTTTTCAAATCCGCCGAGAAGCCCTTGTGGTATTTGACGTCGCCTGAACCGCGTAATTTGGCGAGGTCGTAGCGCCCTTCGAATTCATTGAACAGATCGTTGGGCGACTTACCGAGCAGATTGACCAGCACATTGAGTCGGCCGCGATGCGCCATGCCGATGATGGTCTCTTCCACTCCCGCGCGGCCGCTGGTTTGCACCAGATCGTCCAGCAAGGGAATCAAGCTGTCGCCGCCCTCCAGGGAGAAGCGCTTCTGGCCGACGTACTTGGTGTGCAGATAGCGCTCAAGACCCTCGGCGGCGCTCAACTGCCACAAGATGTTCTTTTTATCCTCGGCGCTGAAACCGCTCTGCATGCGCTCCAGTTGGAAGCGATCCTGCAACCAGAGCCGCTCCTCGGTATCCGAGACGTGTGCGAATTCGGCGCCGATGGTATCGGTGTAGATGAATTTCAGATCCGCGAGGATCTTTTTGAGCGTGGCGCGCTCCGGAATCGCGTCATTTCGGCTTCCGGTGAAGAACTCGGTATCGAGATCCGCGCTCGTCAACCCGAAGTATTCGAGATCCAGCACATAGGGCTTGGCCCGCTCCTGCAGGCCGAGCGGATCCAATTTGGCGATCAGATGGCCGCGATTCGCATATACCTGAATGAGTCGCGATACGGCGCCTTGTTTGGCGCTGGCACCGGACTCGCCGGCGGACGGCGGGCTCGCCGCGGGCGGGTTTCGCAACCTTGCCAAGAGGCCTTCGCGGATCGGTCCATGAGCGGTTTCGGCGTCCGCGCTCAACCCAGCGCCTCGCATCGAGCGAAAGTATTCTGCCCACCGCGCATCGACCGCACCGGGGTCTTTCAGGTATTGCTCGTAGAGATCCTCAATGTATCCGGCATTCGCGCCGGAGAGTGCCGTGGTGGCTAATTGGTCGGCGAGTGATTGGCTCATGAGCGCAGCAGGCGGAAAAAACCTCAAGCACATCAATACGATGCGAAAAAAGACAACTCTTGCTAAGCCGCCCTAGTTTAGCCGAAGGCGACACAATATGGAATGTGAAGCCTGTCAGCAAAATTACAAGATGTTGACCGCTAAAGGCTTCTTTAAGAGCCAAAGCTCGTAGCCGATGAGGCTGATGTAGGTGCCGAGCACGATATACATCACGATTTCCACCCGAATCACCCGCATGAACCGATATCTCGACAACGCCACCAACGCCAGCACGCAAATGCCGGTGGTCGCCATCTTGAAAACCGTGAACGCGGTGGCGGAGTGATAAAGCAGCGCCGCCATGATCGGGTTCATCTCGTCCGCGCCGCTGTTCAGCAGCGTCAAGGTCAAAAACGCGTCTGTCATGCTCAACAGCGAGATGCCGATGGCGACAGCCAGCAAATGCGCCGAATACCAGTCCAGAAAATGGAACCGATGATCGTTGGCGCGCCGCGGATGCAAGCGGCGGCGCGGATTGAAGCTGCCGTAACAGACCGACCAGACGCGGCGGTTGCGGCGCTCGATGCGGTTGCGGCGCTCACCGCAATCGGACCGCGAGCGACGTGGCGAATTCATTCCGCACTGTAATTCGATCGCCCGCATGCGTTGGCTCGATGCGTCATAATGAGCCGACTTATAGCGTTTATTTTTTCAATGCCTGCATATGACCAACGGCATCGTTCGCTATCTCATCGATTCGCCGAATCGTATTCCTTCATCGCAGCCGCTACGGCTGCCCGGTCTATTTCAGGACCGATCGATCCGTCAAATTCGCTATATAACCTGACCATGTTGAATGCGATACGCTGGTGATCGCTCCAGTTCGCGTATCTGCCTAGTGGAATATCTGCTGCCGCCCTTCCTGGGCTCATGCCCGATTCATATCGCTTGCGTCCCTCGTTCCATAACAGCTCAAAGTAGCCTTTCATGTCGGCGAGCTGCGCCTTGCCGCCCACAGGGCCATGACCCGGAACGATGATCTGAATTTCTGGATCGGCGAGCAGACGGTCGCAGAGTTTTATCCAATCGGCCATGTAGCCTGAGACATTGAGCGGTGTGACACCGAAGAAGGCGATGTCTCCCGCAAACAATATGCGCTGTTGCGGCAGAAGAACCAACGTATCACCGAGCGTATGAGCTCTTCCCGCAAAGAACAACCTTACTTCGATGTCGCCATAGTAAACCGACATTCGGTCTTGAAAAGTAAGGGTCGGAATGACAATTTGATATTTGTCCTCAGGTTCCGCCCAGGCGGGATTGTTATTCCAAAAGGTCGGACGCGGGCTACCGACCAGCTTCAACATCTGAGCCCTGGTATTTTCTTGCGCGATAACTTCGAGACCGGAAGGAAACGATGGCAGACCGACAATATGGTCGCCATGCTCGTGAGTGATGACGATTCGGTCAAAGGGTTTGCCAAAGCGCTTCGCTTCCGAGATGAATTTCCGCGCTTGCACCGGGCCACCGGCGGTGTCGATGGCCAACATGGAGCGGGGCCCCACCACGAGACCACAATTACTCACAAAGAAATTACTTTGACCGGCGGCCTCACGTTGGAGAAAGACGTACACGTTGGGAGCAAGCTCTTGCAGCGTACTGTGTATTTCCGTCGCGGCATTGATGACTTGTGCGTGCGCCATGCGGGCAGTCGAGGAAAAGACGCTAGCCGCGAGTAAACCGCCGAGCACATCGCGTCGGGTGATCGATCTTTTATCCAGCTGCACGGAATCCATGGTTATCCCTGATTCAACAGCGCTGTCAGCCCCGCCTGCACATTGCCACGATAGATGCCACGGAGCTCTCGGTCGCTGAAAATCCCGCCGGCCTCGAGTTGTCTCACATGCTCGAGCGGCGTTCGAAACGGGAAATCCGTGCCGAACACAATATGGTCTACAGGCACTACTCTACGCAGGGCAGAAGTCGCCGCAGGGTTGCTAGCCTGGGCTACATCGTAATAAAACTTCGCGGCGGTGGCGCGAAACCCGTTGGGAGAGGACGTATGAGCTTCGGGGCTCTTGTCCGCAAAATCGAATCGCTCGATCAAGGAAGGCATGGTGCCGCCCGAGTGACTCCATATCATCTTGACGCGGGGGTATCTCGCGGCTGCACCGCGGTAAACGTAGCTGGCAATGGCGCGGGTGGTGTCGGTTTCGAACTCGATTACCGTATCGGCGACGTTCGGAATGAGACCCCGACAACAAGGCCCCGACGTCGGATGAACTTGAACGATGGCGGAGCGCCGATTGAGCTCCTCGAACAGCGGATCAAATCGCGGATCTCCCAGCCACTGGCTCTCGTAGCTGGTAAATAGCCCGACCCCACAGGCATTGAGGCTGTCAAACCCATAGGCGATTTCTGCCAATGCCTTATCGATGTCATCGACGCGAGTGTAGATAAAAAAACCAAGCTTGCGCCTCTCCTGCGATGCCAAGGAAGCCGCGTACTCGTTGCACGTGCGCGTAAGCTTCCAGCCGGCAGGCCCGCTGAGCAGCACTCCCGGCGTCGTGATCGACAGAATGGAGCGCGCCACCCCTGCCTCGTTCATGGCATCGAGGTGGCGCCCTAATGTCCAGTCTCCCATCACCCCGATGGCGCCCGCTGCTTTCAATTCCGGCGGCATGAAATGCGCGTGCACATCGACGATACCCCGATCGGCCGGGCTTTTCCCAGCGCTGGCCGCCGCCGCCGCGCCGGTTGCCGCCAAGCCCACCAAAAAATCTCTTCGGCGCATGAGCATTTCCTAAGGAGCCGCGGAAGATGATCTTTCGGGGTGAAGGGTGATTTTCTGCACCCGCCAATTGTTCATGTCCGCCACCAGCACGGCGTTTTCCGATAGACAGGCGAGTCCGTGAGGCCAGTTAAACTGCCCATGCCCATGGCCAGACAGTCCGACCATGCCGAGAATCTTGCCGTCCAGCGTCATTTTGTACAGCCGTCCCGGCTCCGCGTCAGCAGCGAATAGGTACTGCGGGGTGGTGCGGGTGATGCACAAAGCCCATGGTGCGGTCTCGTCGGGCCGAGAATTGGTATCCGCAGGTAAGTTGAACAAAACGGGGTGGCGACTCTTGTCGTAGGGCACATTCAAGAACATAAAACGCAGAAATGTTCCATTTCGATCAAAGACCTGAATTCGTCGATTGCCGCGGTCCGCCACATAAATCCGCCCTTCCCGGTCGATTTGCATGTTGTGCGGATTATCGATTGATCCGGGATTCTCATCAGCATGCACTCCCCCGTGCCCATACTTTCCCCAGCTCAAAATCCAATTGCCGTCTTTGTCCAGCTTGGCAATGCGCGAATTGACATAACCGTCACTCACGAAAATATTGTCATCCTGATCCCAGGCAATATCAGTGGGCCCATCAAACCACCCGTCCAGCGCTACGGCCTCGGATTGTTTTTTTCTGTGCATGTCGGCCGAGTCGTAGCCCTCGGGCCGGCGGCCCAGGTTCATGACGACGTGATAACTGGTGTCAAACTTCATCACCGAGTTGGTTCCCTTGTCCACGATCCAAAGATTGTCGTACTTATCGAAGCGCGCCGAATGGGCATATCCCAATCCGTACACTCCGTGAGCAATTTCGCGTTCGAATTTACCCGTCTGATCGAACAACAGCACTTCGGTGGTCGCATTGCCGTACAACGGTCCGGTAGTCGCGGAGCCCGGGTGGTTGATAACCACGACTTGGCCCTTTGAACTTACGGCAACAGACAGCACCTCGCCCAGTGGCTTGTCTGGGGGAAGCTTCAAAAACGGTTCCGTATCGAAGGGAATGGCGGCAACATCGTGATTGTTGATTGCCGCGACGCCTGATTGCGCCGCGGCACTTTGCAGCGTCGACAGCCCGGTCAGCACAACGGCGACCCAGACCGCTTCCCTCAGCTTCTTGTATTTATTGTTATTTGCCATCGCTCTCACCTCTGTGCGCGTAGATGTTGGGTTGGATCGGATGCCGGCAAGTAGACGCCCATGGAGTCTTCCCACTTACTGTCGGTAATCTGGCGTACGTTGGATCCGTCTCTGTTCATCAGAAAAATTTGTGCATAGGGCTGTGGCGAGGTGTCGTAGAGCAAGGCCTCATCTTTGAATCCCGTGCGGCTACTTTCAAACCAGATTTGTTTCCCATCCGCGGTCCACGTCGCATGGGCATCGGCGCCTGGCATATTGGTGAGCCGCCGCACATCACTTCCATCCGGCCGCATCGAGAAGATTTCGAAATCCTTGGAAGGTTGTTGCACCTGACGCGTGAATACGATTCGATCGCCCGTCGGGGAGAAAAAGGGAAAATTGTCCCATTCGGTCGAAAGGACTTTGACGGTGTGATCGGCAATATTGATTGCACGCAAGCCGCGCTCGGATCCCCAGACCCGATACACCATCGTTTTCCCATCGGGGCTCCAGGCTGGAAATCCCATGTTCAGATCGCTTCCTAGACTTTCCGTCAGATTCTTCACCTCGGAACCGTCGCTCTTCACTATCAAAATGTTGCCGTGCATGTGGTCACGTGCGGGGAAGAAGCCGCCAAAGCCAACCGCAAGCCATTGGCAGTCAGGCGACCAACTCGACGATAAGGCCTGGCCATCCGTGCGGTGGAAAATGCGTTGGCGATCCGATCCATCGGGGTTCATCACGCTGAGCGAAGCATCTGGGTTGCCAATTGGAAAATTCAGGTCGGTGATCGCTAGGCGTCCATTCTTCGGGCAGAAGGTTGGAAACACATCGGTGTAGCGATTTTCCCGATTGCTATCCCAGCTATATAGCGGCGTGAACTGCGCTCTGTTGCTGGGATCGAACCGGTAGTAAACCACTCGCTTACCGTCCGGAGACCATGATGGGGATCGGATGTCACCGGCGACACCCCGCGATCCATCCGAATAGGCGATACCAAGTTCCGGCCCGTCCTTGAGCGCCCCCTTGATCAAGTAGCCGACGCGCCCGTCCGGTAGATACTGCGGCGACGTTTTGAGTCCAGGAACGTTTGTGACCTGACGTTGCTCACCCGATTGCACCGCTATCTCGAAAATCTGCGTGACCATCGGGATACGATTGCCGCTAAAACCTCCCATGCGGCCGAACATCGTATCTGCGGTTTTTCCTTCGTAAACCAAAAGGCTCTTGCCATCCACGGACCAGCTAGGTGAGCCGATCGTCAAGGTCGGATCGACAGACGTCACCCGCCTCAAGCCACTTCCGTCGGGGTGCACGATGTAGATGCTCAATGGTTGGGTGTGACCAATCCCGGCACCCGCGTCCACGCCCGCCCAAGTTTCACCTTGATCGGAGGAGAAGGCGATCCAACGTCCATCCGGAGACCACGAAGGACGAAAATTACCGGCCATCGTCGCCGGTGGCGTTGACGTTGAATGGCCGGTCAGCCGCCGCGCGCGCTTGCTCCGAACATCCATGACCCAGATATTCGCGACGCGCGCGCCTCCTAGTGTAGACACGTAGGCAAGCTGCGTTCCATCCGGGGACAACGCCCCCGCATCCTCCATGGCCGTATCGTTGGTTAGCCGCTCGAGCCCGGTCCCGTCCGGATGCACTCGATACACGTCCGCCTGGCCCACACCTTGAGGATCTCGCTCGGAAGTGAATACCACCCATTTTCCATCCGCAGAAAACCTGCCGTCGTAGTTCAGACCCGGAGCATCGCGAAGCAGAGGCTGCTCGTTCGAGCCGTCGGCATTGGAAACGTACAGACCCATCTTGGAGGGTCCAATGCGGTTCATGAGCATGATTCCAGCGGCCTGCGCATAAGCGGCCGCTAGCACACCGGGGATCATGAGCAAAAGATAAAACTCGCGCTTCCAATTCTTGTGTTCCAATTTCCACCTTTTGATTTCAGATAGACCGACGCCAGCGGCAAGAAGTCGTTTCGATGCCATCGATTGCACCCCTCGCCAATGACAATGTCAATAAGGCTCATTAGCGCGCTATTTGTTCATTTTGGCGCAGCGCCGCAATCACTAAATTATGCCATGCATTGCACTGTTGTTGCATCGGGTAGTTGTCACTGTTATGGTCGCGAAACAACAAGCAAATAGGTTTACAGATGTTTCATTCCAATGCTGGTGGGACCGCAAGGTGGGCTAAACGAACCTGCACCCAAGGGCCGGCAACGGCTAGCGAATCGATCGCCAAAGTTCATCGCGGTCATCACCTGATTGCACTAGCGGGTGCCATCATTTGTTGGTCTATCCTCAGCCCCGCGTTGAGTCTGGCGCAGGGAGTTCCTTCCATCGCCCCAGCGTCCGTTCCTGAACTGCCGTTCAAGCTCGTCGAGGGATTTTTTCACTATCCCGCCTACTTCGATCTTGCCCGTTCGGTGGGTGTAGCCGTCGGCCCCAAGGGTCAGATCGTGGCGCTGAATCGCGGCAGCCATCCGCTGTTGGAGTTCGACCGCAACGGCAAATTCGTCCGATCGGCGGGCGAGGGGTCAAAACTGTTCGAAGGCGCTCACGTCGTTCGTTTCGATCAGCAAGGTGATCTGTGGGTTGTGTTTGCCGCTGACAACGTAATTTATCGATTTGACAGCGAAGGACGCACCGTTGGCGTGCTGGGGATAAACGACGAACCTTGGACATTTCTCACGCACGTTTTCCCAGGTCAAGTAAGAGGCAAAGCTAGTTTCTACCAAGAAACCGACATCGGCTGGACTAAAGATGGGCGCATATTCGTCGCCGACGGATACGGTAACTCAAGGATTGCTGCGTTCGATAAGGACGGCAACTTTGTTAAGGAATGGGGAGAGCGTGGCAGCCAGCCTGGCAACTTCAATACGCCGCATAGCTTGGTGGTCGGCAACGACGATGTCATCTACGTCGCCGATAGGCAGAACAACCGGGTTCAAAGCTTTGATAGCGATGGGAATTTGAAGCAAGTATGGCCGATCCCGGGCCCCGCTTGGTCCATTTGTCTGACCAGCGGCCCCAACCAGACCATGTTTGTCGGGACCATCGGCAAGATATACAAACTTGATATCTCAACCGGCAAAATCATCGGGCAGTTCGGTCACTTCGGAAGGTTTCCAGGAACTTTGGATTTCCTTCATCAAATCGCCTGTCCAGACGAAAAGACGCTGTACATCGTCAATGAGTTCTCATCCCGCATAGACAAATGGACCGCCCCGTAGGGCGTCAGTCCCCATGTCGTGCCAAGCAGTTTGAACCGTCTTTTTTTTAAGGTAACGGATATGTCGAGACTCCTCATCGCCCGACCGTCGCGTAAGTATGCGTGGATGGCTAGCCTGCTTTTCGTCGTCGCGACAGTCGAAGGCGCAACGAGCCAATTCCCCCTCTACGGCGACCCGGCCCATCCCAACATCTCCGGAATGTGGGACCCGGAGTACGCGATTTTTCTGTTGCACCCGCCGCCCGCGGCCGTGGCGGCTAAATACGCATCGATGGCACCCGCCGGGCCCAAGCTGACTCCTGCGTATAAAGAACGATACGAAGAGTGGCGCAAGGAGTATGCGGCAGGCAAGCAAGCTCCGGACACGGTAACGCGATGCCTCGCGTTTGGCTTCGCACGATTCGGGACTATGCCGGTTGAGATCATTCAGACGCCCGGTCAAATTACGATGAATCTCGGAGTCCTGCACGATATCCGAAGAATTTACGTGGATGGTATTGGGCACACGGTCGGGGCCGATCCGAGTTTCAACGGAGATTCAGTCGGACACTGGGATGGAGACACGCTGGTGGTAGAGACCAATAACATACGCGCTGCGACGCTCGATCGAGACGGCGTGCCTTATTCCGATGAGTTGACCGCTGTGGAGCGCATTCGGCGCGTCAGTCCTACCAAGCTCGAGGTCCAAACGACGCTGACCGATCCAAAGGCATTCGAGGAGCCTTACAAGATGACACGAAATTTCGTGGCAATGCCGAGCGGCAGCCGCTTCGAAGAATACATATGTGAGAACAACAAAGACTTTTCGCCGTCGGGAAAATAACATGCATACCAGAGTACAAAAACTGATGTTATTTGCCGTTCTCTCTGCCGCAGCTCCCGCCTATGCGCACCACTCCTTCGCCATGTTCGACGCCGCCAAGATGGTGAGCTACTCGGGCACCGTCAAGACGGTCGAGTGGGCCAATCCTCATGTGTGGATATCGATAACCGTTCTGGAAAAAGGGGTTGACGTGCCTTATAGCTTTGAGTGCGGTGCCATCGCCGTGCTCAAACGCGGTGGTTGGACAAGAGGCCTCATAAATCCTGGAGACAAGGTCACGATCGCAAGTCATCCATACAAGGACGGCAGAGCGGGAGGCAGCGTCGATCACATTGTCCTTAGCGACGGTCGGCAATTCATGGCGGGCGACGGCCTTCCTGACGCGTTGCGACCTCCGGGAGTCGAGTAGACAGACAGCGTAAGTGCCGCCGCTCGGGCACGTTCAAACGACTTTAATTATTGCGGGCGGTGGTTTGGCACTGTCGCGGATCGTCAAGCGATGGGGCAAGGTCTTGATCCGCGGCGATTCATGTCTCTTCTCGAGAATATCCACGAGCATTCTTACGGCCTCGCGGCCAATTTCGCGCAAGGGCACCGCGATTGTGGTCAGCGAGGGGGTCAGGTATCGCGCCACGTCGATATCGCCAAATCCAACCACCGAAAGATCCGCTGGCAGATTGAATCCAAGCCGACGTGCACAGTCTGACGCTCCGATCGCAAGAGTATCGCTCATGCAATAAATTGCAGTCGGCCTGTCCGGCGTGCTCAAAAGTCTGGCAGCGGCTTCAAACCCATGCGAAAAGCCGAATATACCGTGCTCGACCCGCAAAGTATCGAGCAACCCTTGTGCCTTCGCCTGGGCATGCACGCCTCTGAGTCGCTCGGGCATCATCGACGCACTGAGCGGGCCAGCAATGACTGCGACACGCCTGTGACCGAGATTATACAAATGGCCCATTGCATCGAAACTGCAGCCGTACTCGTCGATGCCTACGCTGGAGACAGGGAGGCTCGAATCGAAGCTGAGCGCCGTGACCAGCGGATAGACTGAGACGCTGCCGCGAATCCACTCGTGAAGCGAAGGATGTAGGCTGCTAATGCTGATCATTCCATCCACGATTCGTCGAGGGAGCATCTCGGCATACTTGGGGACTGCCTTCGCCGAGCCCTCGGTACTGCCCACCAAAATCGTATATCCCTCCTCGGTTGCAGCTTGCTCCACTGCTTCAAGCATGGAGGCGAAATAAGAACTGCCGATTGTCGGGACTACGGCCAAAATACGCCGGGTGCGGGCCTGCCTGAGACTCGAGGCCGATGCATTCGGTGCGTATCGAAGCTCGGAAATGATCTTAAGAATTCTCTCCCGGGTTCGCGCCTTTACTCGTTCGGGCGATATCAGAGCGCGAGACACCGTGGATGTAGAAACCCGTGCTCTACGGGCCACATCGTTAATTGTGGCAGAGACAGGACGCTTGGAAGATTTGGAACCTTTAGGAGTGCGCGGTGCTGAAGTACTCTTCACTGGGATGCCGATTGATTGGATGCAAGGGATGTTGATGCGCGTGGAACAGGTGCACTAAGAAACGCGCGCAAGTCTTATGAATTCCAGAGGAATTCCGTCCAAGACAATACGCGTTGCGCATTTCGAGCGTCAAGTTCGTTACGGGATTTTGCGTCGCCTTAGCCGGCGGTCACCAGTTTGGCGACGAAGTCGCTGACCGGCATCGACGCCAGCGCCTTGTGATCCGCGAACATCGCTTTGATCGACTCGGTTTGCTTGCCGGAAAAATGCGCCGCGACGCTGTTCTCGAACTTCTTGACCAGCACCGGCGTGCCTTCATCGCGCCGCTTGCGGTGGCCGATGGGGAAATTCACTTCCACACGTTCGCTGCAGCTACCGTCCTTGAAGAACACCTGCACGGCATTGCCGATGTAGCGCTTGTCGGATGCGTAGTATTCCTCTGTGAACTTCGCGAACTCCTTCACCTGCATTTTCGCGCGCAGTGCATCGACGCGCGGATCGTTGGCGACATCGTTCTCGTAATCCGACGCGTTCAAGCGCCCGAAGATCAGCGGAATGGCGACCATGTATTGGATGCAGTGGTCGCGGTCGGCCGGGTTCGCCAGCGGTCCGGTCTTGTCGATGATGCGTACGCCCGGCTCCTGGGTCTCGATCATTACGCGCTCGATCGCGTCGATCTTCTCCCCGACTTGCGCATGCAAGGTCATGGCCGCCTCCACCGCGGTCTGCGCGTGGAACTCGGCTGGGAATGAGATCTTGAACAGCACGTTTTCCATGACGTAGCTCGCCAGCGGCTGCGGCAAGGTCAGATCCTTGCCCTTGAACAGCACGTCCTGAAACCCCCAGCTCTTGGCCGTGAGCGCGGATGGATAGCCCATCTCGCCCTTGAGCGCGAATAGCGCATGGCGCACCGCACGGCTGGTGGCATCGCCCGCCGCCCAGCTCTTGCGCGAACCCGTGTTGGGAGCGTGGCGGTAGGTGCGCAGCGCGCCGCCGTCGATCCACGCGTTCGACACCGCGTTGATGACCTGATCGCGCGTTCCGCCGAGCATCGCCGTCAACACGGCCGTCGAGGCAACGCGCACCAGCAGCACATGATCCAGTCCGACACGATTGAAGCTGTTTTGCAGCGCGAGCACGCCCTGGATTTCGTGAGCCTTGATCATGCCGGTGAGCACCTCGCGCACCCGCACGGGTTTCCCGGAACGCGACAAGTAATCGGCCACCGCCAGAATGCCGCCGAGATTATCGGACGGATGGCCCCACTCGGCCGCCAACCACGTATCGTTGAAATCCAGCCAGCGGATCATGGCGCCGATGTTGAACGCGGCATTGATCGGGTCCAACTCGTAGGCGGTGCCCGGAACCCGCGCGCCACCGGCCAATGTCGCTCCCGGCACGACAGGCCCCATCAGCTTCGTACAGGCGGGGTATTTGAGCGCCTGAAAACCGCACGCCAGCGTGTCCATCAAGCAATACGTGGCGGTCTCATACGCCAGAGCGCTCTTGATGTCGTAGCTCAACGCATAGTCGGCAATGGCGGTGATGATCTGATCGGGGGCGGGCCTTGCGGCCGACTTGATATCTTGCGACATGCTCTTAAGGACGCTCCGCTAGTGGCACGAATTTTAAATTTTCAGGGCCCGTATAGTTTGCACTTGGGCGGATGATCTTGCCGTCCTCGCGTTGTTCGATGACGTGTGCCGCCCAGCCCGAGGTGCGGCTGATCACGAACAAGGGTGTGAACATGGCCGTGGGAACGCCCATCAAGTGATAGGACACCGCGGAGAACCAATCGAGGTTCGGAAACATCTTCTTGATGTCCTGCATGACGCTCTCGATGCGCTCCGCCACCTCGAAGCCCCGCATGTCCTTGGCTTCTTGCGCCAGACGCAGCGCGACCTCCTTGATGACCACGTTGCGCGGATCCGATACGGTGTAGACCGGATGGCCGAAGCCGATGATGACTTCCTTGTTCGCGACCCGGGCGCGGATGTCTCTTTCCGCGGCATCCGCAGACGCGTAGCGGCTCTGGATCTCGAATGCCACCTCGTTGGCGCCGCCGTGCTTCGGGCCGCGCAAGGCCCCGATCGCGCCGCTGATGCAGGAATACATGTCCGAGCCGGTGCCGGCGATGACGCGAGCAGTGAATGTGGAGGCGTTGAACTCGTGCTCTGCATACAAATTCAGAGACGTCTGCATGGCCCGCACCCAGGACTGCGAGGGTTCGCGGCCGTGCAGTAGATGCAGGAAATGGGCGGCGATGGAATCATCGTCCGTCTGCACCTCGATGCGCTTGCCGCCGTTCGCGAAGTGGTGCCAGTAGCAAAGCATCGATCCCAAGCAGGCGAGCAAGCGGTCGGCCAGGTCGCGGGCGCCCTTGGCCCCGTGGTCATTCGCTTCAGGCACCAAACATCCGAGCGCCGACACGCCGGTGCGCAAGACGTCCATGGGATGGCTGGCGGCGGGCAGCTGCTCGAGTACCGCGCGCAGCGCCGCGGGCAACGCGCGCAGTGACTTGAGTTTCCTCTTGTAGGCTGCCAGCTGGGCCTTGTTCGGCAGAACGTCGTGCACCAGCAGGTGCGCGATTTCCTCGAACTCGCATTCATTGGCGATATCGAGAATGTCATAGCCCCGATAATGCAGGTCATTGCCGGTGCGGCCGACGGTGCACAGCGCGGTGTTACCCGCCGTCACACCGGATAACGCCACGGATTTCTTGGGCTTGAAAGTGCTGACTGATTGAGCGTCGGAATTAGTTGTCACTTCGCCTTTCCCTCCGCGAACAGTTCGTCCAATTTGGCTTCGTAAGCGTGATAGTCGAGATATTTGTACAGGTCGGCCCGCGTCTGCATCAGATTGAGCACATTCTTCTGCGTGCCGTCGCGGCGAATCGCCTCATAGGTCGCCAGCGCCGCGGCATTCATCGATCGATACGCGGAACAGCAATGCAGCACGATATCGACCCCGACGGTCGCCAGTTCGTCGCGCGTATAGAGGGGCGTGTGACCGAACTCGGTGATGTTCGCGAGTATCGGAACCTTGACCGCGTCCTTGAAGCGCCGATACATGCTGAGTTCAGTCATGGCCTCCGGAAAGATCATGTCGGCGCCCGCCTCGACGCAGGCCACGGCGCGCTCGATAGCCGCGTCGATGCCCTCCACGGCCAGCGCGTCGGTGCGCGCCATGATCACGAAATTGGAATCCGTGCGTCCATCCACGGCCGATTTGATGCGATCCACCATCTCCTGCTTGGAAACGACTTCCTTGCCCGGCCGATGACCGCAACGCTTCGATTGCACTTGATCCTCGATGTGCAGTCCGGCAGCGCCGGATTTGATGAAGGAGCGCACGGTGCGCGCGATGTTGAAGGCACCGCCCCAACCGGTGTCCGCATCGACCAGCAACGGTAGAGGGCACGCATCGGTGATGCGGCGAATGTCGATCAGAACGTCGTCCATGGTGCTGATGCCGAGGTCGGGAACACCCAGTGAGTTCGCGGCGACGCCGCCTCCCGACAAGTACAGGGCCTTGAAGCCGCAAGCCGCCGCCATACGCGCCGTGAAGGCGTTGATGGCACCCACCACCTGCAAGGGTTTTTCAGCCGCCAGCGCGCTGCGCAGCAAAGAGCCTGCGGAAGTGATTTGCGCCATCCTCAAGTCCTTCTCATGAAATGTTTCAACACCAGACTATAAAGCGAAGGCGCCGCGGCCCCCGTGACAAAAACGCTCAATTGAATTGCGCGAAATTGCAACACAGCGGGCAACGCGGCTGCAAGTTCAGGCCCCCAGGCGGCGCCGAAATTCTCCGGGTGAGGCCCCGGTCCATTTCTTGAACGCGCGATGGAATGCGCTGCGCTCGGAGAATCCCAATTCCAGGCCGATGTCCATGGCGCTGCGATCCGAATGAGTCAGATAGCTGATGGCGAGATCGCGGCGCAATTGATCCTTGATGGCCTGGTACGAGGTGCCTTCATCGTGCAGCCGCCGGCGCAAGGTTGCCGTCGTCATGTTCATCTCCGCCGCCAGAGTCTCGAACTCAGGCAACGACCCTGGCAAGCACTGACGCAGGCGGCGTCGCGTGCGCGCGCCCAAGCTGCTGCCGTTCTTGTACTTGACCAAGATGTTTTCCGGCGCCGTGCGCAGGAATTCCTTGAGCGTATGTTCGTTCTGCACGATCGGCAGATCGAGGTGCGCCGCCGCGAACACCAACGCTGTGTGTGCGGCTCCAAAGCTCAACTGTGTGCTGTACATCGAGCGATATTCGGTGCTATGCGCCGGCTCCGGATAGCTGAATTGCGCCCGCGCCACCGGAATGCGGCGCCCCACCAGCCAGCATGAAACTCCATGCAGCAACATCAGCAGCACCTCGTGCGCGAACACCCGCCCGCCGCGGCCCTTCTCGTGCAGTTCGATCGCCGCCTCACCACCCTGCCGCACCAGCTTCCCGCCAATGTCATCCAGAATCAGCGCGTAGAATCTCAAGGAGCGCTCCAGCGCCTGCCCCAGCGATTTGCAGTTGAGAACGGCGTGGCAAATCATGGCAAAGGTTCCCGCCTTCATGCGTCGCGAATCCTGGCCGAAGAACTCATCGTCAAGCGTCAGGGCCACCAGACGCCATAGCTCGCCGTATTGCTTCGCGGATACTCGCGCCTGCGACACCTGCAACAGGCCCGGGGAGAGACCTACCCGACCAAGCAACGGCGCGATATCGATATCGAGCGCGCGAACCCGTTCGAGGGCTGCTGCGACGAAGCATATGGCAATGGTGCCGGGCTCGGCCCCGCGGTTCGCCCCCCCGCGGTCCGCCGCCCGGCGGTAGGCCGCCCCGCTCAACGGCTTCGGCAATTGTTGCATTTCTGCGCACGCATTTTGAACGCTTTAGCCACCCATGGAAGCCAGCCCAGATTTATAGTTTACGCTACCGTCAGCACCAGATCGGGCGCCACCAATGCCTATGGACTTCTACACCGATGAGCAACGCATGATCCGCGACTCGGCCCGTGAGTTCGCGTTGCAGGAACTCAAACCGCACGCCTCGCAGTGGGAGAAAGACGGGTGGATCGCCGATTCCGCGGTAGCCAAGCTCGGCGAACTCGGACTGCTCGGCATGATGGTTCCCGAGGAATGGGGCGGCTCATACACGGATTACATCGCTTACGCGCTCGCCATCGAGGAAATAGCGGCCGGCTGCGGCGCGACCGCCGCGCTGGTCAGCGTGCACAGCTCGGTCGGCTGCGGTCCGATCCTGAAGTTCGGCTCGGACGCTCAGAAGCGCCTCTACCTGAACGACATGGCGCAGGGCCGCAGCATTGGCTGCTTTTGCCTGACGGAACCGCAGGCCGGCTCCGAGGCGCACAACTTGAAGACCCGCGCCGAACTCCAGGACGGAGCGTGGGTGTTGAACGGCACCAAACAGTTCATCACCAACGGCAAGCGCGCCAAGGTCGCGATCGTCTTCGCGGTCACCGATCCGCAGCTCGGAAAAAAAGGCATATCGGCCTTCATCGTACCGACCGACACAGCTGGTTTTCTGGTCGGACGTCCCGAGAAGAAACTCGGCATACGCGCCTCCGATACCTGTCCGATCACCTTCGAGAACTGCCGCATCGGCGCCGATGCGTTGCTGGGTACCCGCGGCAAGGGCCTGTCCATCGCGCTGTCCAATCTCGAGGGCGGCCGCATCGGCATCGCGGCACAGGCAATCGGCATCGCTCGCGCCGCTTTCGACGCGGCTCTCGCCTACGCCGCGACGCGCCGGCAATTCGACCGTCCGATCGGCGAGTTCGGCAGCATCGGCAACATGTTGGCCGACATGGAGACCTCGATCAATGCGGCGCGCATGCTGACGCTGCATGCGGCCCGGCTGCGCGGCGCCGGGGAGTCCTGCCTTTCCGAGGCCTGTCAGGCTAAACTTTACGCCTCGGAGATGGCTGAACGGGTGTGCTCGAAGGCCATCCAGGTGCACGGCGGTTACGGCTATCTGGAGGACTACGAGGTCGAGCGACATTATCGCGACGCGCGCATCACGCAGATCTACGAAGGCACGAGCGAAATTCAACGACTGGTCATCGCGCGAGCGCTGTTGCAGCGTTCGGCGCAATCCTAAAGCGAGGCAATCATGACAGCGAACATGGCAATCCAGGGCAAGATCCCCGAGTCCGCGCACGCGCGCCGCGTCAAACTTCTGATCAACGGCGGCTTCGTCGATTCGAAGACCACCGAATGGCACGACGTGATCAACCCCGCCACCCAGGAAGTGCTGGCGCAGGTGCCGTTCGCAACCGACGGCGAAATCGACGCGGCGGTGGCCGCTGCCAAGACCGCGTTCAAGACCTGGCGCGATACCCCGCTGGCCGCGCGCGCCCGCATCATGCTGAAGCTGCAGGCTCTGGTGCGGGAGCACATGAACCGCATCGCGCAGACCTTGAGCGCCGAGCAGGGCAAGACCGTGGCCGACGCCGAGGGCGACGTGTTTCGCGGTCTGGAAGTGGTGGAACACGCATGCTCCATCGGCAGTCTGCAGCTGGGGGAATTCGCGGAGAATGTCGCCGGCGGTGTGGACACCTACACGCTGCGCCAGCCGATCGGCGTTTGCGCCGGCATCACGCCGTTCAATTTCCCGGCGATGATTCCGCTGTGGATGTTTCCGATGGCCATCGTCTGCGGCAACACTTTCGTACTGAAGCCCTCGGAACAGGATCCCTTGACCCCCATGCTGCTGGCAGAACTGGCCCTGCAGGCCGGCGTACCGCCCGGGGTGCTGAACGTCGTGCACGGTGGCAAGCGCGCCGTCGACGCACTGTGCACGCATCCCGATATCGTCGCGGTGTCGTTTGTGGGCTCCACCGCGGTCGGCACGCACGTGTATAACCTCGCCAATCAAAGCGGCAAGCGCGTTCAATGCATGATGGGCGCCAAGAATCATGCGGTGGTGATGCCCGATGCCAACAAGGAACAGTCGCTGAACGCGCTCGTGGGTGCCACCTTCGGCGCCGCCGGCCAGCGCTGCATGGCGACCTCGGTGACGGTGTTGGTGGGCGAGGCGCAAAAATGGATTCCGGATATCGTCGCCAAGGCCAAGACGCTCAAGGTGAGCGTGGGAACCGACAAGGCCGCGGACTTAGGACCGGTCATCTCCAAGAATGCCAAGAATCGCATCCTGGGATTGGTCGATGAGGGCGTCAAAGAAGGCGCGAAGCTGGAATTGGACGGCCGCGGCATCAAGGTCAGCGGCTTCGAACACGGCAATTTCATCGGCCCCACGATATTTTCCGGTGTCAAACCCGGCATGAAGATCTACACCACCGAGATTTTCGGACCGGTGATGGTGATCGTGGGCGTGGATACTCTGGATGCCGCCATCGATCTGGTCAACGCCAACCCGTTCGGCAACGGCACCGGCATCTTCACGCAGAGCGGCGCCGCCGCGCGCAAGTTTCAGCACGAGATCGACGTCGGTCAGGTCGGCATCAACGTACCCATTCCCGTGCCCGTGCCGATCTTCAGCTTCACCGGCTCGCGCGGGTCGAAGTTGGGCGATCTCGGTCCGTACGGCAAACAGGGCGTGCAGTTCTACACTCAGACCAAGACCGTGACGACCCGCTGGTTCGAGGACGGAGTGAGCAGCAGCGTCAATACCACTATCAGTCTCAAATGAAGATATCGTTCATCGGACTGGGCCATATGGGCGCACCGATGGCGCGCAACCTCATCAAGGCCGGCCATGCGCTCATCGTATTCGACATCGTGAAGGCGAATGTCGATGCGTTGACCGCCGTCGGCGCCGTCGCGGCGCCGTCCCTGAAGGACTGTGCGGCTCAGGGCGAGATCATCATCACCATGCTGCCCTCCTCCCCGCACGTCAAAGCGGTGTATCTCGGTGCCGATTCGGTATTGGCCGGGGTGGCGCGCGGCGTGGTCTTGATCGACTGCAGTACCATCGACCCGCATTGCGCGCGCGAAGTGGCGGCTAAGTGTCTCGCACAGGGCAATCCAATGGCCGATGCGCCGGTGTCCGGCGGCACCGGCGGCGCCGAAGCCGGCACCTTGACCTTCATGGTGGGCGGCACACAGGAGGTCTTCGAGCAGATCGCGCCGCTCCTGAAGCACATGGGCAAGAACATCGTGCATTGCGGAGCATCCGGTACCGGCCAAGTGGCCAAGATCTGCAACAACATGCTGCTCGGCATCACGATGGTTGGCGTGGCAGAGGCCATGAATTTGGGCGCCGCCCTTGGCATCGACGCCAAGGTATTGGCGGGCATCATCAATACCTCGAGCGGCCGCTGCTGGAGTTCGGACACCTACAATCCTTATCCCGGCGTGATGGACAACGTGCCCGCGGCCCGCGGCTACACGGGTGGGTTCGGTGCCGACTTGATGCTGAAGGATCTCGGGTTGGCTGCCGATGCGGCGCGCCAGGCGAAACAGTCCGTGGTGATGGGCGCGGCCGCACAGCAGCTGTACCAGATGTTCAGTGCGCAAGGTTTCGGCGGCAAGGATTTCTCGGCGATCCTCAACATGTACAGGAAAGCCCAATGATCGAATGCACGATCAATGAGTCGGTGGCCGAGATCGTGTTGAACAATCCGTCCGCCAACACCTTTACCGGCGAGGGGCTGGATCAGCTGCGCGAGCTGATCGCGAAATTGAATGATGATGCGCAGGTGCGAGCGGCGGTCATCACCGGAGCTGGCGAGAAATTCTTCTGCGCCGGCGCCGACCTCAAGCAATTCGCCGACGGCGACAAGGTACGAGCGCGCGCCGTGGCGCAGCGCTTCGGCGCCACTTTCGAAGCCTTGCAACGGGCACGGCCGGTCACGATTGCGGCCATCAATGGCTTCGCCATGGGCGGCGGCCTGGAATGCGCATTGGCTTGCGACATGCGCATTTGCGAGGAGCATGCGCAAATGGCGCTGCCCGAACCGTCGGTGGGATTACTGCCCTGCGGCTGCGGCACGCAAACACTGCCCTGGCTGGTAGGCGAGGGCTGGGCCAAGCGCATGATCCTTACCAACGAGCGCGTCAATGCCGAGACCGCGTTGCGCATCGGGCTCGTCGAGCAGATTGTGCCGCGCGGCCAGGCGCGCGCCAGCGCGCTGGAAATCGCGCGGCGCGTCGCGACCTTGAGCCCGCAGGCCGTCACGTATAGCAAAACTTTGATTCACCTAGCACGCGAAGGCACGGCGCGTCACGTCGGCTTAAGCGTGGAACGCGAAAGATTCGTCGATTTGTTCGACGGCGAGGACCAGCGTGAAGGCGTCAACGCCTTCCTGGAAAAGCGCAAGCCGGCCTGGCGCGGCAGCTGACCGGCGCGCCGCGACATGGAGATCATTTGCGCAGTACGCAACTCCGTGGCCTGCATTACGCTCAATCGTCCTGCCGCGCTCAACGCCTTGTCGCTCGGCATGGTGCAGGAACTGGGCAAGGAGTTGCCCCGCCTCAGCCAGGACCCTGACATTCGTGCTGTGCTGATTCAGGGCGCCGGCGAGAAAGCGTTTTGCGCCGGCGGCGACATTCGCGCAATTTACGAAAGTTACCGAAGTGCCGGTTCTGTGCATCGCGATTTCTTCCTGATGGAATATCCGCTGGACCACCTGCTGCGCTTCTATCCCAAACCCTACGTCGTGAACATGAACGGCATCACCATGGGCGGCGGCATGGGACTGGCGCAGGGCTCGCGGCTGCGCATCGTCGGCGAGCGCACGCGCATGGCGATGCCCGAAGTCGCAATCGGCTTTTTTCCCGACGTCGGCGGCAGTTATTTTCTGTCGCGCCTGCCCGGCGCACTCGGCGCGTACCTGGCGCTCACCGGCACGCAAATTCGGGCAGCGGATACGTTATACGTGGGTCTGGCCGACCACTTCCTGTCGCCGGCAGCTTTGCAGCAGCTGCCCATCGAATTGGATTCGCTCGCATGGAGCGGCCGCGACAGCGACACCGGGCGCAGCGACCTCGAGCGCCTCATCGGCCGCCTCGCCACCGACCCCGGGCAGGCACCGCTCGCCAAGCTGCGCTCCGCGATCGATGAGCACTTCGCGGCCGGCAGCGTTGCACAGTTGCTCGCCTCGCTGCGCGCCGAGGAGCGCCCCGAGTATGCCGACTGGGCCGCGGATACG
>Ga0182030_10007312_pt1 | contig 23072 bp, 16 predicted proteins | sample 812S3MmetaG_FD_121299 | JGI IMG/M metagenome (GOLD analysis project Ga0182030, IMG submission 121299) | Permafrost microbial communities from Stordalen Mire, Sweden - 812S3M metaG (Illumina Assembly) | ecosystem: Environmental > Terrestrial > Soil > Wetlands > Permafrost | place: Sweden...
AGACAACTGCACCTCAACGCGTTTTTGATGGGGACGGGTCATCACGAAGCATCGTGGCGTCTGCCCCAAAGTGATCCGACCGCCACCACGAGCGTGGCGCATTATCAACATCTGGCCCAGGTTGCCGAGTTAGGGACGTTCGACTCGCTGTTCCTCGCTGATGGGCCCGTGATGATGGGCAACGTCGCGCAGCGACCCTCCGGCGTGATCGAGCCTTTGACCCTGCTCACGGCTCTCGCCCTCGTGACCGAGCACGTGGGACTCATCGCGACGGCCTCGACGTCCTACAACTCTCCCTACAACCTCGCGCGACGGTTCTCGGGCCTCGATCACGTGAGCAACGGTCGCGCGGGCTGGAACATCGTGACGACGGCCGGCATCGAAGCGGCAAAGAATTTTGGCGTCGACGAGCAGCCGTTGCACGCCGATCGCTACGCCCGGGCGGCCGAGTTTCTCGACGTCACACTGAAGCTCTGGGACAGCTGGGAAGACGACGTCTTCGTCGGCGACAAGGCGGCGGGAGTGTGGGGTGACAGCACCAAAGTCCACCCGGCCGACCACGTGGGCAAGTACTTCTCGGTGGCCGGAGCGCTCAACAGTCCGCGTTCGCCCCAGGCTTACCCCTTGCTCGTTCAAGCCGGTTCGTCGGACGACGGCAAGGACTTCGCCGCGCGTTACGCCGAGGCCGTCTTCACCGCGCAACAGACCTTGAGTGACGCGCAGGCCTTCTACGGCGACCTCAAGTCGAGAACGCACCGCGAAGGTCGCGACCCCAGTGGCATCAAGATTCTGCCCGGCATAGTGCCGGTACTCGGCAGCACCGAGAGCGAGGCGAAGGAACGCGAAGCCGAACTCGAAGAGCACATCGTCCACGAGCACGGCCAACTCATGTTGTCGCGCTTACTGCGCGTGCCGATCGAACAACTCGATCTCGACAGCCAATTGCCAGATGACCTGCCGCCTGAGAGCGAGATCGAGGACTTCAAGAGTCGTTATTCGCTCATTGTCGAACTTGGTCGACGCGAGCACCTGACGGTGCGCCAGCTGATTGGTCGACTGGGCGGCGGTCGTGGACACTTCACCTTCGCCGGCACTCCCGAGCAGGTGGCCGACATCATCGAACTTTGGTTCACCAACGGCGCGGCTGATGGATTCAACATCATGCCGCCGCTGCTCCCCTCGGGCCTGGAGCTCTTCGTGGAACACGTGGTTCCCATCCTGCGAGACCGCGGACTATTCCGCCGCGAGTACACCGGCGTGACCTTGCGCGATCACTACGGACTGCCGCGTCCGGCCAATCAGTACGTTCGCGAGTTGAGCGACAGTGTCGCCATCTAACCAAAGAGTCGTAGCAGAGTGCTGCGCGAGTGAAAGGAGTCGATCGTGACTGTGATCGATAGGGAAGTACAGCTAGACGTCGAGTGGTTGTCGGGTTCGATCGGCGCGGTCATTCGCGGCCTCGACCTGCGCGATCTCGACGAGGAGACCGTGGCCGCTGTTCGTCAGGTGTGGTTAGAGCGAAAGGTCGTGTTCTTTCCGGGTCAGCACCTCGACCCCGATTCGCACCTGGCCTTCGCCTCGTACTTCGGGACGCCCACCGAGGGCCACCCGGTCATTCCAGGAATTGTCGGGTACCCGAACATCTTCGAGATTGACTACACCAAAGCCCGAGAGCTCTACGCCACCTACGGCGACGTGACTACGCGTCGACAGGGCATCAACTGGCACACCGACGTCACGTTCGTGAAGCGACCACCACTCGGGTCAATCTTGAACGCGAAGGTCATTCCTCCCTCGGGCGGCGACACGTTGTGGTCGGACCAGGGCGCCGCGCTTCGCGACCTCAGCCCCTCGCTCCAGCAGTACTTGTCGACGCTGCATGCGGTGCACGACGGTCGCGACACGTTCAAGAACGCCTTGGAGAAGTTCGGCAAGGCCAAGTGGGAGGGCCAGCAGTTCGAAGAACTCGAGCCGGTCACACACCCCGTCGTGCGCACCCATCCCGAAACGGGGGAGAAGGTACTCTTCGTCAACCGGGGCTTCACGTCGCACATCGTCGAGCTCGATCGTCCCGAAAGCGATGTTCTCTTGAACTTCCTCTACGAGCACTCCGTTCGCCCCGAGTTCACCGTTCGCTACCACTGGACGGCGGGAGACATCGGATTCTGGGACAACCGCTCGACCCAGCACGCGGTCGTGGGCGACTTTGGTACACAGCACCGACTCATTCAGCGGGTGACGCTCAAAGGCGACCAACCGGCCTGACCAGTCCGTGGGTGGGTTCCGGGACGTCGTGGCCCCGGGCCCACCCACGCAGTACCCGTTCGACCAGCGACGCGGTTTGGTAGGAACACTCGTTCCGTATAGTGAGTGGAGGAAAACTCTGTTTCCTGACGACACTCTTCGGAAAGGTGCCTGGCAGTGACCTCCCCAGTTAGTGATCCGATGCGTTCGGGTCTACGTAGCCGCGTGTCGCAACACGGCGCATCGAACGTCAGCGAAGTGACTCGATGATTCAAGGACCCTTGGCCGGACGGTACTCGGCCGTCGCCACGATGGTGATGTTCGCGCTGATTCCCTACTTGGCTCTTTCCGCGGCGCTCGGACCTCTGACCCCAATCATCAGTAAGCAGCTCCACATGTCCGCGCAGACGTTCAGCCTTGGCGCGGGCTTGGCGAATGCTGCGTACGCCCTAGGCACGGTGCTTGCGGTGCAGCTTGCCCAGCACTTCCCCCAGCGGCGCATGCTGGTCGTATACGCAGTCTTGCTCGTCGTCGGATCGATTCTCACAGCGTCAGCAACCAATGCGGGCATGTTCATCACGGGCCACATCATCCAGGGACTCTGCACCAGCCTCCTATTGATTTCTGCGGTGCCGCCTCTTGCCATCGGTTATCCCGCCAATAAACTGCGTGATACCGCCGTGATCATGAACATGTGTATTTTCGGAGCGGTCGCTCTGGGCCCGCTCATCGGTGGCGTGCAGGCCGAGTCGCTCGCGTGGCGACCACTGTTTTGGATCGTGGTCGGTATTGCCGTCATCGCGCTAATACTCGTATTGTTGACTTTCGAAGACTCCCCGGCAGCTAACCCCGACTCACCGCGCGACCCGTTGGCGATCGGACTGGCCGCCGTTGGTTGCGTGGCAGCATTCTTTGGGGCGTCCGAGCTCACGAGTCACGCTCTCCTAAACGCCGAAACGATCGTCCCTCTACTTGGCGGCCTTGGGCTCATCGTCAGCCTGGTTGTCTATCAGTACCGCGCGAAGCGCCCGCTGCTTACGGTCAAGACGTTGGTTACGAGTTCAATTCCCGTTGCCGGTATTGTCGTAGCGCTCTTCGCCGCGGCCGCATCTGTATCTGCCACGGCCCTCACAGTCGGCGTGCTTGAGGCGCGATACAGTCCATTGCACATCGGTCTCCTTTATTTGCCTGAAGTCGGTGGCGCCGTGCTCTCGGCGATTGCGCTCGGACTCGTTGTTCGACGACGCGCTATGCATTATTTACCGCTCGTGGGCATGATCATGCTGGCGGCCGGGATCGTCGTCTTTCGAATCTCGGTCCCATCCAGTCAAGCGATGACGTTGCTTGGCTCGGGACTAACGGGACTTGGTCTTGGCGCAACGGTGGCGCCAGCGCTGTTCGTCGCAGGTTTTTCTCTGCCGGCAGCCAATCTTCAACGAGTGTTTGCGATTGTCGAGCTCTTTCGCGCCGCGGCTGCGTTCATGGTTGCTCCGATTTTTATTCACTTCGCGGCCGCGACCGGCGGTGGCCTCGATGCGGGCACGGCCATCGCCTTGTGGGTTGGGCTCGGACTTGCCCTCGGGGGCGCCATTATCGGTATCGTCATCTACATCGTGAGTGGAGCACGGCCTCAAGCGCCGGACGTGGAGCTTTTCCTCGCGGGCGTCGAACCCGCGTGGGACTCGCCACCGCTCTTCGCGAAAATTCGGCGACGCACGACTGAGGCTAGGGTCCCAGTGATGGCAGGCGCGCTAGAAATCGAAGTCGACTGACTTGCCCACAAGTGACAAGGACGCAATGACGCCCGCTGGCCCCATCTTGTTTGTCTACGACGGATCAGCATTGGCGGCACTTGCCATTGAGCGCGCGGGACGCGAACTCGCCACCACTCGCTCTGCGCTCGTGCTCTGCGTGTGGCAGCCCGCCGATGTGGGTTTCGAGCCTGTGAGCAGGCGACCTTTCGACGCCGATGCTGCGTACGAGGTACGCCGAGCCGCTGAAGAGACGGCCGAATTCGGCGCCTCGCTTGCGCGAAACTCGGGTTTTCGAGCAAAGGGTCTGACTGTCGAAGCTGCCCCGACGTGGAAAGGGATTATTCGCACCGCTGAAGAGCACAACGTGAGCCTTATAGTTCTCGGCGCTCATCGGCATGCAGGCCTTGTCGGCCATCTGTTGGGCGGAGTCGCTGCGTCGGTCGTGTCGCACGCGGCCTGCTCGGTGCTGGTCGTGCACCAGGAGTCCTGAGCCGTATCTTCACCATGATTTACCCGGACTTGCCACGATTTTTGTTCGGCGAGATTAAGGTCGTTTGCACTGTGCAAACAGTGAACGGAGAGCAACAATGGCCAATCCAGCCCTAGCGGATCGACGGATACGAGACTTCACCCGAGTGGACAGCACGGGTCAGGGCATGACCCGTTTGGGCGTCGCGCGGGCGCTGAGCATCTTCACCCTATTCGGTTTGGTGGGCGCCGGGTTCGGCTGGCACGAGGGAGTGGGTGCTCAGATCACGAGCCACACGGAGACCCTGATTTTTGTCGCCATCATCGCGGCTTTGATTTTGTCGTTCGTGATCATGTCGCATCCCAAATTGGCCCGTTCGCTCGGGGTGGTGTACGCGATTCTTGAGGGATTCGCGGTCGGCGTCATCTCGGCCGCCTACAACGCTCAGTACCACGGGATCGTCGAGGAAGCAGTCGGCGCTACGTTCGGGGTAGCGCTGGTGGTCTGGTTTTTGTACGGCACCGGGATCATCAAAGTGACGACGCGACTCACTCGGATCATCACCACGGCCGTACTTGGCGCGCTTGTCTTTTACGGCGTGACGCTTATCGTCATGGCCTTTGGCGGACCAGACCTCGATGGTGGGGGCGGGATACTCGGCATTGGCATCTCGTTGGTATTGGCGGCCGTGGCGGCGTCGACGTTTCTTCTCGACTTTGATCGCATTGACAAACTCATTGCCGCAGGTGCCGGTCACGAGTACGACTGGTATGGCGCGTTCGGTCTCCTCATCAGTTTCATCTGGCTCTATTTGGAGATTCTGAACATCCTTGGTCGACTGCGAAGCGGCGGTGGGTCTATCCGCCGCTAAGGTGGGATCAAATCTCACTCAACGGCAGGAGTTGAGGCAAGACTCATTCAGAGTCCAAGCGGGCTAATGGGCATCCGCAAATGGTCAGCGCCTCCCATGATCGGTTGCGCTAGCCCCGCCGAACGCCCCATCACTTCCATGGCGAAGAAGTTCGATTCGGCCACGGCTCGAGATCTGCTGGCATGGAGTGTTGCTGCGGCGAGCGTCGCCCGCTTGAACATCAGCCATCCCCCCATGGTTATTCCGAAGAGTTCAAGGTAGGAAGTTGCGCCGGCGAGCGCGTCGTCGGACCTTCGGGAGAGACGTTCCAACATCCACTCGGTCGTCGATCGGAGGGTTGAAAGCGCAACGCTGAGTGATTTAATAGAGACCGCGAGCGGATCATCGGAGCTGAAGACTTCAGGAATCGCGGCCGCTATCTCGTCGAAGAGCAGAAGTACCCACTTGCCGTTATCTCGACCAAGCTTTCGGGACACCAGGTCGATCGCTTGTATCCCGTTGGTTCCCTCGTAGATAGGTGCGATGCGCACATCGCGAAGTCGCTGCGCCATTCCGGACTCTTCGACGTACCCCGCGCCACCTAGAACCTGGATGCCCAATGAGGCGGTCTGAAAACCCTCATCGGTGGACCAGGCCTTTGCGATGGGTGTTATGAGATCGACCATAGATTGCGCAGTTTCCCGATCGACGTCGTGTCGGGCGCGATCCGTCTGTGATCCTACCCAGTAGAGCAGGAGGCGAGAAGCTTGGGTTGTCGTAGACATTGTAAGGAGCATTCGTCGAACATCGAGGTGCTCGACGAGTGACGATCGCATAGGCGCCTCGACACCGTATGCCCGACCCTGGAGACGCTCCGTTGCGTACTCAAGCGCGTGCTGGAATGCACGTTCGCCGACGGCCGGTCCTTGCATACCGATGGAAAGTCGTGCCGCATTCATCATCGTGAACATTGCTCGCATGCCGCCGTGCAGCGGGCCGACTAGTTCACCGATCGCATGTTCGAAAAACATCTCGCAAGTTGGGCTGCCATGGATCCCGAGTTTCTCTTCAATTGCGACGCAGTTGACAGTATTGCGCTCGCCTAGGGAACCGTCTGACGTTAGGAGAAACTTCGGCACCACGAAAAGTGAGAGACCTTTGGTTCCAAGGGGAGCGTCTGGCGTGCGAGCGAGCACGAGGTGGATAATGTTGCTGGCGAGATCGTGCTCGCCCCAGGTAATAAAAATCTTGGTTCCACTTATGCGCCATTCCGACGGTCCGCAGGGCTCCGCTAGGGTACGAATTTCACCCAAATCCGATCCGGCGTCTGGTTCAGTTAGGTTCATCGTCCCGGTCCACTCGCCCGTTAAGAGCCTGGGCAGGTATGTCATTTGCTGTTCGATCGATCCCCAATTGAGTAGGGCGTCGATTGCCCCTTGCGTCAGAACTGGGTTAAGCGACAGGGCCATATTTGCCGATGCAAATATCTCTTGTTGCGCCAAGGCAACGACGGAAGGGAGGTCGCCGCCGCCAAAATCCCGAGGGAATGGAAGACCCCCCCAGCCGCCTTCTACGTAGAGACGATAGGCATCGTGATATTCGCTTGGCGTCGTTACTGAGTAAGTAAGGGCATCGAAGCGCGCGCCGACAAGATCTCCTGCACGGTCGCTGGGCGCGATTGCATCAGCAGCCAATCGCCCGAACTCCTCCAAAGCGAGAAGTATTGATGCCCGATCAATGTGGCTAAAGGCGTCGAGATCCAAGAGTTCATTAAGACCCGCAACATCTAGGGCCAGCGCCACGTCTTCGATTGGCGCGCGATAAGGCGACGTGTTACCGCGCACGAGGTTGCTGTCGCTCGGTCGTCCCTCGTGGAATCGTGTGCTCACATGTTCCTCCGGTAAACGCCACCGACCTCGAATAGAGCATTCGTGATCTGGCCGAGAGATGCATGGCGGACAGTGCCCATCAAAGCAGCGAAAATGTTGCCTCCCCGTAACGCCGTGTTGCGAAGTTCGGCGAGCGCTTGGGAGCTGTCATTTGCATGACGGCGCTGAAAGTCTTCGAGTCGGCGAATCTGTCCATCCTTTTCCTCTTCGGTCGCCCGTGCCAACTCGATATCCGCTGGTGAGTCATTGATCCCAGGAGCCGTGAACGTATTGACTCCAACGATGGGCAGCGACCCGTCGTGTTTTGCATGCTCATATAGCATCGAGTCATCTTGTATTCGTCCGCGCTGGTAGCCCGTCTCCATTGCACCTAACACTCCACCACGCTCGGAGATGCGTTCTAGTTCATCGAGCACTGCTCGTTCTACGAGATCAGTTAGTTCTTCGACGACGAAACTTCCTTGCAGTGGGTTTTCGTTGGTCGCAAGACCCCACTCCTTGTTGATGATGATCTGAATGGCGAGAGCGCGTCGGACGGATTCCGCAGTTGGTGTCGTCACCGCTTCGTCGTACGCGTTGGTATGGAGGCTATTGGCATTGTCGTATATCGCACAAAGCGCTTGAAGCGTCGTTCGAATATCGTTGAAAGCCATCTCCTGCGCGTGTAACGATCGACCCGACGTTTGCACGTGATATTTGAGTTTCTGAGAACGCTCGGAGGCACCATAACGTTCACGCATCGTCACCGCCCATATTCGCCTCGCGACTCTGCCGATAACGGTGTATTCGGGATCCATGCCGTTCGAGAAGAAAAATGAAAGATTTGAGGCGAAGTCATCGACCGACATCCCTCTCGCCAAATAGGACTCAACGTAGGTAAATCCGTTGGCGAGTGTGAAGGCGAGTTGGGTGATCGGATTGGCACCAGCTTCAGCGATGTGATACCCAGAAATCGAAACGGAGTAGAAGTTCTTCATTTTGTTCTCGACGAAGTACTCCTGAATGTCGGCCATCACCGCGAGAGAGAACTCAGTGGAGAAGATGCAGGTATTCTGCCCCTGATCTTCCTTCAAAATATCGGCCTGAACTGTGCCGCGAACCGATTGAAGAGCAGAAGAGAAGATCTCGTCCGACTCCAAATCGTTGGGATCTCTTCCCTTATCGAGGATGAAACGATCTATTTGTTGGTCGATCACCGTATTCAAGAACATTGCCAAAATCGTTGGTGCCGGTCCGTTTATTGTCATGGAGACAGACGTTGAAGGTTCACAAAGGTCGAAGCCGTCGTAGAGGGTTTTCATGTCATCTAGCGTGGCAATCGATACTCCTGAGGTACCTATTTTGCCGTACACGTCAGGTCGGGTGTCAGGATCTCGTCCGTAAAGCGTCACCGAGTCAAAGGCGGTCGACAGGCGTGTTGCCGGTTGGTCCGCGGAGAGCAAATGGAAGCGACGATTCGTACGGAACGCATCACCCTCTCCTGCGAACATTCGCGCGGGATCTTCGTTCTCGCGCTTCAGCTGAAAGACTCCGGCGGTAAAGGGAAAATAGCCGGGAAGATTCTCCGCGCGCAGCCAGCGATAGAGCTCGGGTTGATCAGTGATGCGTGGCAGCGCCACTCTTGGCACAGGTGTTCCCGAAAGCGATATGCGCCTAAGCGGCGTCCGACGTTCGCCACTGGAGGTGCAAATCACAAGCTCATCTTGTGAGAGTTCACCCTTTCGAACGGCGAAATCCTCCAATAGCGCGCGGCTATCGAGCACGACCTCGCGCGAACGAATGTCTGCTAGTTCAGCGAGAGTTTCGGGGATCTCGTTCGAACGCTCTCTGAGTTGGTCGATGACGCCATCGACTTCGGCCATTCGGCGCAATGCGGACGTCTGCATTTCAGTCGCCAGATGGTAGGCGCGAATGGTGGCCGCGATCTCGGCCAAATATCGGATTCTCTCGGCCGGAACGATCGGTGACGAAGAGATGGAGACCTTCGAGGTAACTGGCGGAAGCTGAGGTTCGTTCGTCGCGAGGCCCTTGCCTTGTAGTTCGTCGCGTAAGAACTGGTAGAGCGCGGTGGTGCCTTCATCGTTGAATCGCGAAGCGATCGTGCCAAAGACCGGGGTTGAATTGATGTCGGTACCAGAGCTGGCGTGGCTCCGAATCCACTGGCGCGAGACTGAGCGCAGAGCGTCTTCGGCTCCTCGGCGATCAAATTTATTAATTGCGATCACGTCTGCGAGGTCGAGCATGTCAATCTTCTCGAGTTGGGATGCAGAGCCGAACTCCGGCGTCATGACATAGAGAGAGAGGTCTGCTACTTCCGTAATTGCCGCGTCTCCCTGACCGATGCCAGGCGTCTCCAAAATAATGAAGTCAAAGCCGGCGGCGCGACAGGCCGCGATTACATCCGGTACCAGCTCGGGTATCTCCGAGGAGCTGCCCCGAGTCGCTAGTGAGCGGAAGAATATTTGCGGTGAGTCGATCGCGTTCATCCTGATTCGATCACCCAGAAGCGCTCCGCCGCTCCGCCGCTTCGTGGGATCAACAGCCAGTACAGCAATACGAAGCTTGTCGCCCTGGTCGAGACGAAAACGTCGAATCAGTTCGTCAATGAGGGACGACTTGCCCGACCCACCTGTACCGGTGATCCCAACAACCGGTGATCCATAGTGCTTCGCGGCGATTTTCAACTCTTCGCTCATCTCGGAGCTCAATGCTCCCGCTTCGATCGTCGTTATGAGGCGAGCTAGGACTCGAACATCTCCCGAAAGAATGTCATCGATGTTCAACTCGCGCTGCTCGGTGAGGTCTACGTCGCACTCTCGAATGAGCACATTGATCATTTGGGCCAGTCCGAGATGCTGGCCATCGGCGGGAGAAAAGATTTTGCGGACTCCGTACGCTTCAAGCTCAGCGATCTCGGTCGGGATGATGACGCCCCCGCCACCGCCGAAGACTCGTACGTCACCTCGACCTTCGCCACGGAGCCGATCGACAAGATATTTGAAATACTCGACGTGACCGCCTTGATACGAACTGATTGCCACGCCCTGTACGTCTTCGGCGACGGCTGCCGCAACCACTTCGTCGACGGAGCGATTGTGACCCAAGTGGATCACTTCGGCACCCTGCGCCTGAAGCAGCCGCCGCATGATATTGATTGCCGCGTCATGACCATCAAACAAGCTCGCGGCCGTGATGAAGCGGACAGGGTACTGAGGTCGGAACAAGGTCTCGGTCGGAAAATTTGAGGTATTGGGCGCGGAGGTCATAGGTAGGACAATAGTTGGATGTCCATCGACTTTCTAGTGTCGACTGACCCGAACTGTTGTTGAAACACAGTTCTTTCAAGGGCGACTGGTAATCTCGGACTCTCAGCGGCCGCCACCACGGCGACCCTTGACGTGCAGAAGGTAGAGGCGTGGTCGTTTCGAAACCCCTCAGTTTTGACCCTATTGAAGAGGCGCGTCGACAATGGAATGCGCACGGTTGGATTGATTCCGCGGACGGAATGGCACTTGTTACCTCAGTCATCCGAGCACAACAGATCTACCTTGCACGAATAGACGTCGAACTTCGTCCATTGCATCTGACCTTCGCGCGCTTTGAAGTACTTACCCTCTTGAGCTTCGCCCGGTCGGGCTCACTTCCGATGAGCAGAATTGGAGTGCGTCTGCAGGTGCACCCAACAAGTGTTACCAGCAGCGTCGATCGCCTTGAAGACCAGGGTTTCGTACGCAGACACGCGCACGCAACAGACCGACGTACGACCTTGGTGGAGATTTTGCCCGCTGGCCGTCAAGTGCTGAAGAGTGCAACCGTCGCGCTAAACGACCGCGTCTTTTCCAAACCCAGCGTGTCAACGAAAGACGCTCGTAATCTGTTCTTAATGCTGAAGACACTTCGCGCGGCAGAAGGTGACTTTTAGTTTCCAGTCTTGGCTCGACCTTGAGGCTGAGTGTTTGGAGTGCTCGAGTGATAACTCGACTCGTGCGAGCATGCCCCGGCTACACGGAAGGACCGCCGGCAACGTAAATGACTTGACCCGAAACGAACGACGCTTCTTCTCGAACGAAAAAGGAAACGGTTGCCGCTATGTCCTCGGGCTGCCCGACGCGTGCCACTGGGATGGCTTTTGCTGCGGCAACTTTAAAGTCTTCGAAACTGACTCCCATGCGCGCCGCGGTGCTCGCCGTCATATCGGTTTCAATGAAACCTGGAGCAACCGCGTTAACGGTGATGCCGAACTTTCCAAGTTCTATTGCTAGCGTCTTAGTAAAGCCTTGGAGACCCGCCTTCGCCGCGGAATAGTTTGCTTGCCCGCGATTACCTAGTGCCGATGTGCTCGAAACATTTACTATCCGACCCCAGCCTAACTCGGTCATGTATTTCTGGGTAGAACGACTCATGAGAAACGAACCCCGCATGTGGACGTTCATCACCGAATCCCAATCGACCACCGACATCTTGAACAGCAAATTGTCGCGCGTTATTCCAGCATTGTTCACCAGGACTGTGGGAGAACCGAGACCTTCAGCAACGCGCCTGACGGCTCGTTCCACCGATTCTTCATCGGAGACGTCAACGGCGACGGGCAGAGCTTCGCCGCCCGACGCGGTGATCTCGCCTGCGATGGTCTTACACGCCGACTGGTCGAGGTCAAGAATCGCGACAGAGAAACCATCCTCACTAAGTCGGCGCGCTACGGCCGCTCCAATTCCGCGGGCAGATCCCGTAACGATGGCTGTACGACGTTGGTCGGGCATATCTCTCCTTAGTGCTGAGGTGCGGATGGTGCGGATGGCGCGGAAAGTTTACGCTCGAAAGAATCACTGCGGATCACGGTTGGCCATCGGAGATTGTTCCGTTCCGACGAAAGTCGCTCGACGTCGTTCGGCGAAGGCCCTGATGCCTTCCACGCCGTCAACGGTGCCAGACAGAGATGCAATACTCCTCGACTCCTCCGCCAAATGGTCAATCAGAGAGTCGTTGGTCGCTGCTCGCAGTAGTCGAGTCGACGCGCCGTACGCAGCAGTCGGACCCGCCGAAATACTCGACGCGAGATCCTCGGAAACACGGCTCAGTTCATTGTCGGCCACGACTCTGCTGACGATACCCCAAGAGAGGGCTTCGTCTGCTGTAAGTACTCGGTTTGTGAGAGTGAGTTCGATTGCTCGGCGTAGACCAACGTGCCTAGGCAAGAACCAGCTTGAAGACCCGTCGGGTGAAAGTCCAAGTGCCGTATAGGCCATGAGAAACTTGGCCGAGTCGCTTGCGATTGCCAGATCGGCGGCGCAGACAAGACCTAAGCCCGCGCCGGCCGCGGATCCCTGCACCGACGCGATGACAGGGGCATCCATTTGGACGAACGTGGTAATTCCTGAATGAAGGTGGGTCGTTACTTCCGCGATGTGATTGGGAATATCTGGCTGCGCATTGAAACTCTTGACGTCTCCGCCGGCGCAGAACTGCGAACCGTCCGCTGACATCAGTACGACTCTTACTTGGTTTTCGAGGCACTCGAATGCGGTCCGCTCGAATTCGCGCGCGAATGCTAGGTCAATGGCATTCGCAGCCTCGGGTCGGCAAAAAGTCACCCGGCCGATTTCGTCGCTGATCTCGAGCCGCATCCGTTCGTTATCCATTAGTTCGCTCGATGCACATGCCAGTTGCGAAGATTACAGATGCCACGAACGACCACCATACCGACAGTTTCGCGCAGAGATGCGCATCTCAATACGCGCGGCAATCAGGCTCCAGTTCTTCCACCCGTGCAAAAGCGAGCTCTGCGAGAGTCCGTGGGCGAAGTTCGTCGCCCGGTTTTGTGACATCGTGCCATACTTCAACTCATGCGTGCGATCATCTGCGATGGGCTTCATTCCATCAGTGATGAGGAGTTTCGAGTGGTGGACGTGCTTGAACCGGCTCCAACGAATCATCAGATTCTCGTCAACGTAAATGTCGCGGGCCTGACATATCTTGATGCGCTAATCGCAACCGGTAAGTACCAAGTCAAATTTCCAGCGCCATTCGTCCTTGGCGGCGAATTCGTTGGTCGCGTGGAGAGCGTTGGCGACAAAGTCGCTGGCTTTGCCAAGGGAGATTTGGTCGTCGGACAGACAATCGTAGGAGCGCTCGCCGAGAAAGTCGTGGCTTCGGCGGATCAACTCATTCCGTTGCCAGCAGAGTTCGATCTACCGATTGCCGCGACCATGTTGCAAAGCTACGCAACAGCTCTCTACGCCTTGACACGTCGAGTTTCAGTCCGGGAGGGCGATACCGTACTTGTTCTCGGAGCTGGCGGAGGAGTCGGCCTTGCATGCATCGATGTGGCTATCGCGTCCGGTGCTCGCGTTATCGCAGTCGCTTCAAGCGAACGGAAGCGAAGTCTTGCTACAGCTATGGGGGCGACGGCCACGATAGATCCCAATCTCGAAAACGTGAAATTGCGCGTGCGCGAGTACTCGAAGACAGGAGCAGATATCGTTGTGGACCCGGTAGGAGGCTCCGTCGCCGAGCCTGCGCTACGAGCCCTTGGATCAGGCGGGCGTTATCTAGTCATTGGATTCGCTTCTGGGACGATTCCCTCAATCCCAATTAATCTCGTCCTGCTCAATAATCGCGAGATGTTGGGAGTCGATCTCGGCTCACTGACGATGAATGATCCAGGATTGGTGAAGGCCATCAACATTGAGGTTGTTTCCGGCGTTCAGGGGCAGAAATATCGGCCGACGGCGCCAGAGTTGGTGGGACTGGCACAGGTCGGACCCGTGTTGAGGGGCCTCGTGGATCGAGGGCTAAGTGGGAAGTTTGCCGTTGACATTCGCGGAGAACGAGTGCGACCTGAAACTCAGCAAACGCAGTTGCACATCCCACCCGAATAGTTATAATCAATTGCCAGTTACCAATTGCGTTTTGAACGGAGCCGTGGGGGACGAGTTGATTTTACGGTGCCAATTGTCGATTTCCCGGATTTTTCGACAGCGTTTCAACAATCTGCAAGTGATCGAGAGTCTCGAGAGGACGGTGGGGTAATGGGAGAAGATAGCCACGAAGCCAATGATCGGGCACCGATGCTGGAAGCCGAACAAGAAGATGAGAGACCGCAGGCAGAGGCCGCACGTCACGGGGATGTCGCTGTGATCTTGATTGACTCGGCTCGATATTGTGATGATCGAAATGTCGGCGACGTAGTGATTGCGGGCTCCTATGGAGGCACTTTGCCTGCCCGGCTCGTGGCACCCCACCGACCTCGTGGAGCGATTTTCCACGATGTGGGCATCGCCGCTGACGGCTCCGGCATCGTCGGTCTTTCATATCTTGAGGCGTTGGGCATACCGGCCGCCACGGTGGAGGGAACTACTGGTGAATTAGGTAATGCTCGTGATATGTACGAGAACGGTCGTATTTCACGGGCGAACGTCCTGGCTGGGCGGTGCGGAGTCGAGCAGGAAATGACTGTCATCGATGCGGCGCTCCGTTTAGCAACCGGGGAACCTGGAGACCGGTCGGTTGGAACGAAGGTCCGCCGCAAGGTGGTGGCCGATTCGGGCTCTCGACAGATCGTGGTCACCGACTCAATCGTTTTTGCTCGGCCTGAAGATGCGGCCAACGTTCTCGTCACGGCTGGCCATACGGGGAGTACTGGCGCAAAGTTCATTGAAGAAGTTTCGCCATGGGGATTCATCTGTGCCGATGGCGGAACCGCAAAGAATGGCTCTGGGTACGCCGGGTTGTCAGTTCTCGATGGCGTTGGGCTCGCTGGAGCCTGTTATGACGTTATGACTGCTGCAATGGGAGACGCATACGACGCATGGGATCGCGGATTGATCTCTCAAGTTAATGAGTTGGCTGCCTCGAGAGGCGTGGCTGCTGGCCAGACCGTTCAAGAGGCAGCTCACCTACTGTTGGCGGATAGTGTTCAACGCTCCTAGTGAGGCGCATCAAAGTGATGGCGTACTGACGCTAACGGGGCCCTTCTGGGACGCCTGCGCATCGGGACGTCTGGTTCGACCCGTTTGCTCGCGATGTCAGACCAACTTCTTCACCCCGTCACTTGCCTGTCCCAATTGCCTCTCACTCGACTGGTCTTACGAGACGAGTACGGGAGCGGGGCAGGTCTACAGCCACACGACCATATTTCGGGGACCGGATCCGTCATGGGTTGTTCCATATGTCTTGAGCATCGTCGATATGGACGAGGGATGGTCCATGCTGAGCCGACTGCTGATCTCCCCGCCAGACGACGCCGTGCCGGGAACTCTCATCGGGCTCCCCGTAAACGTTGATTTTGTGCTTGAGGATCGACCTCCATTTCGGACGTTGCCCATATTCATTCCTCGAGAGGACAGCCCTTGAGCGCAGGAATAGCAGTATCGCGACAAGCGCAACGTCGGCCGAACGATCTCGCGCTCTTCGATCACAAGAGGCGTCTTACCTGGAAAGACTTCGATGAGCGCACCAATCGATTAGCTCATTCATTGACCGAGCGGTTCGGTGTTCAACTCGGTGATCGCGTCGCACTCTTATGTCCGAACCGGCTCGAAGTGGCGGAGGTACTGACGGGAACGCACAAGGCCGGTGGGGTATATGTCGGTCTAAATTTCCGAATGACCGACAACGATCTCGATGGGGCTATCGAAAACGCGCAACCTCGACTGTTGATTGGGGCCGGCGAGTTCGCAATTGAGGCGCGAGCCCTTGCAACCCGCCACAACATTGCGTGGCTGGATCTTGACGATCCCTCGGAAGACGGCTATGAACGTGCTTTGGCGTTGGTCTCGTCCGATAGTCCCTTCACCTTGCACGCTCGGGCGGGAACCGATGATGCATGCATCGTCTACACATCGGGCACAACTGGTAGCCCCAAGGGTGTTTTGTTCACGCACGACGCGATGATCCAGCACGCCATGGTGACGTGTCTGGAGTACGAAATCTCATCGCAGAGCCGGTACCTCATCCAGATTCCGCACAACTCCAGCGTGAACATCACAATGATGCCGTGCTTTGTGATCGGCGCCGCCCTTGGGTTTTCGGACAATCGTAGCTTTGATCCCGAGCGTTTTGCCGATGTCGTGAAGAGCGAGAGCGTCACGCACACTTTTCTTGTGCCAACCCAGTTGATGCGAATTCTCGATTGCACGAAAGATCTTGAAGGGCGACTCGACTCGGTTCAGACGCTTGGGTACGGGTCGTCTCCGATCTCGCCTGATCGATTGGGTCTCCTGGTAGAAAGATTTGGCTCGATCTTCATTCAGCTCTATGGCATGGCTGAGATCGCCTCGATTGGAACCTTGCTGCGTAAAGATGACCACCGCCGAGCTCTGATGGAAGATCCTCGTCTACTTCGATCCGCCGGCCGCTCGTCCTATGGGGTCGATGTGCGTGTGGTGAACGAAGAAGGACGTGATGCTAGGTCTGGCGAGCGCGGAGAAGTGGTTTTCCGAGGCGGGCACATCATGAAGGGCTATTACAACGACCCGAGTCGAACCGCTGATGTGCTGATTCACGGCTGGATACATTCTGGGGACGTCGCCGAGATTGACGATAACGGGTATATCTACATCGTCGATCGACTGAAAAACCTCATCATTCGAGGTGGACAGAACATTGCGCCAACGGATATCGAGAATGTTTTCTATCGACATAGTGCGGTGCTGGAAGTAGCCGTTGTGGGCGCACCGGATCCGGAGTGGGGAGAACGAATCGTCGCGTTCGTGGCGCTTCGGCCGGGCCAAAGTGTGAGCGAAGCGGATCTTCTCGCTCACGCGACCTCGGAGCTGCCGAAGTTTGTACGGCCAGAAGAAGTGACAATCGTGGAGTCTCTGCCGAAGAACGCGGTGGGCAAGATTGACAAACAAGCGGTGCGCCGTGTGCTGTGGAATGGCGAGCGCCAGGTGTGAGCACCTCTTTTGGAAGCGCACTGAGCGACGTTGCCATCGTTGGTGTGGGACGCACGAAGATGGCCCGCCGATTGGAAGTCAGCACGCTCGAGGCGTGTCTGGAAGCGAGCTTGTTGGCCCTTGCAGATGCGGGACTAACTGTTCGCGACATTGACGGGATTTCAGCGCGATGGCCTGGTCCGGGGGGTACCGTCTTTCACCCAGGCTCGTCGGATTGGTCGAAATTGCTCGGTATTCCTTTGCGGTGGATTGGCGACACGTATCCCCAGGGCGTTCCGGCTGCATTGGAGGCGGCGGCGGCAATACTGACCGGCCAATGCGACACAGTGTTGGTGGTCGGAGGGCAAACTGACTTGGCGGGAATGGGGACGGTGGCGTCATATACGCGCCCGGACAATGAGTTTGTCTCCTGTTGGGGATCGATTACGCAAGCTCAGTTTGCTCTCGTCGCCCAGGTGTACCTGGCGTCGTACCGCCCTGATCGAACGCGCGTCGCGTCTCTGGCCGCTGACATTCGAAACGCGGGCTCAGAGAATCCCGACGCAGTGATGGCGGGACGAGGTCCCTATACGGCACCGGACGTGCTCGCCTCTCCGATGATCGCTAGCCCGTTGCACCTACTGGAGGTGTGTCTCGCCACCGAAGGCGCCGCGGCGATGGTGCTGACATCGCGGTCTCGTGCCCGCGATCTTCGTCAAGTTCCTATTCAACTCCTCGGGGGCGCCAGCGAATGGTTTCGTCAGCAATACGTCGATCCTCCGAGATTCGATGAGGTGAGCCGAATTGGCGAGGACGCCGCCCGTCGTGCTTTTGCGATGGCGTCGATGTCGCCAGCCGACGTCGACGTTCTGGAACTCTATGACATCAACATCTTCGAGGTTGTTCGCCAACTTGAAGTCTTGGGATACTGCGGCAAAGGTGAGGGCTCGGACTTCGCCTACGAGGCGGGAATATCGGCGGAAGGTCGGTTGCCCATGAACACCGACGGCGGTCTATTGTCTTTCGCGCACATTGGTTGGGGCGGTCCTACTCTTAAAATCATTGAGGCCGTGAAACAACTCAGAGGTCTGGCGGGGCCGGGTCAAGTCAACGACGCTCGCACTGCTCTCGTTACCGGCGCGGGATCGGGCGCCCAGTATTACAACCTCATGTTGCTTGGTCGCGATGGTTGATGTCAACGATCGTTGGCAGGCACCTGCGCCATGCATGATGGCTCGTTGCACTCGGGGGAGCTGGTCAGGGTTGGGTGAGGCAGTGGCGCAGGTGCCCTCAATTCATTATAATCAAAACCCTTAACGATCCATAGTTCTAATACTTGGTTCCGGGCAGCTGAAGAATGTGGTTCGGTTGGAAAACAACGTGGGAAAGAGACTCGAATGTCGTTGAAAGATCTGACCATCGTGATCACGGGGAGTGCTCGGGGAATTGGAGCCGCCACGGCCAGCATGGCGGCGGCGCGGGGAGCCAACGTTGTGGTTTCCGACATCAATGATGAGGCGGGTGAAGAAGCGGTCGCCAAGATTCTCGACAGTGGCGGCAACGCGATTTACGCCCACTGCGACGTCTCGTCGGAGTCGGAAGTCACAGCTTTGATGAAAACGGCCGCCGGAAAGTTTGGTGGCATTGACGTGCTTCATAACAATGCGGGTATTCACGAGCGAATGGTCTCGGCGGACTACACATTCGAATCAATGTCGGTTGAGACATTCAATCGCGTAATGAACATCAACGTCGGTGGTGCCTTCATGTGCGCAAAAGCGGCGTTGCCGTACTTGAAACTAAGCGCACGTTCGCCTTCGGTGATCAACGCTGGATCGACCGCGTCGTATGTGGCTTTCCCTTCCGGCCTGGCATACGGAACTAGTAAAGGAGCGCTCGCTCAGTTTACGAAGAACCTTGCAGTCGCGCTCGCACCATATGGAATCAGATCGAACTGCTACTGCCCATCTTCCGTTGACACTGACATGGTGAGGGACGTCGTCGCGGGGGCCATGGCGAGTCCCATTGACACTCACCTCGTTCGTCGCATAGGCGAACCTGAAGACGTTGCGGAACTGGTTTGTTTCTTGGCGAGCGACCAATCGTCCTTCGTTAATGGGGTGACTTGGTTGATCGACGGCGGTGCACTGGCCTGGCGATACACCCTTTCTTCACTCGGGATGTGAAGTTCTTCGCGCTCGTTGATTTGAGACAAGCGTCCTCTCCGGCGCGTTTCAATAGTTCACGACGCAACCTTTTGCTAAAGGGGGAATTTCATGATAATGTTTAGGAGTAATTAATGGGAGAAACGAAATGCAGGTGACCCAGACCGGGGCATTAATCGTTGAGATGGCCGGAGAGTTTGCGAGGCGAGAGATAGCGCCACGCGTTGCACAATACGACCACGATGAGAAGATTCCGAGAGATCTCCTTGATCAGATGGCCGAGCTCGGGTTTTTTGGCGGCGTCATACCGGTCGAAATGGGAGGACTTGGTCTCGATCATCGAACATTCGCTGCACTTGTAGAGGAAGTAAGTCGCTCGTGTCAAATTATGGGCACGCTCGTTTCCATGCCCTCGGGACTGGTCGGATCCGGAATAGAACGATTTGGCACTGAAGAACAAAAGCAACGGTTCTTGAAACCGCTGGCTGAAGGGAAGATCTTCGGAGGGTCCGCCGTAACCGAATCTCAGTCCGGCAGCGATGTGGCAGGTATGCGTACCACCTACAAAAGGGACGGCGAGAGTTTCGTTCTCAATGGGACGAAAGCGTGGATCTCAAACCTGGATATCGCTGAGTTTTTTCTCTCGTTCGCAACGCATGATCGCTCACTTCGACATGCCGGCATTACTGCCTTTTTGATACCGCGCGACACTCCCGGACTAGAGCTCTACCCCTACCACGACAAGCTCGGTTTTCGTCCAATCTGTACGGGAGAAGTTGTCTTTAGCGACATGCACCTCGGTCCAGAAGCTCTGCTGGGCGAGGAGGGGCACGGATTTGAAGTTGCGATGACGGCTGTTGAGCGGGGTCGTCTCGGTGTAGCCGCCCGATCTGTTGGCTTGGCACAGGCATGTCTCGATGGGGCGGTGAGTTACGCGAAAGAACGGATCGCTTTTGGACACCCGATTTCGGAGTTTCAAATTGTTCAATCGAAGATTACCGATATGGATCTGGGCGTGCATACGGCCAGGCTCCTGGTCAAAGACGCAGCGGACGCACTGGAGCGTGGCGAGCGGGCTCGGCGGTTGACCAGCATGGCGAAAATGTACGCCAGCGACGTTGCATTTCGAAGTGCAGCGGACTCGATGCAGATTCATGGAGCGAATGGAGTATCACCGGAATATTCAGTTGGTCGACTCTTCCGCGATGCAAAGGTTTTGCAAATCGTCGAGGGGAGCAATGACCTTCACCGGTCTTTGCTAGGTGAAATGGCGTTGGGCATACGGGCAGATTCGTAATGAATGTTGGAATCGAGGCGATTGGGCTCTATGTTCCTCGAGGCCGCCTAGCCGTCTCTGAGTTGCGGCGGCATTGGCCCGGAGTACCAACTCCAGGCGGAATTCGAACGGTCTCCGTCGCCGGTTATGACGAAGACATAATCACAATGGGAATCGAATCTGCGGAACTTGCCCTTGGCTCCATAGCCGCGTCTCCTGAATCGATCGACCTTTTGGTTGTCGCCACTTGCTCATCGCCATATATGGAGCATTCGGCGGCTGCTGAGGTTGCCCGCGGCCTTGGACTTGCACGTTCGGTGAACTTCATTGATCTGGCAGGCTCGACTCTGGGCGGAGCCACAGCGCTGATTACCGCGTACAACGCCGTCCGATGCGGCGCATCGCGCCGTGCCCTCGTCGTCGCCTCGGAGCGGCGCCGGGGCGCGCCTGGAACCGCAGTTGAGGCGCTCGGGTCAGGCTCCATTGGAGTGATTGTTTCGGAAGGTGCGCCATCGACGATTGGCTCATTCGCTTCGGTGCGCCACGGTGTACCAACCCGTTGGAGACCTGAAGGGTCGCTGGTTCTTCGGAACTATGACGATGCCCGTTATGAATTGGTCGAGCAGATTCAGCCGGCGGTTGCTGGAGTGCTCAAAGAATTGGCTTATGCAAAGAGCACCTTCCTTGCTGTTGGTCCTCTGGATGTCCGTTCTCGGGCGGCGCTGCGCCATGCTATGAAGGTCGAGAGCGACGCTGACACCTTTGACTTTGCAGGCACCGGAGATCTAGGTGCGGCCGGACCGTTGTTTGATCTAGCTGAGATCATTGCCAATCAAGACTCCGCGTCGATTGCGTGTGTAAGCGTTGAGTCAGGGTCTGGGGCGTCCGGGTTCGCGCTGCAGGTTCACGGAACGGTACCCATATCCCGCTTCGAACCCACGCCGATCGCTGTTGATTACGTTGGGTACCTTCAGCGCTTCGGGGCCCTCGAAGGTCCGACGCCACCCGCACCGATTGTGCCCTACGCCGCAACCCCGGGTGCTTCACGAAGCGACCTTGAGGGAAGTTTGGTGGGCGATCGCTGCGCGGCGTGCGGATCGCTAAACATTCCTCCACGCCGACTCTGTGTAGAGTGCGGTGGGGTTAGCTTGACACGCGAGCGGGTCACGCACTTCGGAACCATTGTTACCTACAACGTCCAACACGTCGTTGCTGTCTTCCCTGAGCCCTCACCGGTGGCCGTCGGCGTCATTCTTCTCCAGGGCGAGAAAGCCTCTCGAGGTGGACAGGTTTCTGCAATGTTCACTGACTCGAATCTCGAAGAGTTGGAGATCGGTCAGCCCGTCGAACTCGTGTATCGACGGATTGGTGTTGATGACGGCTTAGTGAAGTACGGATGGAAAGTACGCACAATGGTTCCTGCGGCTGGTGATTCGCGGGATCCCCTTGCGAAGAGGACGGGAGCTCTTGAATGATTGGCTCAGGAGTTTCGGTGGTGGCGGCAGGGATGGTTCGATTCGGGGAGCGATTCGAATCGAGTTACGAAGACTTGATGACTGAAGTTTGGATCGAATTATTTTCTGAACCAGAAGCAGACCTGACACCTGATCGGATTCAGGCCGCGTGGCTCTCTACGGCACTGGGCGGGCTAATTCGTCGTGAGGCGGTGACCGGAGCCAGTCTTGCCGACCCACTGCACTTTTTCCCCCGTCCGGTGACACGAATCGAAAACGCATGCGCGGGAGGGAGCGACGCCATCCGTAACGCGGCGTTCGCCGTGGCTGCGGGAATCTATGACGTTGTTGTGGTTCTTGGTGTTGAAAAGATGCGTGATCTTCCTACAAAGGCGAGTCTCATCGCCCAGCGGGGGACGATGAGTCACCTGTGGTGGCATCCGCGCGGGGCCACCTCCCCCTATTTGTTCGGGCAGCACGCCACGGTAATGCTCGAGCAGGGCCGTATTACCCGTGAGGACATGGCGCTCGTGTCGGTGAAGAATCACGATCACGGAAAACTGAACCCCAATGCTTTCATGCGTAAGCCTGTCACGATAGAGCAGGTCCTCGCCTCGCCGCCGGTTTGTGAGCCGCTGACAGTTCTGGATTGCTGTCCAACAACGGACGGCGCCGCCGCGGTGGTCTTGTGTCGAAGCGATCTGGCAGCGCAATATACGAGTGCCCCGATCGAGCTCGTGTCCACGGGGTTGGCGACCGACACCATGTACTCGCAGAATAAGTCAGTCTTTGGTGAGCAGGCTGCTGTCATCAAAGCTGCGCGGGACGCATACGCGATGGCGGGATTGTCACCGAGCGATATCGACGTCGCCGAGCTCCACGACTGTTTCACGGTTGCTGAGCTTCTCGCGTACGAGGATCTGGGTTTCTGTGAAAAGGGTGGCGCCTCATCGTGGCTTCGATCGGGCGCGCCCGAGTTAGGTGGTTCGCTTCCGTGCAATCCAAGTGGAGGGCTTCTTTCAAAAGGGCACCCGATCGGGGCTACCGGGGTGGCGCAACTCTGCGAGGTGTTTTGGCAGTTGCGGGGTGAGGCTGG
>Ga0182030_10007313_pt1 | contig 23072 bp, 21 predicted proteins | sample 812S3MmetaG_FD_121299 | JGI IMG/M metagenome (GOLD analysis project Ga0182030, IMG submission 121299) | Permafrost microbial communities from Stordalen Mire, Sweden - 812S3M metaG (Illumina Assembly) | ecosystem: Environmental > Terrestrial > Soil > Wetlands > Permafrost | place: Sweden...
AAATAAGACAAATCAGTATATAGTTTTACAAAAATTAGACTCTTCTACCCGGCAGTGACGGTCTATAAGATCATTATATTTACATACAGCTCCAATATAGCTGCTCATTCATGAACCATGCCCCCAATGTCTGCAATCCTGTATGCAGAGAGCATTTCATCGGTCGTCTCTGTGACTGTTGTCGTCTTATATATCTCTGGGACTGTTCTCATCTTATATATCTCTGCGAAACCAGCCGCTGTCAATAATTCACAGTCAGACATGTCCTGATGTCCTGATGTCGCATAGCCTCCCTTAGCACTAAACTGACATTTGATTCACCTCCAACCTACCTAGTCGCAGCATTCATAGAAAAACACAAACCATTTCCACCCACGCAGTATTTCTTGCTCTTTCTTCACGACCAACTTTGCATTATAACGTTTGATTTCTTGTAATAATAGGATTTGACATCAACAAGATTGTACAACATTTGTATTCTTTGTGCATTTGGCCTTGCAATTTTTGCGATTCGCTAGTACCTGTATAACTATATATCGACAAAGACGCCAAACAAGATGGAGTCTCTACCTCTACCACCAGCAATCTTCAACACCTACGGAAAGATCAAGGCGGATACCGACACATTAACAAAATGGTTGGGCGAGCATGCGATCGAGTGCGGATATTCCTTCGCGGATAATAGTATCGCCACATCACCCAGAGGGAAGAAGAAAAAGAAGGGAAAGAAGCAAGTAAGAGAGAAAAATCATAAGGTGAAGCTATCCGACTTTGTTCCAATGGCTCAGGTCATTGTATCTGCTTCAAACGGAGGCTTCGTACCCTTTGGAGTACCTAGACTATTGCGAAGGATAATACGAGGGAGGCAGATTGTAGCAATCCACTACGCTGGGATTGTGGGTACAGAAGAATCAAACCGAACACACCAGCATCCGATCAGGATCCTTCAAGATGTCTTGAACATTCTAGCTGACGAATTCAATCGAAGGCAACACCAAGATACCACACCCTCTGGACAGGAAGAGCTAGAAAACGCTCCAAACGCATATGACTGTCTATTGGAGCTGGAAGATTTGAATGATTCGGATGTAGAGATAGTGCTGGAGGTAGAGGATACCGAAGCTCGCCAGAAACTTTCGGAATCCGCCACGGCTCGTGTTGCGAAGAAGGGCAAATCCACGTTCGTAATGGCCAACTCGGAACAAGATGCCTACCTCAAGAAATTCTGTATTTTCAAAGACTTTGAAGCGTTAAGGATCGAAGAGCAGAAGAGGTGGCAAAGATATCTGAGTGGTGAGCTTACCCTCATTGTAAGTACCTCTGCGCAGTCCCGCTACCAAGGTATTAATATTTGCCAGGCTGCATCACTCACCACCGACACCGCAATCGAAATGCTTCGCCGCGACGATAGCCCCTCTGACTCAACAGCCAAGTCTTCCAAATCAATATACCAAGATGAATATATCACAAGTGGCATGGCTGTTTTCGAAACCATGTGTGCCAAGAAGGGAGGATCTACGTTTAGCCAGAACTCAGCCATAGACCCAAATATGCTGGACGAGGCAGAATTCGTGTGTCTTCCAGCGTATTTGGCACTTCGAAAGCTCTTGGACAGCCAAGATCATTCTGAAAATCGAGAAGTGACAGCACTTGAAGAGTTGAGTCAAGTTCAGAGGGTAGGACTCAATATTGATCGCGAAGTTGCAGCGGAGGGGAGAATGATGGAAAATGAGAAAATTCTCCAAGGTAAGCAACGGAATCTTTATTCTGGGCGTCTTGACACCAGAGATGCTATAAAGTAGGAATTGAGGGATGTTCTGTTGGCTAATTTGATGCTAGGCATCTTTCACTACGCGAAGCGCCTGGTGTGCGATCCCCGTATGCCACAATTCCCGGCAGAAAGCTGGCTCATCCACGCAATTAGCGAGTGCTTCCAGACTGGGAAGATTAGTCTTTGGGCAGTGCTCACTACTCAACTCTTTCTCGATGTATCCAATGTCATGCGTGAAAAAAGTCCTCGCTCTTGGTGCGAACTTAAAATGATGGCAGAGGTCATATCTAAACGGCTCGTGGCTCAGACCCAACTAGCGAAATTAAGCAAGCACGAGGAGTTGCAATCTATAGTTGCCTATTCAAATGCAATTATCAGAGATCATATTACGGTGGACCCCTCCCAAAGTGACCTCAAGCAAAAGCCAAAGGAAGAAGATGGTAGCCTACCGGAATCGTACCTATTCAGGAAGCATCCAATGCTCTGTGGGTTGCTAGCCTTTCGGTTGAAGTTTTTCCAATTGGAGATTGGGAGAATTATCAACAGTAAAGCAATGACGTTCATGCCAATTGTGCATCTGTACAACGCGGCAAGAAAAAGAGGGAATCTTGAGATATGGCCAGACCTAGAGGCTCTGATCGCTTGCTATTACGAAAGCGAGATATTTCTCGGAGAGCGAGCGGCTGAGGGAAAGGATATGTACAGGCGATATCTGATTTCTGGGCTTGGTGCAACCGTCCAATGGACAGCTGCAAACGGAAGGACAAACGATACAGGGAGAATTGCTTCCTCGAGCACAGGCCGGCGAGTTTTACACAGCAATTCTCTCGTGGTCAAAATTTTTAGTCCCCGCTTCTTGCCAGAATGGAAAGCCGGAGTTCCGGTACAAAAGTCCAAGTTCTGCGACATTGAAAAGTTGCTGGAGTTCGAAATACAATCAGCATCCCCGGAACTTGGTGTCGGGATTCAGACGGAGGACCCCTTAGCCCACAGAAGTACGGCTAGCTCTTCTAGCGCGTTGCCTGCGAACTTGAGTGATCGGCGTCGGACGCTCTCACTACCCAAAGTTCTAGATAGCCTCTGCCAACGTGTTGGCAAAGATATGAAGAGTTTCGACTTCAACTACATCTCAATGCACAAACGAAGTTATGATCTCCTGCACGAGATAGGCAAGTCTCTTGGGAAGACCATTACTGTCAACTACCCCAAAAGCGGTAATGGTATGCACCCCGACTATACCAACCCAGATAAGGCTTGGGAAATTGTCCAAGGCATCTTGAATACAATACAGAGGGCCGATGCAATGAGTGAAGCGCACACGGCTGCAAGGGATAGGGCTCGAAGAGGTCTACGATCAATTGGTGGCTTCAGTGATGGTGAATTGCAAAGAAGACGAGACCAGCATGGAAGTATTCTTCCAGAAGCTACCTTGGTGTTAGCAAAATTCATTGCGGTACGAGGCGATGAGCTTGTGAAGGAAATGGAAGCAAATAATAGGAGTGCTGAGGGTTTGAGACTCGACACGCCTCCCTCGCTGACCTCTCCGCTAAGGACTCCTCCATCAAAAGCCCCGCCGCTTAGAAAGAGCCTGCCGAAAAGCGGAACCCCTTCAATAAAGTCGACGCCGGTATCTCCTGCTCAGTCTGCTGAATCTGGAGATGAAGAAGGGAATGTCCTCGTACGCTTATCCAGGAATCTCTCTAGACCATCATCCAGTATCAAACAGAGTGACCAGAAGGACAGAAACTCAAAATCCCCTATCAACGCCTTTGACGAAAATTCAAACAGGGACTTGGGGATGTAGCATATGCAATCAGATTGAAGAGAGGTGGAGTGCGCTCAACTGCTGTTTTTGGATTGCAAGGGATCATGAGGGATATGCGTGGTAACTTGGAGGGAGTTGATTGAGTATTGCAAAAGATGTCATAGCGCTATGAGGAACGGTTCAGATTTTTGGAAACAGGCAAGGGTGCTCTTGGATATACCATACCTGTAAAGAACACTGCATAGTCTCGAAAGAGACTACTTAATCTAATACTTGTAGTCTCTACCCTGGCAAGAATTCATGTGCTTGAAGGCTCGATATTCTTTAAGTGAAAATGACGTTCAACACCTAATGCATCAAAGTAATATCTCTTTCCATACTAAGTGCTCTTTCTCCTCAACCAGTGTCTGCGCTGATAGATCGCTTATCTGGGGAGGCTGCTGTAAAATATCGAGGGGCAGTAGTCGCACTCGAATTCCTATTAAACGGCTCAAATCCTTCGCTGCAGACATATGTCCTGTGCGCCTATCTTCGAATTTTCATGAAATAGGGGTCGGGCATTGCATGTCCTGACTGGGATCATCGTCGTCATCGTCATCATCTGGTTCACATACACGTTCGCATCAGCCACAAAATGCCAGCCATTTGCTGCTGCGTGGGATCACACGATCGCCGACGAACATTGCATCAATATTCAAGTTTATTGCCAGACTATGTCCGTTCCAAACATGGTGACTGATGTGGCCATATTGTTGCTTCCCAGGGAAACCGTGATAAAGCTTCATGACTCGGCCCTTCGCAAGTTTGACATTTTCCTGGTGTTTCTAGCAGCCAATGTGTAAATACATCCCCCAGTTCATACAGTAACAAAGAAGGAGGTTAATGAGGCATATACAGTGGTCTGATCAGCTCGTCCATCCGCTTATCCGTCTATCCCGGGGCAGATATGTATAAAGACGACACATGGGTCTCGGTTCCACTCTTTTCCTGGACTTGCATTGAGCCTGGCATGCAACTGAACGCTGCGTGCAGCTTGACTCTTCCCTCTCTGGTACCCAAGGTCCCCTTTGATTTTTGAAGAGATGAAGGCCGTGTTACGGCTAAAGCTCTCAGGAGCGACTCGGTTCTAAGGATGCTTCCAACTACGGTTCCTATCCTCCGTTCCTTCACGATCTAGCTTCATTCCGATGCAAGATCTCCACGATAACAGCAGTGTGCGCAGCGAGCCCAGAACGGATGTGCTGACCATGAAAAGTTGCATGGTCGATATCGAGCCGGCGGGGCAACATAGAAGGGTGAACGAAAGCTTATACCCATAATTAACGTAGTGCAGAAGTGGACAAAAAGCCGAAGACGAGACAACCACCTGGTCTTTCACAGAGGCCTCCATAAGAGGATCAAGGTTTGAGAGAAAGATTGAGAGCGGGGTGAGAGTTTTTGTCTGTTGATCCTGAAATCAATTGGGAGAGATGCTTATGGTGCGAGATAAGCTGAAATACATCCGTGCGGAAACTTATGTACGTAAGAGTCATATGCTATCGTGGATATGTGCATACGATTGGAGACGAGAGCTTGCGGGACTTCTGGACCTTTCTTTGACACTTGACTGAAGGCCATCGATATATTCTCTTTTCTCGGGTCACATGAGACTCGCATTGGGCATTCTTTGAAGAAGAATGCAGCTTTGCCACAATAGGATGCTGTGGGGTTGGGGATGGGAGGGAGAGGAACTGATATTTAGTGGCTAGTTCTAGTGGCGGCTCTGGGGCAAATTCCCGCTTCCTAGGCTACTAGTATCGTCCTTAAGTATTATTATGACCATCGATTAAATCGAGTCCAGGCAGGTTCAGTATACATTCTATGGTAGTTCTCGTCCCAATTTCTTGCTATACAACACTCTCGTCAATTCTAATGACTACACAATAGCGCTCATCAACCATGAATAAACCAAATCTTCCCCACTACCTCAACAAACCCTTCCCACAGTTCTCCTCCCTCTCGCCCGAGCTCTGCGAAAAAAACATGGAATATTACTTTCGAGCCTCAAACGATAAGCATATTTATTCATACAGGGTAGACACCAGCCGGGTGGTTGCGTGCACCAGATCCAAACAGAGCGCCACCCACACCCTCCCAGAGATTCTATCGCAGAGGACGAAATACTCCGACAAACGATCCGCCACGCTCAATTTAATACTATCAATCAATATATGCTATAAAAGCCCCCGCGCGGCCCAGCTGCTTTGCGGACTAATCGGGAGATTCGGGGGACGGCGCTGAGGTATTTTGAGCTAGCGTTTGCAGGCACGAATCTCCTGCCTGATGATACGCGGTTTATGGAACAATGGATAAATAAAGGGTTCGATCAGAAGAGAATTTGGGTAGATTTCGAAAGGGATCTTGTTTAAGTGTACGGGGCCGAAGATAGGACGGGACAGTGCGGAAACAAACCCTTCAGATTGCAGCTTTTTACACGGTATGCCGATTTTGAGATATTGCGCTTGCTTATACCCAGATCGGGTTTAAATAGTATAAACCCCGCGATTGGAGCAGCCGCGAAGCGTAATGTTGCAGTCAAATGAGCGTTTGTGGTAAATATTTACACTAAATAACATAAAATAGTTTCCCTTTCCCACCACTCCTGAACTTAGTAGGAGCCTTTGAGTAGGTATGTTGTTTAAATCCTAGTTCAATGATCTCTCGACATGTTCCATACCTATGGTAGGCTCAAGAAGTATTCTAACATCCGCGGGTAGTTAGGTGTCCCCAACCCAGTCACTGGATCCCATCCCTTAGAAGTCTGGAAGCCCTGCGATCCGCAGTTCGGATCTGCCATTGTATTAGCACTATCTTTCGGAGAGCGTCGGAAGAAAACCTACTTGAGCCATTGGTAATATCATTAAGAACCGATGGGTCTGTTTAATCATCAGCACGTCACTTCCAAAGTACGGACAAGGAGGCGCTTACTCTCATACAATGCGGGATTGATAAATCCAATAGGTCCCTTGCCTACCGCAGTACGTTCCTCGTTGAGAAGCGTAATGACAGCTCCAAAAATAGGAGATGAAAGCGAAGTACCGAAATAGGTACCTTGGGTGAGATTGACATAGGTAAGCAAGAAAGCTCCGTTGGCAGACACGTCTGGGTATCCGCGACCAATCCGGTTGTATATACCGCCGTTCTCCCCAATATTTGTGGCATCAGCGTTGACCTCGTAGTAGGGCAAGCTCTGGTATGGCAGTGGCTCCTTGAGGTAGTCTGCGACAGCCTGTGCCTGGTAGGAAGGCGGGGTGAAGTAGTTCGAAAATCCCCCACCGGTTGCGAAGAAATCATAAGGCTCGCCGACAGGTCCGACGCCAGTAGCGATATTGAAAGCTGTCAAATTGACCTGCATGGCGGACTCGGGTTCCTTGACGGTTTCGTTGGGGTAGAGCCGAGTAGCCCCGACAGCGGTTATATATGGGCATCCGGAAGGGTAGTCTGGATTGTAGATAGTGCCATTCTGGCCTGGAGCACTCAAGCAGCCTTCCGTGTTATTATTACTTCCTGGAAAACTTGCCACTCCATAATCGCCACTGGCAACGAGAATGGAATGCCCTTGCAGACCGAGCTTCATGATCTCGTTGCATTGACGCTCAACGTACGGCTTGGGGAGGTAAACTTCTGCCTCGCCGTACGAGATAGAGACCACACGGGTAAGCTGATAGGTACCGCATTCCAATTGTCCTTTGAACCCGCCTTGCAGAGGGTCGGGATAGGAGGCGTCAATACCTGGGCTGTCGCCTGTGATGCCAAAAGCGGAATAGTCACAGTAGCTGCCATCGATGCTGTCCAGGAAAGTGTTGAGGAAACCGGTAGTGTTGGTCTCGCCGGAAGAATTAGGCAAGTCATCCACTTGATAGACAGTGACGGATTGTGGGTAAATGAGTGAGATGGAGAGGTCAAGATCGATATCTGATTCTCCTCCGTTGCGCACGTCGCCTGGTGCTACTGGTGCAGTCCCACCATCCACGGAGATGACATTTGGTTTCGTATCTGCAGGAACATTCTTCGCAAAGTTCTCAAAAAAGAGCGATATGTCACCCTGGGAGAATGCGTCATACGTCTCGTATAGGCCCATTGCATTCTCTGGCTGGTCAAGATGAGCTGTAGGAATGTCGTACAAAGCCTTGATACATGTTGGAGTGATATTGACGCCGCAATTCTGGAGATCAGAAGGTAAAGAGCCGGCTGGAGGAGGAATCTGCCAGCCTGGATAGTGTGGTGGTTCGATGCGCGGTGGGCGGTGACTACCTCCTGGTGGACCCCAAATACCGCTGCGCTTCTCCATATGTCTCTTTTTGAGAGGTGCAGAAAGTTTTACGCCGGGTTTGATATAGTCGACGTGACTAGAGACATGAATCGGGAGATAGTACTCATCACATCCGATTCTGACAACGCCGTTGTTGATCTTGTGCTCGTGGTACTCGGTACCAAAGAGACTCTCAGCGTGCTTGGCAGGCATGTCGACTGCTAGCCATCCTTTGCTTTCATAGTGGAGGATATCACTCTCGTTGAATAGACCAGAATCAAGTAGCCAGTTCTTGACGATATCGACGGTCTCATCGGCAGGAGCGAAGAGCGCATGGACTTCCTCTTTGGAAAGATGCTTGCCATAATTCTTTGAGGTAGGATGGGAAACGTCCACTTATGGCGGTGAAGTCAGCAACTGTTATTTTGAGATAGCTCTTCCAGCTAAGAAATGGTTTATAATCAGATGGGCAAGAAACGGAGAAGCTTCATTTATTTTCGGATCAAGCAATCTTCGCCTTTGTGCTCATGAAACAAAAACGTAGAATATGGCGCGTTTGATCCCATATTATCACATACTTAGTCTATCGTAGCCAGTGTGAAGATTTCTCTGACGAAGACCAATGCGGACTGGAACAATGGCATCGCCGTCGACGCGCTGTCGCGCGTACGGGAGGGAAGCTGATCTCTTCTCGTGCAGTACATGGCTGGTCGGGATTGAAAGTATGCCTGCAAACAGCGCAGTACTGGCTAGAAGTTGATACCACAGCATCATAATAGAAAAGAGCAATTGAGCAAGCGGAGAAGAAAGGAAGGATTTAAGCTTACCTTCAAGGTGGGAGAGGAAGGTGGCTTGTATCTACCTCGCGGGATCATTTATCCTCCATGCAGCAATATCCTGAGCTTCAACCCAGGCCTCCCTTACTTCGTGAGGTCATCCACTTACAGAAAGGGAATGTCGTGTATGCGTGCATCCAGGAACAAGAAACACATTGAGGACTCTCACTGGCGCATCATTTCGGGAGCGGGGAAACATAAGCTTTCACGGGCTGGAGCTCCTTCCTGACAAGGTTAGCGAAGGCAGCGCCAATCTCCGTTATCAGGGATTTGGATGGGAATTGGCAGGGGTAAAAAGCTTAGATTTTAAATTTCAATATCATCCGTGCAGGTGGGGGTGGGGTAGCATGAAATTGACAACCAAAATGCTGTATCATACGAAGAATTTGCTATCTTCCTATTTACGGACGATGCTCCAGGATCAATTATGTATTGCGGTACCTAATCAAGATCACAACGCAAGTACGATGTGAAAGAAGAGTGAAGGCTATTTTTCCAGGATCTGCCTTGAAATTCTATTTTCTCCGTGAACCGGGCTCATTTTGTGGGTGCTGCTTAGGTGCGGCTAGCAAGTTATTGGGGAGTGAGCAAGCTGGTGTTATCATCTAGCAAAATTCACTGCGATTCTAGATAATCAACAAAGTAATGTCGGTGGGTGAAGAAGGAGACGTGGAGGAGTGGTTGATGAATGTGGGTTGGACATTGCGGTATGTACCTTAGCGACTTGCTGCACCCGAACCCTGCGACAGATAGCCAGACGTCTCCAATGAACTAGTCTTCTCGCCTTGAATTTTCAAATGCCTTTCACTTCTGTGTAAAGTTGCCAAAGCTATCTCCCTGAGGCTTCCATGAGTAGAAGTCTAATTGGCGAGCTACTGTTCACTTTTCATGACAGTCGAAGTCGGCTCATGGGCACTGAGGGCGTAATGACCCCAATATACAGCCCCTTGAGTCTCACGGTAAAGGATCTGGCCGGTCTAGACGCTCATTTAGCTGAAGCCGCACGATTTCTATTTGAATATGGTAGATTTCACGATACGAGGAAATTTCCAGTCATATTGCTACATAATCCCCAGGCTATACTATTCTCGAATCTCGAGTATTCGCCTAATGAATTTCACAATCAACGATGGCTGCAGTCATTTATGTTGGGGTTTCATGTCTTGGCTCGTCGTCACCTTTTTTATAGTTAAGAATGTTTGATCTGCGACCAAGTAGGAGCCCAAATGAACCCTCTTGTGCCCGAACAACCAACAATGAGTGGTGAGAGATTCCATGATTGCTTTCAAATGCTGGGGAAAACATCACTAATGGATCCAGTGGCTTCAACGCGTGCACAGTCTCTATATCCAGCAAGCTTATCGGTAGACAAGCCAAGTAAATTTGGGATGCATTTGAGGTATGGTATAATTTCCCCTAATTTACGTTCCCCGCACTATTTGAGGGGCCACATTTCTAATGACGTCCGTAGATGTGTTAAACATAGCGCAAGGATGGTTAGAAGACCAAAAGCTAGAGAAAATCGGAGGTCGAGCAAACGCGAGGAATCCGTACCACACGTGGACAGAATCTTGTCATTTCCTTTGACATCTAATGGAGTATACACAGTGACATACAAGAGATCTCAAGGCTGGGACAAGATCTTCAGGCCAAGCCGTTTATCGGTACCAGAATATATCTCTTGCAAGTGGGAGACTATAAAGGGCCATCTAACACTAAAATTTTGCCATGACATTTTCCATTTCTGGTTTTGGACTTGAGCTGCTACTTCTTTAGCCTGAGCTATGGGTGAGCATTCTGGAGCATGAGATTATGTATGCTTTATAATACAGATTATGGAAATATAACTGGAAAACGCAACACTCAATTGAATCTTTCTCGAGACATGAGCAACCTCTCCTTTACCTCCACCAATGTAGCTTCCAAATCGAAATCCCAAACCCATCGATACCGAGCTTCGATGTCTGGTCTGAGTTTCTGAAAAGAATACTCGATGCCTTCCCCTTGGAAGGAGTTTATTTTGCCAGCCTTCCTACTGGCCTTGATGATGTTCTGCGTCCTCTTGCCCCTAATGTCACTGAAATATTCGAATACGTTCTTCACCTCTTTTAAATCTTTCGCAGCTCCCAACAAATTGCTAAGAATGTAGGCATCCTCAAATGCCATCCCCGCTCCAGCACCCAAATGAGGTGTGCTCGCGTGAGCACTATCACCCATCAGACAGACATTTCCTTTATAATACTTCTGTTCGTGCTGCAAATCATAGAACCCCCATCTATCTTTCGTTTCAAACCTGCTTATCAAGTCAATTATATTGCTACCCCAACCCTCAAAGTCTTTCAGCATATCCTCTTTGGTTGACGGAATGATCCAATTCTCATCATTCCAGTTTAAATCGCCCTTCTGCCTCACAGCCGCGATATTGATGAACTTCCCATGCTCAACGGGGTATGACATGATATAGCCTCCATATCCCACATACAGCTGACCATTCATGGACAACTCATCACCAAGCGTCTCCCTTGCAATGGCTTCAGGGATGAGAGCGCGGTATGCATACTCTCCAGTGAATTGTGGGGTAACCATCTTGCCGTCCTCCCCAAACACCATCTGTCTCGTCACGCTCTTAATGCCATCACAACCAACAACCGCATCCGTAACCACAGTCTCTCCATCTGCGAATTTCAACATTACGCCGCCCTCCTCCACTTCCTCGATCTCCACTAGCCGCTTTCCGAATTTAACTGTTCCTTCTGGAACCAAGTTTACAAGTTCATCCAAAAATCTCGCCCGATGAATACAACTCCTCGTATTAATCCCCTCTTTCTCAAGCATCTCACTCAGCCCCCCTTTTGTTCCCTCAAGATGACAGATCAAATCCCCGTACTTAAAATTCTTCCCGTTGGAGCCCGCAGTCTCGCTCTTACTGTCCATCCCATATCTAAAACTCGCCCAGACATCCTTCAACTCTGGATATTTTGGTGAGTTTCCAGTGACATGTTTCTTGAAGCCTTTGAGGATAGAGGGCGAGATCATGCCCATTGCTTGAACGGCATTGGGACCGAATGCTACACCGACGCCGATCTCAACGAAAGCGGGTGTGGATTCGTAGATCGTTGTTTTAACGTGTTGCGAATGTGGAAGGAGACCGATGGTGAGTGCGAGGCCGGCAAATCCCCCACCAATTATAGCGATATTTATGGGTTTGGGGAGAAGAGGTTCTTCTTTGGGCATTGAGTCCATCTTAAATACCACTGGGAAATGTGTAGAATTGATGAAGGATTGGACCCGACCGATCCAATGTCTAGTTGACCATTGAATAATAGGAAAATAAGCCTTGCAAGCTCCCGCTCTTGGTTATCTATCAGCAATTTAAGCCTTTATGCAAGCTGCATGTTGGCCGCATCGGTCATGTGAGAGGTCTGCCGTTGTTACTTTCAAGAGCAGTCATACATATTCAGGCTGCCGCACCCTGTTCATATGGCACCAATCACCGGGACTTGTTGCGCCACTGGGTTCCAACGCATCCCTTGTTAAAAAAAGCACATTGGTGTTAAATTTCTCGAGCTCACTTAGGACGGCTGTAATATGAAGCTGAATATCTCGAAGTATTTGAATGAGTCGTGGGAATTGGGTTTAGCGCAGGGAGAGGTATGTGCACGCTATTTCAAGCGTATCCTTAAACACAGATCATACATTCTACTCAAGGGAATAGTGGAATGGCGCACTCATGGGACTAATTACTGGCTGGAAATGATACTTATACAATATCGGAAAAGCTCTGGGAGAGACCGATTGCCATGATCGAAGCTCAGAACTCTGCTCGAATACCCCAAAACGCTGTAGTTCATGATGGTATATTCGGCGCTCTTGTTCTCAGGCGCGATGCAGACACTCGCGATGAAAGAGACCGTATCTATGGTATCTGTCCGCCGTTATCAAGCTAGTCCCCGATTGCAACCTTACCCCGATATGCGCTTTTAGTATCTTCTCGGGGTCTCTATTCATGAGTGGTGATCTAAATGGTTTCCGTCTCGTAACTAGCCCGATACCTCTTATTGACACGAAGTACTTCAATGATTCCGGATGGAGCCGGCCGCGAGCATCTAAGTTCGTTCACCATCCTGAAGTTGTAAATATTGGGCACAAAGCACTGCTTACCCTCCTAGATTATTTTGCTATCTCGTCCGAAAAATCCTGCAATTAACATTCCTGCACATTGCTGTTTGCTCAAAGATTACACCGCGCACCCTGAATTTCGAGGGGATAGTTTGATGACAATAAGAGGTGTTCTTTTTGATACAATCAACAGCCTCAGCGCGTTGCATGGGACCGAGTCAGATCGCACGTATCACTTTAATGGTCCTCAGGTCAACGGCATACATTGCAGCAAATCCGTGACTATAGAGGCCTTGTGGCGGACAATCACTAGCAACATGCTTCGTTCAAGCGCGCCAGTTGCAGCATAACCCTCGAGAGGAGAAACTGGGTGCTGGTGCTGGACTCGGGTATTGGTGAGAACAGATGCGCACTCTTTGGTCTTAGCGACTTCTACACTCGTAATAAGTCTGAAATTGTTCGATTGAACACTTGCTTAATTGATCACTAGCAAAAGGAAACCACAGACCCGAGCTACAAATATCTCTGGAAGGAATCTAAGGAATCGGGCTCTTTTTTCACCCAGTTCTCATTGAACAAGAAACAAATGCTGCTCGATGCAATGTTGTGGGCGATGCAGGTACTGGCTTGGTGAAGGCTGGTCTCGACTGAAGGTGGATATCTAGGACTTCCTCCAGCGGCGACCAAAGCTAGAGCTATCATTGCGATCCTACCTGGTTGCGATGTGCCATTAGTGTTACGACGAGAAGGCAAATGTTTCCGCGTTCTGGGAGAATCTTACGTACATGAGATCGTGTCAGATGAGATTGTTGATATATTGGAGCAGGGGAAAATGGAAATGACTGATATTACGCTTTGTTGATTATAGCAACTCCTCAGTCCCCACGCTCTTGTGACGGAAATATTTGTCATATCATTGTTCATTTAAAATGCGTACCTATTGTCAACATTAGAAATAATTAGGTTCATTGGATTAACAGGTCATCGATCTAATCTTATTAATTAGGAATAATCAGTTAATAATATAAGAAGAAAAATCTTATTAAATAACTATATTAGACAATATTAATAAGGAAGCGAGAGAGAAACACTTATAAATAGAATATAAAGCCCAATATGAAGGTAAAATCCCTATATCTAGGTATTCCGGCATTTCAGCATTTCATATAAAGATAGGTAGACGAAGACAATATCTGGGCATGAGCTCTGGCTAGAATAGACTGTAAAAATATAGTGACGATAGTTGTTGGACTTTTGGCTGGATGGAAGAGGGTGACTTCGAGCCTCCTCGTTTAAAGTTGATAATTTCAAAACCGAGAAGGCCTGAAGGAAAGTGGCGCCGGTCACTTTAGTATAATTGTCAATATTCCGGTGGTACAACATGCGTGTTATCAGCGCCGGATTTGACCACTCAGATAGACAAGGGTTGTGTGTGCTTCCATTACGAGACAGAGGTAATGACGGCACTATCAATTAATCTATCGGCGCAAGCAGTGTGGGCTTTTAGGAGTGCGGAAATATATAGTCCCATGACAATATTTTCGTGAAACTTGATCTTCGACCAGATCTAGCTGACTGAATGTACATCAGACTAGTCGCGTGACTTTAAGCTAGCTTCTAAAATGTCCCATAGTGAAATAATTGTTTGCCAAAGTTTTCAATCTTCCAATCAACCGGATCTCATCTAGGTTCAAATTAGTTAGATGTTTACCCTTCTTTGAATTATTGCCACGTGGAACTCTGGCCCCCTGTAGAACTAGCAAGACTCAGCCCTGTGCAGCACCAATATCTGCACGGTTCGCTGTGCCGCACGCCCGTGCCGCTGGAAAAATAAAACGGTCGGACCTGCATGTCACAATGTCCCAACGTCACTTTGAGCACGTCAGACTCTCATCCCTTCTCATCTCTTCCTCGTAGAACCAATCGAATAATGATTCGGGATACGAGCTATCCAATGGAGATCAAGTTCACGCTCCTGAAATCCCGAAGGTATATGATGATCAACATCGCCGTTCCAAATTTCCCAACGGTTGGAAAGCGAAAGCGTGGATTTTAGCCTTCACCCGCTGTTGGATCTATGGCCGCGTGTCTCGCGACAATCTCTCAATTCAGCGATTTCTATGTTGGAATTGTGTGAAGCTTTGCCGGATTCGCAGTTCGCAAAGACGAGCCACATTCGGAGGTACGAGATTACTTGGCGAACTGCCCTAATCAATATATGTATGAATTTATGAAATTGGATGAACCTCTCCAGGGGGGGTGGGATCCCTACTTCACAATACCTAGTAGTTAAATAGGCGAGCCAACCAATGCTGCTTGCTTAGCTGCTGCGCCGTTGAAACCAGTTGCTCAGCAAAGTACTCGAATTTAACGGTAAATTTGTTTGCTTACAGGGGCAGCCCCCCCTCCTATTGTCACCCTCGGGACGTTGAGGCCATGTTGTATCCCTAACTTCCCGGGCCAAGAACGGCGCGCCTTGCAACGAAAGAGTGGACCCCATAGTCTGATAATCAGGGTTTGCTGCGGCGAGGATGCATCTGTTTGAGACATTTTGCGGGTCAGGAGAAATTCCATTTAAAACAATTCTAGGCCAGTACCACATCTCGGTCTCCGCCAAAATATGATTCTGGGGAACCCACGACATGATTTTAAGACATAGAACTTCCTCTACGGCCAGCAGAAATGCTATTGTTATTTCTCCTCTTATTTGTGGCCAGTGCTTTTGCTGTTAGGTCATGGAATGGGAACATAACAACACCTTGCGGTTCTTGTCAAGTACAAGGAGGGCAACTTGACCTCCTTTTCTGGCCAAAGACAGATGCTCCTGGTATTGCGCAGATTACGCAAGCTGTTAACACCAATGGTTTTACTCTGTAAGTAAGCTCTTAACATTCTATTCATGTGCTGACTTTCAGTGTATCGCCTTCTGTTTATATAGCATTTTCTACCATCAACGCCTTCAACGACTGCGGAGATATCGGAACCTTGAACAAGGTTCCAACGTTGGCGTTCCAAGAATACGAAATTTCAACTGTGCCCGCATATTCATGGAATGGAACTACTCAACCACTTCTACATTATGGAACCGAAGCAGCCTGGGTACCAGCCACCTGGTCTGATTTGTACGTTGATATCTTTGATACCTTAGATTATATTTAATGGCTTTACAGATCGGATTGTTATTCGATTACAACATCATGGTGGCAACTGCCAAATGAATATGAACGATACTCGGACTTTTCCCTAGCCCCAACAATTGATGGCTTCGTCGCCAATCATTATACCGTCTCTTACAACCCATGCTTGCCATCCATATACATTCCAAGTTCCAAGTTAATTTTGACAAACTTGGTTAATTCTCAGCTAACTTCCTGTGTGGGAAACTTCGGTTTCTTTGATCCCCCTTCTGCCATTTCTGCAGTGAATGGATTGCTAGTCGACTCTCCTTTGACAAACGGTGTACCTAGTGCTGCTCAACAGATCACCACGTCGAATGCTGCCCCAGCAGCAGCACCAACTCCAATCACGGCGTCTTCAACTACCACGTCTGCAGTTGTAGGTCCATCCTCGACACAGTTGCCCGCGGTCCATTCTGCTGCAAACAGCTCTCCAACCCCCAACGATCCTACTGTCGTAAACAATCCTTCACCGGTCACAGGGGCATCAACACCCACTGTTATAGCTAATACAGTAGAACCAACAAGCACTGCAGTGGCTGCTGATCCGGCACTCCCAAGTATTGCTGCACAAAATCCATCACTTGCTGGTAACACACCTGTCGCAAACCCTGCTACACCAATAACGGACGCAGTACTTCCCTCAAGTGTTACTCCGACATATATAGTTGGCTCCTCCCAATCTCTCGTCGCAGGCGCCGCTCCCGTGATCGTTTCTGGCACAGCCGTGAGTCTCCAAGCCGGGGGATCCAGCGTGGTGGTCGGAGGCGCGCCTGTAGCGGGAGGTACAATCTTAACCGGGGGCTCAACGATAGCTTTGAGTGCATATCTGGGTCAACCAACACAAGCAGCAACTGTTGTAATTGGTGGTACCACTCAAGCTCTTAGTGAGTTCGCGATAGCATCGACGCCTGCTCCAACGCAAGCTGTAACATACGTGGTGGCATCTCAATCACTAGTCGCTGGCGGAGCACCTATCACTATTTCTGGCACGGCAGTGAGTCTTCAATCTGGAGGCTCTAGCGTCGTCGTTGGAAGTTCTACAGTAGCTTTAAGCGTATTCCTAGGGGTTCCCACACAAGAGGCAACAGTTATAATCGGTGGGACGACTCAAGTTCTTAGTGCATTTACAACGCCAGCACCGGTGGCAAAGGTGATCATAGGTGGTTTGACACAAGATCTAAGTGCATATCTAGCGGAAGTCACAGGAACCGCCGATCTAGTGGCGGGTGGCACGACGCAGCAACTTAGTGTCCTTCATGGGATTTCCGGTGATGTCAGTATAGTTGTTGGAGGCAAGACTTTGGCTGCTGCAGCCTTCCTGGCGACCGTGACTGGAAGCCCCAGTGTGGTAGTCGGTGGCACGACATATGCACTGGGTGCATATCTCGGGGAGGTCACGAGTGCTGCTAGTGTGGTAGTTGGAAGTCATACTTTGACTTTATCTTCGGGATCAGAGCCCGGAATGGCGGGAATAATTGCGACGTTGGGAGGATTTCCTCCTGATCCACCCAAAAGTACGAATTCATATGTACAGTATGAGGGAGGAGCTGGGGGATATAATGGAACCATGTTCTTGGGGGGCTCGTCGCCACGGGATAAGAGTACATGGCTATTAGGGTTGATGGTGTCGCTAGGAGTATTGGTTGTAATATTACTTTGAGAGTAATGATTAAAATATGTTCAACGGAAACCTCAAAGGCTTATGGCGCGATCCTTCAAAACGTACTAGTGATACTTAAAGGAGTCAGTCTAGCTTCCTTCTGATTATCTCTTTTTTTCTTTCTTACCGGGAGAGTGCAGCACATTCCGGATCGAGAACAAATACCTTCTTTCTTCTGCCTCAAAGAGAATCTCCCCCAAATTCAATCCCCCCTTTCTCAAATATTCTACAAGAATACTATCCATGCTTCTCTCTGTCACAAACTTCTATCTCTTTAAGCATCATCATCTACGTTTCACCCATCAACAAGGACACACAGAATAGATCACCAAATGAGTTGGATTCACAGGGACTAAATAACCTATGACTGTAGAGAGTTGTAGTAACTGGAATCTTTACGAGATAAGCAAAAATGACTTCTTGTATAATGATGAAACCCTCTTTTCTTTGCTGCCGGTTGATTCCCATGTTTTGTTCCGGGATCAAATTGTTTTCTCCACCCCTCTTCGTTTCGTTTAGGAGGGCATGAGCTATGAGTTTATTCCTTAAAGTTTTCCTTAGAACTCATGTATTTCCTTGAAAATTTACTTATTATTCGCTCGAACTGATGTTCTAATAATGGAGGACGAGAGCTGACTCAATTGAAATATACTTCTAGTCTTTTGTTGGACTCGGTCTACCCTTGATGGGCGAAAATATAAGTTGTAAGTACTTGTTCATGATGTGAGATGTATACGCTCAGGTAGGAATTTATATAGTATTGAAGAAATTGTTGCACTGAATGGATGGAAGAAGTCGCATCGGTTGTGGCCTCATGAAGCGCCAAAATCGGAAGGAGACAGCCGTTGGCCGCTTTTGTCATCCCGGCACAACATCCTCTCATGTATGATCTCATGGATTCATTTTATCAAAGTCCCCCATCATTGAAATAACTTCTTTGTCAAACTATCATCTCAAAACTCAAGCATCCGTATCACAATGGCAAATACCAACATACCTGATGCAGAAGAAAGGATCCGAAACCGGGATAAAGACGTACCGTGGTACAATCCGGAGTTGGGCACGAGGCTTGCTGTTGGAAGCTCTGCACGAGAGCTATTAGAGAAATATAGCAAGATACCTCCAACGAAAGTGGAGGATCATGTTTCCAAAATAGTCAGGCCCCGGAAACCATAGCCTTGCATACATCGCTGACCGTCGTTTGTAGCGAGACGAAGCCTGGCAAATATTTCCGTATCCTTGCATAGGTGGATTCAGATTTCTGGATTTGTAAGCAACTCTGGGTCCACTGTCCTTTCTTTGCTGGATAAGGAGCGGTTCAGTGGTTCCATTCTCAAAAATGATATGGATCTTAAACTGATATGGACCATAGAGTACTCGTCCGATCACCTAATTATCCGCTTATTCTTGAGCGATTGAAGAGTGGAAACGAGAATTTCCTCGACTTAGGATGCTGCTTTGGGCAAGAACTACGAAAACTTGTCGCCGATGGCGCCCACTCGGAAAACCTCTATGGCAGTGATTTACGGCCTGAGTTCTTTGACTTGGGCTACAAGCTATTCCGAGACAAAGAGAGTCTGAACAGTACATTCATTGCAGCTGATATTTTTGATGAGTCGTCTGCACTTTCCTCTCTGGACGGCAATATCGATATTATCTATGCGGGTTCTTTCCTGCACCTTTTTGGCTATGATGACCAAGTCAAAGTCTGCAAGAGAATTGTGAAGCTTTTGCGGGACAAGAAAGGTTCCTTGTTGTTGGGAAGGCAGGTGGGTGATGTGGTAGCTAGTGAGACGGTGCATAATACCAACAAGAACCTTAACATGTTCAGACATAATAGTGAAAGCTTTAAGAAAATGTGGGAGGAGGTTGGAGAAGCTACGGGAACGAAGTGGAGAGTTGAATCGGAGATGATGGTCCCGGAAGGCAGCTATATAAAGGAGAGAGGGGAAGCTCATGGACCGAGCGTAAGACGTATTCGATTCTCGGTATTTCGGGAATAGGGAATGAAACCACCTTCTTAGTGGGAATGTCTTCACGTAAACAATTTGGTACCAAGAGTAGTTGCGGTTTGCCATTTACTTTCCCTCGGTGAGGAAATGCGCGAAACCTTGGCACTTCTACACATATTCGATGTGATTACGTGTCATCGGGCGCACTTCAAAGCGATCTTTGGTACCGCTCGAATATTTTTTCTTTGGTCTTCAAATGGGTGTTTCGTTGGTGGTGCATATCACATGGTACGGACGGGTTGCCCTTTGCGGACTTCAATTCTAAAGTCCGTAGCCGATCCACAGATGGGGGCGCCACCATATTCCCAGTCTAACCCTTATTCGTATTAGAAGTCTCTAACCCTTATTCGTATTTCAAACACCATCATCTCTTACCTCATTCGTTGACACCCTACAAAATGCGTCAGGACTTGTTGAACTCTGTACTTTTGTAAAATGGTCGCCGTCCCGTTATACGTAATACACTGGAATATAAATAGGGCTCGAGAAGACCCAACATTCCTTGACTTCACTTCCAAGTTGTCAAGCTTCTATCCAACATATTCTGCTTTCAACTGATTTTTTGAATCCTAAAAAGTACTTCTCTTCTTTCACAACATTCACCAGATCCTCGCCGCCCAAAATGCTTGTATTCGTAACCGGCGCAGCAGGCTACATCGGCCGAGCCGTTGTCCAAGAACTCCTCTCTCACGGACACCAAGTTCTAGGCCTCGCCCGCAACGACGCCAACGCCGAGACACTCACCAAAGCTGGAGCCACCCCACACCATGGGGATCTCGAAGACATCGAGTCCTTAAAAAGGGGCGCCAAAAAAGCAGACGGCGTGATCCACCTCGCTTTCATCCACAACTTCGAGGACTTTGTTCACTCTTGTACCGCTGACACTGCAGCCATCGAGGCAATGGGCGAAGTTCTTGCTGGTACAGGAAAGCCACTTGTTATTGCTTCTGGTACCATGGGTTGTCCTAAGGGCGTATTGGCGACAGAGGATACGGAACCGGAGAGGAATACGCCGTTTGGGATGCGCGCATTGTCTGCTGATGCAGTGTACAGGATATCAAAGGAGAAGGGTGTGAGGGGTTCTGTGATCAGGTTACCGCCTACTACACATGGGGAGGAAGATAAAGGAATGATTCCTTCGATCGTGGGCATGTTGGCCAAGAAAGGAACGCTAGTCTATATTGGGGATGGAGAGAATAGATGGCCTACTGTGCATCGTCTGGATGCAGCTGTCCTGTTCCGTCTAGCGTTGGAAAAGGGAACTGCGGGCGCGACTTATAATGCGGTTGCTGAGCAAGGGGTGCCAATGAAGAGAATTATGGAGGTAGCTGGCAAGCGGCTTCAGCTGCCAGTGGAGAGTAGCTCAGCGGAGGATGTTGTGAAAGGAATTGGGCTCTTTGGTCATATACTTGGAGCGGATAACCCCACTTCAGGTGAGAAAACACAGAGGGAGTTGGGGTGGGCGCCTAAGCAGATTGAGTTGCTGGAAGACTTGCAAGCGAACTACTTCGATGGAAAGAGTGCTGCTAAGTATCAGTAGTGGATTAATTTAGAGTTAAAGTGACAGAAAATCAAGATAAATCAGTCACCCTCTTAAATAAATATCATGTTTATTTGCATTGGCAAAGTTTCAATTGCTTTCCTCGTCTAGTGATAAAAGATGGATATACTTCCACTGTCAAGAAATTGCATATTTCTGTTTTAATCCTTTATAACCATTAGAGTCTTTTCCATAAGTTTACAGAAAAATCAGTACTGATTAATTACAGAATCATTTGACGTGGCATTCAACTAGCTAAATCAAGTATGTAGATTGTTCATACATCATTCAGCATTGATCCTCTCACTAACCTTAGCTACCTTACCTAGGATTCAAACCGCACCGTTTATTCAACAGCCTTTTACTCAATAGCCTTGGATCGCTCAAGTCTTTATAGAAGCCAGATGTTGACCTCATCGGCCCCTCTTGAATATTACTGCTTAGTTTATTATGCGAAAATTCAAGCCTTTGAGTACTTTGTTGTGGCAACAAAAAGGCTGCTGTACCATCTCCGACCGGGCATCCCTTTTCAGGTGGAATATTCATAAGGTGACTTCATTCCCAAATTGATTCTGAATATCCACGGCTAGGCTAAAAGGGAAGTCCATCTCCCATTCACAAAGGATGCCTCCAGATATCCTTGGATTGAGTATGATTCCCACCTCTCGACCCCTGAAGTATAAATATCTCCTTATCTATTGACATTTTTCTTTCTAATATTATCAACTCTACAAGTAATATTATTCACATAAGATATCCATACACGAGGCCTAGTTCTCCGAAGCCCACACCAAAGACTACAGCATAAGGTACTTCATCTTCAACTTGAGCCCACAGAGACCGGCCCGCAATAAACATTCTTGATCAATACCCCAATTCATACTCAGCAGCACGATACATAAAATAAAACCTTCTCGACGAGCAAAATGTGTGTCACGGTATTTATAAGATGCTCTCTATGCGGACATTTACTCGATACGAAAACCGAAGGATGCCCGTATCAAGGAACACCTCATCGATCTAACCCATCCCGAGGGACGGTTTACCTTCCAGGACCATGCCACCATTGTTGATAATTACTTATCATAATAGCGGTATCCAGGCCGGTATCTTGGGTCACACTAAAATAATATCCTACAGTTGTCGGGGAAGATAGTGTCTTAAGATTCTTCTTCAAGCCTGGCTTTAGCATGGTATTTTAGTATATCTAAAGGGATCTGGAGGAAATTCTGGATTCGCTATCGATTCATGAGATGAGGTACTGCTGGGGGACGTCGATATTGCTAGCTGGGTAATAAAACAAACTCTCCCATCTCATTCTACCCTAACATTTATTCCATATATTTACCATGAAATAGGCCGGTCTCATAATTCTGCTTTTGATTTATTTATCATTACAATTAATATAAATTTACGCCTCTATTTTTCTGTGCCAGGTTAACAAAATGATGGGGCATTTGAAATGGATATATCCCCTCACTTATTCGATCGTCCTTACCCCTTTGGATTTTTTGAATCAACGCATTTCTTTGTGACCCCCAACTTTTAAAATTACCTAATCCCATATATTACCGCTGATTGATAGACCCATCGCCAAAAAAAAATTCAGGGGGTTTAGCGAGCGGCACTACTGTAAGGCAAGGCAGAAGGCTGCAAACGACGCCGATAGAGTCATTTTCATGACTCCTTTCCCCGAGCGAAAACCCCTATAAGAACAGCCTCTATTCGAAATTAGACTTTAATACGATTGAAATGATTCATTTCGAACAATATCCATGTCACGGAGCAGGTAAATCACGTGCTACGAGCACGTGACACGCTTAGCGAAGCTCTCTATAAATACTCTCGTTTCACTCGAGCACCACTTAGTTCTGTAGAATATTATCACATACTTCACTT
>Ga0182030_10007314_pt1 | contig 23070 bp, 16 predicted proteins | sample 812S3MmetaG_FD_121299 | JGI IMG/M metagenome (GOLD analysis project Ga0182030, IMG submission 121299) | Permafrost microbial communities from Stordalen Mire, Sweden - 812S3M metaG (Illumina Assembly) | ecosystem: Environmental > Terrestrial > Soil > Wetlands > Permafrost | place: Sweden...
CGCTCGATGCCGGGCATGTAAGCGGCGGGAACGCTTCCCGCGCGGGCGGCTGGATACCAGATGCGAACTACAATCTCGCGGGTTTCCAGTCCTGCGCGCTTCGAATCCGCCCAACACAGCGAAACGCGGCCTACAGGGTGTTCTCCCGTAGGAACCGGCAAATCCCCGCTGATTGCCAGGAATGGCAAGCTCCATGCGATCGCGACCAGTGTGGCAAGAGTGGGCCTTCGGACCCGCATCGTCAACTCCGAAGATGAATAAGGCTACACTAGGTAGACACTCGGAGGTGTGGTTTTGTTCCCTGGTCTGCTTAGCCGCTTTGGAGAAGCTCGCGCAAAACAGGTGCCGCGCCGCTTTTATTTGAAGGAGTTTGTCTCCTGCATGCCGGCGCAGGAAACGCCCCTTTGCGCTCTCAACAACGTGAGTAAGTTCCCGCGATGACGCGCGAAACGATCCCACCCCTGACGGATGTGCGCTTCCAGATCGGGCCAACTGAATCGGGCGCCCGGCCCCGTCGCATCGCTCTCGCGTTGGTGCTGTGTCTGGCTTTGTGGTTCTACTACGCGTCCATCGACGGAGCCTTTCGCCGGCCTTCGACCGCCGCCTTTGCCCCTCCGCCATTTATGGCGAACGAGGTTGCACGGTCTATTGGGGCATCCTGGGAGGCCGTCTCCGTAACGAGCGGAGACGGCACTGTGCTCAGTGCATGGCTCTTCCGACCGGCTCTGCCAAATGGCCGCTCGGTTCTTCTAATGCACGAAACCGGTGGAACGCGGCTGAACATGCTCGCTGACGTCAGATGGCTTCTGCGTCGCGGATTCACTTGCTTGACTCCCGATGGCCGCGGTCACGGTCGCAGCGGTGGCCAACTGGTCACGGCGGGCCTGCTTGAGGGCGCCGACGTGGTCCGCTGGGCGCGTTACCTGAGCGAACAGCAGCCTTCAGTTGCTGTCTTCGCGCTCGGGCACTCTTTGGGCGCATCGAGTCTTATTCACGGCTTAGCCCTCGGCGCTCCTCTCCGCCGAATTGTGGCCGACTCGACCGGTGCAAATGTGCCGACCCGCTACGCGCTGCTGGCGGAACGATACAGCTTGAACCCAACTGTGGCCAAGTGCCTCCTGTGGCCAGTAGTGGAGCCCGCATTGTTGAATGCTCGATGGCGTTATGGTCTCGATCTCCGTTCCATCTCCCCTGTAGACTGGATCGGCAAAGTGCGCGCGCCCATTCTCCTCATACATGGAGATCGCGACCGATTCATCCCGGTCGAGGAAGCGCGGCGCATCCGCGATGCAAATCCGAAATTCGTGTCCCTGTGGGAAGTCCCCGGCGCAGGACACGTTACGGCCGCGAATCAATGGCCCGCCGAATATCAGCGTACCGTTTTGGCGTGGTTTGACGCTCCTTAGTACTGGCCAAAAACCCAATCGGATTTCGGTTTCTGAGGAGACCGGCTTTACTGGCACTCCATGAGGTCCACCTGCCAGGCTGTAATCTATCCTTTTCGGCCAGGCAGCACTCATCATATTACGCAGCAGCGGGCGTGGCGAGCCGGGCCAGCGTCTCGCGGTAGTTCCAGGGCATCCACTCCGACGGACGTCGCTTCAAATCCTCGGCGTGCCGCTGCAACTCGGTCAGATAGTCGAACGGATTGGCTCCGTTCAACTCGCAGGTGTGGATTAGGCTCATGAACAGATCGCCAACCCCGGCGCCGTTCAGAGTCTTATAAAAGAGTGCGTTTTTGCGGTTCAGGGTGGCTTTCTTCAGGGCCCGCTCGACGATGTTGTTGTCGATCGGCGCGCCTGGTTGCCTGAGGAAAAGCGTCAGTTTCAGCCAGTGATTCAGTAAATAGGAGATCGCTTTGCCCAGACCGGAGTTCGGTTCCGTCTTATGCTCGGCCAACTGCGCCTCCATCCATTCATGCAGACCTTTCATCAACGGCCCGCTGTGCTCCTGATGGAAATGCAACCTCCCTCCGGCGACAGTTTCTGTTCCCGCACCAGAGTGTCGTGGTGATAAACTCCGCGCAGCGTCTCCAGCACATGACGGCATTCTTCAGGGAAGTTCTCTGCCACTTCCACCACCTGCCGCCTTCCATGTGCGAGGCAGTTGGCGATCAGGGTTTCGACGCCCTTGGGCGTGTTGCGCGATAGCGCATCGCACATCTGAATCGGTGCAGGCAGTTCGCGTGCCCGCTGTTTCAGCACATCGGCGATGTTCTCGCCCGCATGCTTCCATCCGGTAAAGAACAGTGCGATGGCCCAAGCGCCCACCAGCGATACGATTCCGCTGGTAAATGTCCCCGTGCGCTTGTCGCCAGGTTCGCGTGTCAGGCGCAGAATGCGCATGCTCGTGTCGTCGTTGTGCATCACGCTGCCTTGCGCCGCCTGCCGGATCAGTTCCTCCAGCACCGGCCGCATCAGTTGCGCGGCAGCGGCCATTAAATCCCACTGCGTTGTCGCCGGCAGCGGCATTCCCAGTTGTTCCTGGAGCTTTTCCAGCCGCTTGAACGGCACTCCGGTACCGTACTTCAACAGGGCGATCATCGCTACGGCCGTCTCATCGTACTTCGCCGCTCCCGCCGCTTCCGGTTCGTTGGCGGTGAAGACCTCCCCGCAGGCATTGCAGCGCAGTCGCTCTCTTTCAAACACAGTCGCTTCCAGCGGTGCGTGTCCCACGAATCTGACCAGCGTCGCCGGCTCTTTCTGGCGATACACTTTTCCCTTCAGGCACTCTGGACACCTGTCGCCAACGTGGAGCGTGGCGTGCGGGACGGAAACCCGGTTTGCACCGGTAAACGCAGCGGCACCTTGGCGCCTGTGCCCGGCCGGAGACGTTTCGACAGCCTCCGCGTTGCCTGCCGGTGCCGCATCCGGCGGCAGAACGGCACTGGTTTTCTCCGTATTCTGTAACGCTCCGCAATATTCCCCGTCGACCTTCTCGGATTCACTTCGCTTGCGATTCCCCCATCGCGCTGGCGAAGGCCGGGCTCCTCTTTCTCCTAACGCCAGTCAGATCAGGCTGCAGGCGTTAAGACCGGACTGGGCAAAACAGGGAAACGCGGAATCCAATTTGAGAAATCAGCCGGAGAACAATCTGACGCCACCGGGCAAAAAATCGTGGTCCGTTACAGTATTCCGCTTCCGTGCCAGTCTCTCTGCCATGGCATGGATCACGGCTTTCAGCTTCCGGCCTTCCGATTCGCTCAACGGTGCCTGCGTGCTGCGATCGATGATCTGATCCAGCTCTTCCAGATCTACGTCGATGTGCCGTCTGGTCGTCATAACTGGCTGAGCAACTCGCGAAAGTGCGGCGTCAGGGCCAAACCCAGGATTTCCTTGATCGGACGATTCGGCTTGTTGGTGTGGTCGTTCTTGCCGCGCCCAGTGGTGAGCCCGAGCAGTTGCCAGTTGGCCGCGCGATAACAGGCTCCGCGAAAGCGTCCGGGATCAATGAAGGTTTCCGCGAAGTAAACGGGATGGCCGTACATCTGTTCCCAGTCGTCGGACAGAGTGCGGGTCACTTTCCCCAGAATGTGCGACGCCAGGTGGGGAACGCGAACCCAGGGCAGGATCAGAAAGCGCGTGTTGTAGGCGATGAAGCGGATGTTCTGTCGCCGCGCTTCCGCGCTCCAGCCGATGTAGCGGTCACGGCTGCCCAGATGACGAGGCGCTGAACTCCACGCCAGGCAGGCGATGGGACGGCCTTGTGCCCAGACCAGATACTTGACTTTCATCCGTGTTCATTCGTGGCTGATAATGCCTTTAACCGCGCTCACGACGAGCGCAGCGTCACTCCGGGATCGACCTGGGTCGCGCGCCTTGCCGGCAGATAACTGGCCAGCAGTGCGATGGCGCCGAGGAACAGCGCCGAGCCCGCAATCGCCGCCGGATCGTCCGGACTCACGCCTACCAGCAGCCCCGCCGCCATGCGCATGGCCACTACCGACAGCACCACCCCAACCAGAATGCCCGCCGCAGTCAGCGCCACACCCCGGCGCAGCACCAGGAACACCACGTCGGACGGCTCGGCGCCGAGCGCCATGCGGATGCCAAACTCGTGCGCGCGCTGGCTCACCGCGTACGCCAGCAAGCTGTACAAGCCCAGCGCCGCCAGCAAGAGCGATACCCCACCCAGCACGCTCAGCAGCGCCGCAGCCACTTTTTGCGCATACAGCGAGCCGGCAATCGTCTCCGCGAACTCCACCACCTCGGCGCCGCCGGCGTTCGAGTCGACCGCGGCCGCCTCGCGGCGGATTGCGTCGAAGTATCCGCGTGGCGGTCCCACCGTCCGGATGAAGAAAGCCGTCCAGAACTCGCCGCCGTGCCGCTGGCGGTAGGGCAGATAAATGTAAGGGGTGGCCGGCTCCGTCAGCCGGTGATACTTGCTGTCCTTCACCAGGCCGGCAACTGTGGACCACGCGCCGTCCACCATAACCCGGCGCCCCACCGGGTCGCGGCCTCCGAAGTAGCGCTGCGCAAAGGTCCGATTGACGATCGCCACCGGCGCTGTGCCATGGTCGTCGCGTTCCGTGAAGTCGCGCCCTGCGAGCAGCGGAATGCGCAGCGTATCGAAATAGCCGGGCGCGACGACGTCGCTCATCGCGTTCATTTGCTCGTTCGGACTGGGCGTGTATCCTTCCACCTGAATGTCCGACGATTGGCCCGTGCCGATCTCCAGCGGCACGGAATTGGCGAAGCTCACGTTGGCAACGCCCGGAAGAGCGCGGATGCGGTCGCGCAATCGCAGGCAGAACTGAGCGCGTTGTTCCGTGTTGGCACAGAAAGTATCGAGATGGTATTTCGCGAACAGAACATTGTGCGGGTCGAGGCCGGGATGGATGGCCCGCGCATTCTCAAAGCTGCGCGCGAACACCGCCGTCCCCACCAGCGCCACCAGCGCCAGAGCCACCTCCGAAACCACCAGCAGTCCGCGCGTGCGGTTTTGCGACGCCCCGGGCGTCCCGCTCCGGCCCTCTTCCTTCAGTACCGACATCACATCGCTTCTCAGGGAGTGCAGGGCGGGGGCGAGGCCGGTGAGCAGAGAACCGGCGCCGCACAACAACACGGTAAACGCGAGCATGTCCGCGTTCAGGCTGAAATCCACCGACACCGGGAAGCCGATCGGCGGCAGCAGCCAGAGGAGCGAGCGTCCCAGCCAGGCCGCCATGGCGATGCCCGCCAATGCGCCCATCGCCGCCAGCACCAGGCTCTCGGTAAGAAGCTGCCGAGCCACGCGCCAGCCGCCCGCGCCCAGGGCCATGCGAACGCTGAACTCCCGCCGCCGTGCGGTGGCGCGAGCTAGCTGCAGGTTGGCAACGTTCGCGCCGACAATCAGGAACAGTACGAAGCACACGGCCATCAGAATCCGCAGCGGCTCCAGAAGGACCGACTGCATGCCGAAGTGCGCCTTCCACACAGGCATCAGGCTCGCGCGGAAGCCCCTGTTGGTACTGGGCGATTGCTCCGCCATTCGCCGCGCGCACGCTTCCACTTCCGCGTTCGCCTGCGCCAGCGCCACGCCGGGCTTCAGCCGCGCGGTCACCCACATCTGCCGCTCGGTCCGGTCTTCCAGCAGGTAGTTGCCCTGGCCGTTCAGCAGCGGCGCCATGCTCATCGGGATCCAGATCTCCATTTGCATGCCGGGCATGGCGCCGCGGAATTCGTCCGGCGCGATACCGGCCACGGTCAGCTCGTAACGGTTCACGCGAATGGTCTTGCCCACCAAGCCGGGGTCGCCCTGGAACAGGCTCTGCCAGAGCCGGGAGCTGATCACCGCCACTGGGTACGCGCCCGGATTGTCGCCATACTCCGACGGCAGGAACGCGCGTCCGCGTACCGGCTTCACGCCCAGCACCGCGAGGTAGTTGCCGGAGACGTACTCGCCGAAAATGCGGCGCGGGTTGTTGGCCGGGCCAACGTTGAACGCGTTGAGCAGCGAGGCGGCCAGGCCGGAAACGGACTGCAGACTGTTGCGGTAATCGCGGTAATCCCGGTAGGAAGTGTTGGTATACTCGCCGCTGGGCGACACGGTTTCGAGCGCCGCCAGGCGTCCGCCGCCGTCTACGCCGGGGAACGGGCGCAGCAGCAGCATGTCGATCCAGCCGAAGACCGTCGCATTCGCCGCTATGCCCAGCGCCAGCGTGAGCACGGCCACCGCCGTGAACCCTGGACTGCCCCGCAGAACCCGGAGGGCGTAGCGCATATCCTCATAAAGGCTGCGCATAATGTTCGCTTTCCAGTATGCAACCGGGATGCCATGTCTAAGTGGTGGATTCTTCGGCCGTCCCTACCGCACTGCGGTTCGTTTCCGGATCGCTGTGTCCGCTATTGGGACGCCGGGAATGCCTATGCTACGAAACGCCTCGCCTGAAGTCCGCGGACGAGGTCGATCGCAAAGCTGAAGCTCTCCAGGAAACGTCGCCACGGTATCGACTCTTCATTCGCCGCGCGGCGTTTACCGGTCTGTCGATTCGCGCCGCAAGCCCGTGACGGGCGCTGACGGGTTTGCGTGGCCGGCCATGCAGGCGGGACGGCAGGAGGCTGCATCGTCCCACCGTAAACCGGCCGCGGATCGGGCTCCGCCACGCTGTGACGCGGTGGTGAAATCCTTCTTACTTCAGCTTTCGCGCGCGCTCGAAGTCTTCCTTCAGTTTGGCGATGATTTTGTCCGCCACGTCGGCGCTGGCGCCGTGGAACTTCGCTCCCAGGCTCTCCTCGGTGGTGGACCAGATGACGTCGCCATCCTTATTTACCAGGCGGACCGCGGCGATGGCCTCGTGGCGCCGTTCCGTGGAGTGGTCCGATTCGCTTTCGCCCAGGCCGAGCCCGGCGCTAGGCGCTCGCTGGGCGCTGGTGGACCTGCCGGTGCCAACGTTGGCGCGCGCGTTGATGTTGTCGGAGGACGTATGCTGGTCGGTGTATACCAGATCCTCGGCCGCGCCGCGCATCGTCACATCGGCGCGATCCGGATTCTCGGTGAGGATAAAGAGGTCCGAGCCGGCCATGCTGCTGATCAGGATGTCGCGCATCTGCGCGGCCGTTTCGCCGCCGGTGAGGCGGTCCACGTAGACCCGCCGGATGGTGAGCAACTGGCGCAACCCCTGTTCCTCAACCGTCGGCGCCGCCGTTTGCGGCGGATCCGCCGCTCCGCCCGCCAACGCCAGTACCAGCAGAGAGATCGGAAACATGGTTATCCTTTGCCGGCCTTGCGGGCTTCGTCGTCCTGGTACTCCACGCGCCGTCCGGTGCGCGCTTCCAGTCCGGCCAGCACGGAGCGGATGTCGCCCTTACCCACCCGAAAGACCAGCACCTGCTGATGGCCTTCGGCGTCCACGTATCCCAGGGTGACGTAGTGCCGGTGCTCCTTGCTCAGCAGCAGCATGGGGGAGACCAGGACTGCCGCGGCGTAGCGCCGGCTCACCGTCTGGCCGTACTCGAGGGTATTGACCTTCTGGTAGGGCACGCGGATCTCGCCGGTGGCGCAGCGAAAGACCATTTGGTCCGCGCCGGTAAAGTCCAGGCGCGCCGTGGACTTGGCGGCGATGCTCGGTGGAGTTCCGCCGATCAACTGGGTCTTCACGCCCGGCCCGGCGGCGGCGGTCATCCCCGCCAGAAGCGCGCCGATCGTCAAGGGCAAAACAAAACTGCGGTTCATGGCTGCTAACGACGAATAGTGCCGGGGCCAGGGGCAGGTTCTCAAAAAGTTTGGGGTATAGTTTTGAGAATGAGCTTCCGCTTCGCGGCCGCGGTGGTAGCATTGGCGCTCGCCGGGACGTCCGGCGCCCAGCCCGCCTTGACGCCGGCCGAGCGCCAGTTAAACGTCGATTCCTTCGAGCAAGTCTGGAAAACCGTGCGCGACAAGCACTGGGATCCCAAACTGAACGGCGTGGACTGGCAGGCCGTCCACGACGAATTGCGCCCCAAAATCGAAAAAGCCGCCACCATGGACGAAGCCCGCGCCGTCATGTCCGACATGGTGCGCCGGCTGAAACAGACGCATTTCGGCATCGTCGCGAGCGAAGCGTATAAGGAACTGGATCAAGAAGACTACGACGGCAAGGCCACTCCGTTGGATGGCGACCCGGGCCTCGACCTGCGCATCGTGGATGGCCACGCCCTGGTGACCTTCGTGACCCCGGATTCGCCCGCCGCGGCCAACGGCGTGAGGCCGGGTTGGGAAATTCTGTGCATCGCGGGCAAGGATCTGGCGCCCGCACTGGCCAAAGTCCGCGAGGCAACCGGCTCGCCCATGTTGGACGAACTGGTCGAGACCCGTTCCGTGCTGGCGCGCCTGGAAGGCCCCATCGAGAAGACCGTGGAAGTAGAATTCCTGGACGGGGACGGCCGCAAAGTGACCTTGAAGATGGCGCGCACCGGCCCGCGCGGCGCCGAGACCGTCGTGGGCACGCTGCCGCCGCTGCATTTTTGGGTGGATGCCCGCAAGATCCACCAGGATATTGGCTATGTGCAATTCAACATGTTCTTCGAGCCGGAAGCGGTGAATGCCGCCGTCCAGAAGATCATGAACGAGTGCCGGGATTGCAAGGGCTTCGTGGTGGACCTGCGCGGCAACCCGGGGGGCGTCGGCGGGATGGCCATGGGACTGGCCGGCTGGTTCACCAGCCAATCCGGCCTGCGCCTGGGCGCCATGTATCTGCGCACCACCAGCGTCAAGTTCGCGGTGTTTCCGCGCGCCGCACCCTTTCGCGGACCGCTGGCGATCCTGGTGGACGGCTGTACCGCCTCCACCTCGGAGATTTTCGCGGGCGGCATGCAGGACCTGAAACGGGCGCGCATTTTCGGCACGCACACGGCGGGGGCAGCCCTGCCCTCGCTGTTCGAAAAGCTGCCCAACGGCGACGGATTTCAATACGCCATCGCCAATTACATTTCCGAGGGCGGCAAGCCGCTGGAGGGAATCGGCGTCACGCCCGATGAGCAGGTGAAACTTACCCGCCGGCAGTTGCTGGCGGGGCAGGACCCGGTGCTGGACGCTGCGGTAAGCTGGATTCACAGGCAATAAAGGATTGAGGTGTCTCAATGAACCGTTCTGATCTTGGAAGGAATATCGCCATCGGCGCGGCCATGGCGTTGTCCGTCACACTGGCGCTGGCAGCCGACGAACTGCCCAAGGCGGAAACCATCCTCGACAAATACGTCGAGGCAACGGGCGGCAAAGCCGCGTACCAGAAGCACCACTCGGAGATCTCCAAGGGCACGCTCGAGCTGTCGGCCCTGGGCCTCAAAGGCGCGGTCACGTCCTACCGGGCGGAGCCGGATAAGAGCCTCACAGAGATCGACCTGGGAAGCCTCGGCAAATCGCGCGAGGGTTCCGACGGCAAAGTATTCTGGTCGCTTTCTTCCATGATGGGCCCGCACGTGAAAGAAGGCCCCGAAAAAGCCCAGGCCATGCTCTCGGCGAAGTTCAACGCCGAGTTGAACTGGCGCGACATCTTCAAAGACGTGAACACCACCGGGACGGACACCGTGGACGGGAAGGAATGCTACAAAGTGGAGTTGACGCCCGCGGACGGCCCGCCGATCACGCAGTGCTACGACAAGCAATCCGGCCTGATGGTGAAGATGACCATGACCGCGCAGACTCCCATGGGCGATCAAACGGTGGACTCTTTCGCCTCCGATTACCGCAAGGAAGGCGACGTCCTGATGCCGCACAAGATCAAGCAGAGCCTGGGCGGCCAGGAGATCATGATCAATATCGATAGCGTGACCTACAATGCGGACATCCCGGCGGATAAGTTCGCCCTCCCGGATGAGATCAAAGCGCTGGTGAATAAATAGCTGGTGCGCCGGCGCCCGGCGGCGCGGGCTTGCCCCATATTTCGCACGGCGATTAGAACTCTTTGAGCGAGCGCAGCAGAGATTCGGTCTGCGCATTCACCGCGTGGATGGGGCGCCAGTTCTGATCCATGGTGCCGATGTAGGTCATGCTGCCCTTGTCGCGGCCCATCAGAATCACGGTATACCGGCGCTCGGGATAACCCAACGCGCGGTAGAGAATCGTGCCGGTTTCCTGTTGATGGTCGGTGGTGGGCTGGCCCATCTTCTGCGTGACGCCGAGAAAGTCGTCGCGGCTGTTGAGACTCGCCCACGTCTGGTCGCTGCCCACGAATATGGGGTTCTTCTGGCGCAACTCTCCCACATGGGTGAAACTGACGGCGACGAGGTATAGCACCACCAGCGCCGACACCGAAACCAGGATCAACTTGAGGATCCGGCGGTCGCTCGGTTCCAGACGGGGACCGGGCACCCGCGCAGGCTCCTTACGGTCTTGAGGGCTGCCGGCCGTTCGCGTGGACGCGCCCACGGCCACGGGCATCTCGATGACGCGCCGCTGGAAGGGCACGACCATGCCGCTTTTGAGCTCCAGTTCGCGACTCAGGCCGACAATCAGGACCGGATCTTCGATGCGCGCCACCTCGCCCACGTACCGGCGGGAAATCCAGACTTCAGCGCCGCTGCGGCAGTTGACCACCTGAATCTCCGACCACGTGGCTTTACGGAACAGCCACTCGTTGTGCTCGACGTTGACGATTGGCGGATAGAACGAGAACGGCCGGGTAACCAGGTGGTCCAACGAGGGCGGAATGGGCGGTGACGCCATGAAACCTACACCTATGGTAGCGCGCGCGCAGACCGGCGAACAGGGGCCACGATTTGGCCCCAGCGTCAGACTACCCTATTTGCGCATGGAATACTTGTCGAGGGCGGCGCGCAGCGCCTGCGCGGCGGGCGGCGGGGCGACCGCGCCACCGAGCACTTCCTTGTTATCGATCTTCCGGCCGTAGAGTTCCTGGTTCACGTCGGCGTCGTTGCGCAGCGTCGCGCCGCTGAGCGAAATGCCGGCAAACAGGCCCTTGGCACGCGACCACGCCAGGATCTCGGCGTTCATGCGGGCGTCGGTATCGGCATTGGCCGTGCGGCCGACCGGTCCGGCGGCTATCGAGGCATCGGCGCCGAGAGTGAATTTGTCGCCCAACAATTTTTGCATGCCACTCTTATTCATCACCAGCATCACCACGTCGGTGGACGATCCGCCAATCTGGAATCCAAAGCTGCCGCCTTCCACGCGGACCGCGCCGGGAGCGCCCCAACCGGTGCCATCGGCGCGGCGGCACTCCGCAAAGCCGCGTCCGTACTGGCCGCCCACCACGAAGGCGCCTTTCTTCATCCCGGGAACGATGATCACGCACTGCGACTTGGCCAGCAGATCCTGCGGGATCCCCTTGTCGGGCGTGCTCATGATCTCCTGGAAGACGCCCGCGGACGCGGTCAAACGTTCCTGAGCGGTGTCGGCCGCGGCAATCGCCACGACAGACAACGTCAGCGCTACTCCGAACACGAATTGTTTCATTGCTCTCCTCCTCCCTGCATTATCGCGCGATGTACGGCTTTAATTAAGCGATCTGGGGGAACTGTTTCCCAGACTGCTCCCTGACGGTCGTGGCTCTGTAACTGGCTGCAAATACGCGGCCGCCGTTTCTACTCTGAGACCGCATGATTTTTCAACAACTTACGGATGCTCTGCAACGCGGTCTCTTTTCGTTCAACCTGGCCCCGCTGAGCCGCGACCGTGAGGGAGCGGTTGCCGCACCAAACCGCGAAATTACCCGTGCGGGAACGCACCGTGTTACCGGTGTCCCAGAAAACGCAGGCGCACATTGAAGGCGCGCACCTGGCCGCGGGCGTAGGTGAGATATTGCGGCGTGCCGAGCACATTATTCACCACGTTGGGATTGGGATTATTGGTGATATTGTTGAAGCCGAATCGCCAGGCCCAAAGATAGTGGATGGCAGTGAAGCGGCGCTCCAAACTGAGGTTGATATTGAAGTAGGCGGGATAGCGCATGGAATTGGGGGCTCCCACCATGAAGCCCTGCTGGTCCACCACGCTGAAAGGAAACCCGGTGCGATATTCCACCAGGTAAGCGAGGGAGGTATTGCGAGTAATGAATTTCAAAGCATGCGGCAGTATACGGTTGGGCAGTGGAGCCCAACCCCACGTATGGAACCGGTTGGGCGCGTCCCAGGGAACCGGGCCGGGACCCTGGGGACCGAAGATGGGGTTTTCGAGGCTGTAATCGACGGCGGCGTTGGAACGCGCGGAAGAGCGCACGTACCCGGCAAACCATTCGTACTTGCCGGCGAAGATATGGCGCAGTTCGATATCCACCGCGTCGTAGCGCTCGCGGCGCGAGTTGCCGAGCAAGTACGTGACGCCCTGATAGAAGGTATCCTGCGTCACCGGGACGGTGGGATAGAAGGTAAAGCCGCGGTTGCCGTCACGGCGCGTGAAGCTGGCCTTCAGGTAGTAATCGTGGGGCAACTTGCGTTCCACGGCGGCGCTGGCGTTTTGGTAGTAGGGCACTTTGAGGAGGTTGTCGTAGACTGCAAACGACGTCTGCACCGGCCCCATTACGACGCCGCCCGGCAGGTAAAAAGTGGACAGGCTCACCTGGTCCTGCTGCTGCGCCACGATGTTGAGGCTGATGGCATCGTAATAAATGCCCCAGCCGGCGGAGAACTTGGTATCCGGCAGGGAATGCGGCGCCCAGACGGCGGCAACGCGGGGCGCCACTTCCACCGCGCGGACGATCTCGTTCCATTCGGCGCGCAGCCCGGCCTCGATCGAAAGTCCTTCGCGCAGGTTCCAATGGTCTTCGACATACTGCGCCCCCTCGAAATTCTTGCGGCGCTCGAAAGGACTTCCCGCGAAGGTGACGTAGCGTTGGACGTTATTGGCGGCGTCGAGGACTTCGTAATCGTGCCGCGTGCTCTGCTGGTGAAAGGATTCGCGCTCCATATCCACGCCGAACTTCAATTCGTGGGTGCCCAGAAAATGAACCGTGGGCAGGTACAGATTGGCCAACCACTGCTGGCGGTAGGAGTGCCTCTCGCTTGCAACGAAATAGTTGCCGAGGTCGCCGAACGGGGTGATCTCGAAGATCGCAGTGCCTTGCGGCAAGTCGCGAAGCTGGCTGCGGCTGTCGGCGAAAGCGACTTCGAGCAAGGCGCCGTGCCCGAAGTAGTGCTGATCGCGAATGGTGCTCATGAAGAGCGTCTGGCGATGCGAGAGAGTGGTTTCCACCGGGTTCAGCACGCTCAGGCCGTTGTGGTTGTTATCCCCGAGGTTGTAGAGAAAGCTGGCGGTCAGGATGTTGGCCTGCGTCAGGTCGACGCGGAAACGGTTGAGGTCGTTAAAGTCGGTGCCGCGCACGCGGTTCTGGCCGCGCGGCAGGCCGTAAACCGAGTCGTCGTGATAGAAGACATCCAGCCCGTTGTAAAACCAAGCCTTGCCCTTGACCAGCGGGCCGGAGAACTCGATCCGCGGGGTGAACTTATTGAGATGCAGGCCGCCATCGGTGGCCACCGACGGAATGAAGTTGGTGCCGCCGAATCGCCAGCGGTCGTCGCCCATTTTGGTCTTCACGTCGAGCACACCGGCGGCGCCGCGGCCGCTTTCCGCCGAGACGCGGCTGCTCTCGAGGTCGGTCGACTGGACGCTGTCGACATTCAGGCGCGTTTGCAGTTGGCCGGTGACGGGATCGGACATATTGAACCCGTCGAGCGTGTAGTTGGTCTGATTGGCCGCGCCGCCGTTGAAATGGGGGATGCCGGCGTTATCGAGCACTACGCCATCCATGAGGGCGAGCGTATTGCGATAATCCTGCGAAGCGGGAACCAGGATGGCCTGGATCTCGGCGTTGACCAGTTCCTTGTGATCGGCCGGCTGCTGCGGGTCGATGGGCGGCGGCGAGGCGGTGACGTCCACCTTCTCGCTAAATTCCTGCACGTGGTTCAGTGTGACGGTGAGCTGGCTGGGGCCGGAGGCGAAGGTCTGCTTGCCCTGATAGAGGTAGAAGCCCTGGCGCTCGGCGACGACAGCGTACTCTCCCTCGGACGGGAGATTCGCGCGGAAATTGCCGGCGGGATCGGAGGAGACCGGGACTACGCTTCCTCCAGCGGTGGGACGAAACTCCACGCGCGCGCCCTCGATGCCGGCGCCGGTTTCATCGACGACGCGGCCGGCGACGTCGATCTGCGCCTGGAGGCAGGCGCTAAGGGCAAGGATGGCACACCCCACCCGCGCGATGTGGAAACCAACCGCCATGGCCGCAACTCGGAAATTGCTTACGCTTAGGATACAACCTTGCGGGGCGGAGGATGCTGTTAACTATTGGGGCGGCTGCTTTTAAGCCGCGGGCTGGACAGGCCAGGATACCGTTTCTTCCAGTTTCTCCACCCGCGCCGCAAGGCTGATGGTGGTGTCCTTCTGCCGCGACTGTTCGCGCATAAGGTGGGAGGACAGGGTACCGAAATCGAGGATCGCCTTACTCAGGGCCGGGAACCTGGATTCGAGGTTTGCGACGGTTGACGAAAGAATGTCCAGGCGGTTTTCAATGGTCTGGAAGCGGCTGGCGGTTTCCTGGCGGAAATCCAGGACGTATTGGGTGAGGGTCTCGATTGATCGGGCGACGCGGTCGGCACGTTGGGCGAGGGCTTCGATTGACCGGTCGACGCGGTCGAAGCGTTGGATGAGGGCTTCGATTGACTTGTCGATGCGGTCCAAGCGTTCGTCTGTGGTCATTTAGGTTGGCCTTCGGCCTCTCCCACACCGACATTTTAGCCCCTCCGTCAAGCTGCAAGCAAAAAACGGCCGCGGGCCCTTTGCGGGGCGCGCGGCCGGCTGGAGGAGTGTGTGTCGTTAGAAGATGATCTTGCCGGAGATCTGCGTTACACGAACCGACGAGTCGAAGCCCAGGAAGGAGCCGTAGGGACTCGTCGTGGTGGCGGCCATCGTGGAGATGATACCGGTGGAACCGTCGCCCAAGGCGGCATCCGGCTGGCCAAAATTCGGGTGGTTCAGGGCGTTGAACGCCTGAATACCGAATCCCAGGGTAACCTTCTCGGCGATCTTGAACGTGCGGTACAAGTTCAGGTCGAGGTCGAAGTAATGCGGTCCAAACAGTTGGTTGCGGGTTGCCGGGGACCACGCCGTAAAGTTGTTGATGAGCGCGCTGTTGAGGTAGACATTGGAGTTGATACAGGGCGTAGCAACGCCAGGGGCGCCCGCGGCCGCGGCGCCGCAGCTCATGCCGCCCCAACCCTGTCCCAGGGGAGTGGCGAAGATCGCCCCGCCGCCGTTGCCGAGGGCGGAGTTGCTGTCGGTGACGGTGAACGGCAGCCCGCTGCGCCAGAAGATCTTGCCCGAGAACTCCCAGCCATTGAGGATGTGGTTGGCGACCGCACTGCCAAGGTGGACGGTGGGGTCGATTACGAAATCGCCGCTGAAGTTATGCTGGATGTCGTAGTCCCCGTTGCCGTAATTGTTGGTGCGAAGATTCAGCGGGTTGACTTGTCCGCCGACGGTGACGGCGTTTCCATCGCTGAAGAGGCACCCGTTGGAGCATTCGTCGAGGTCGTGAGACCAGGTGTAGCTCAAGTGGGCCGAGATGGAGTGCGCGAAGCGCTTGGTCGCGATGAAACTCAGGCCATTGTAGTTGCCGACGGCGCCGCTCTGAATCTGGGTTACGGTTCCGTAGTTGGGGACCGGAACGTTCGCCGGAATGCCCGGGACGCCAGGATAGATGCCGTATTGATCGTAGGCGTTGGGCCAGGCGTTCGAATAGGGGAGGCGCGTGGTGCTGTTGCCCGCATAGTTCACGCTGAGAACCACGTCACTGCTGACCTGCCGTTGAATCTGGAGATTCCATTCCCGCACCATGGGAGAGTGGATGGTGCCGACGAGGGAAGTGAAGCTGGGGGCCGCGAATATCGAGCCCAGAGCCGTCAACTGCGAGGAGATCTGGTTGTACGTCTTATTGAGGGCGAAACCGTTAGCGGATTCCTGCCAAGTAATTGCGGCGCCGGCCGGATCGAAGGCCGGCGTACCGGCGGTTGGCCGCACGCGGATTTGCACGGCGACCGGCGGGTCGGCCAACAGGTCGTCCACCAGGCCGGCGGCCGGGTTGTCATAGGCCAGCATGAAACCGCCGCTGAAAACCGTCTTGTGATCGCCACCGGGCGACCAACTGAAGCCAATGCGCGGCGAATAGACCAGGGGATCGACGCCCCGGTATGCCTGGTGCTGGTTGGGGGTGATGTCGCTCGCGTACGGAACGTTGCCCGGATTCGAGCTGGTGAAGCTCGCCAGGGAGGTAGTGGGACCATCGAAATTGGCGAAGCAGTTGAACTGGCACACCGGGTTGGAGTTGTGTTCCACGCGGAAGGCCAGGGTCAGCTTCAGATTGTTTGCCACGCTCCATTCGTCCTGTGCGTAGATTCCCATCCCCCACATGGCCACGGGAACGTCCGAAGCCAGATTGTCGGTCTTGCGGTATTGGAAGGCCAGACCATCGACGAATTGCTGCATCCCGGTGGTGCCTTCAAAGTAGACCCCCGGATTGTTGAAGTAGAAATTGTGATCGCTGACGTCATACCGGCGGAAATTGACACCGAACTTGAAGTTGTGGACGCCGCGATTCAGCGTGAAGTCGTCAATGAACTGGTACTGCGTGACGTTGCGGCCTTGGGGAAAGTTGTACTGTTGATTGAAGCTCGCAAACGGGACTGTTCCCGCAGTAATGATCCCGTATGGGAAAGTGCTGGCAACCAGTTGCGGGTTCTGCGCGAACTGAGCGACATAGTGGCTGAAGGAGGCCATGAAATTGTTGGTTGACCGTGCCCCGAGAACGTGGGTTTCCCCGAACTGCATGTCGTAGGACGGCTGGCTCGAAAGCGCGTCGAAGTTGGAGTTGATGGCGTCGATGGTCGTGGGCTGCAATCCGTGGTCGCCCTTGTAGCGGAAGAAGGCGTTGTCGTTCTGGCCTAGCTTCTGGTCTAGCTTAAAGGCCAGGATCCACTCGGAACCGAGGAGGCTCGCACTTCCCTGGGCCAGTTCGGCGCAAGGGGTAGTGGCTGGATTATAGCCGGGGAGGATCGCCGTCGTGAGGGAGGCGCAGGAGGATGGGTTGGCGATGGGCGTGGCGCTCGCCGCGCCGGGCGCGTTGTCCCAAAGCCCCAGCATGGTCTTGTAAGCGCCCGCCTCGGCCGGATGGGTAGTGGTCACGTTGTTGAGAATCGCGGTGGCAAAGGCCGGTGTGGGAATTTCACTGGAAAATACGTTCGGAAGAATGAAACGCAGCCCTTCGGTATCCACGAAGAAGAAGGTCTTGTCCTTGCGGATGGGACCGCCGACGTTGGCGGCCCATTGGTTGGCATTGGAAAAAGGTTTGGAGACGCCGTAGTAGTTGTTGAACCAGTCGTTGGAGTTCATGATGCGGCCGTTCCACCAGTACAAGGCGTCACCGTGGAACTGGTTGGTTCCGGACTTGGTCACATAGCTGACCTGGGCTCCCGAAAGCTGGCCATACTGACCAGCGTATGGATTCGCAATGACGGTGGCTTCCTGCAATTCGTTCTGGCCGATGGTGAGGTTGGAGGCGCCCGAGTTATTGATATTGAAATACGGGTCCATGTCGTTCTCGCCATTGACGGTAAAGAGATTGGAGGTGGCCGGCAGTCCATTGACTTGGAAGTTGCCATAACCCCCGGTGGTATTTACGACCACTCCGGGCGCGGTGTAGGCGATGTTGGTTATGTCCCCACCGGCGGAAGGCAATTGCGTCAACTGCTCGGGCGTAAAGCTGGTATTGGTGCTGGGCTCGGGGTTGATCAGCGGGGCCGCCGCCGTCACGTCCACGGTTTGCGTGGACTGACCGACCGCCAGCGCGAGGTCGAGAGTGGCAATGCCTCCGACCGTGACGTCGACGTTCTGCTCCAGCTTCTGAAAGCCGGGTTGGTTGGCGGTCACGGAATAGTGGCCTGGTTTCAACAGACGGAAGCTGTACTCCCCGATGGCGTTAGTCTTGGCTTCCTGGGTAGCGCCGGTGTCCAAGCTCTTCAGCGCAACAGCCGCATCGGGCACACGCGCGCCGCTGGGATCCTTGACGACTCCGGCGATGCCGCCTGTGGCCAACGACTGGGCTGAAAGAGTCGACGCCAGCAGCGCCAGACCGATCACCAGCCAGGAAAATTTCATGCTTCCTTCGTTTTTCTTCATACGTTTTCTCCTCAGCAAGAGTTAACTACGGAGTTCCCCCCGCAACGACTAGAAGACCAAACACGGAAAAGCGATGGCACTACCCGTGTCGATAGCGACACCTGCCAAAGCAAGCTGACGGCCATTGTTATCAATTGGTTAATTCCTAGCAAATAGGACATTATAGCCTGTGTTTGGCAGCTTCGCCGATCCGGCGCCGGACGAATGAGGAATCCGGAAAGGGGCTGGCGCCGCTGGATTAATGGCGACAGGTGATTGAAAATAAGGAATTTGTCGATCTACACTATTTGGTATTGAAAATATACTGTTCTGAGGAGAAAAACTCCGTAAGTTGCTAAAACTAAGGGGCAGTACGGCTACATGCAGCCCGGCGGGGCAATTCGCCCCCTGTGACAAACCGGACAGACGCAGTCTGGTGGACACACGACAAAACGCAAAGGGGGAGCCGCAAGGGCTCCCCTTTGTGTGAACGAGCAGTACTGGCGCTCAGTCTAGAACGTCAGCTTGGCCGAGATCTGGATGCTGCGCGGATTGCTGGAAAACACTTGCGACCACTGGCCGAACAGCGAGTTGGTGGGAATCAGCGCATTGTGCACGGCGGTACCGGTGAAGCCGACCGAGGCCACGTCGCTGATGTTGCCGGCGACATACTGCGGGTGGTTGATAATGTTAAAGAAGCGGCCTTCGAAGCGCAACTTATAGCGCTCCTCTTTGCCAAAGCCGAAGTACTTGGCAATCGTCATGTCGATGTCATCGATGGGATTGACGCGCATGGTGTTGCGTCCGCCGGTGGCGATGGTGCCTTTGGGCGCTACCACGTAGCCGGCATTGGCGTTGTTGGCCAGATAAGCCACCGTGGCGCCGGAGCTATTGGTGAGGGCAGTAGTGCCGCTACCGATCATGGCGTTGCCGCCGGGGTTCACAATGGTGCGGTCGCCCGCGGAATCGCCGTTCATATTGGCGTCGATGCCGCTCTGCACGGTCACCCAAGTGCCGGTTTGGTATTGGTACACGGGGGCGATTTCCCAGTTGCCCAGGAGATTGCGCTTGACCCAATTGGTGTCGTGCTTCAGGAACGGCATGTCGTACAGCACCTGGTAGCTGAAGCGCTGACGGTGATCGAGGGCCGAATCGGACGTGTCCGCGCGCACGTTCTGAAAGTCCTGCGGGCGGCGCGGCGTGGTGTAGGTACTGAACACGTCGGCGGTGGAGTCGTCGATGTTGTGGCTCCAGGTGTAAGCGGCGACGAACTGCAGCCCGTTGGAGAAACGGCGCGTCAACTGGTTCGCCCAGCCGTTATAGAAGGATCGGCCGTAGGGCATGAAGCCCACGATATTGCTCTGGAACCCGGCATTGAGATAGGCCGGGATGAAGTCCCCACCTGCATTGAGTTTGTTATTGAGGGAAGTCAGGGTGTTGGTCAGACCATTCAAAGTCGACTGCGCGGGAGCGCTGAAGTAGACCGGCAGAGCGTCCGACGAATTGACGATATTCTGAACGTTGAGACGATCCTGCACGGTGAGATTGGAGCTGTGCGTACCCATGTAGCGGCTCTCAAAGGTGTAGTCGTTGTGGAACACGTGCTGAATTCCCAAGGACCACTGAATGGACTTCGGCCGCTCCTGATCGGGAACGTAGCCGCTGGTGCCGGCCCGCGCCTGAGCCACTGTGAGTCCCGAGGCCGATGCGTTGGGCGGGATGCCGCCGTTCTTCAGAAAGTTGGTCCCCAGATTGCCGCCCTGGTCCACCGTGATGGTGTCCTGGGGCGGGAGCGAAAGCAGGCCCAGATTGTCGTACAACACGTCGTAGTTGGTGCCGAAGCCGGCGCGGATCGAAGTGCGCCCGCTTTCGCCCGGGGAGTAGGCCAGACCCAGCCGCGGCATGAAATTCTTCTTCTGCGCCGCCGGGTTGCCGAAGGTGATGAGCCCGGGCACGCTCGAGGCGGCGTTGAGAGTTTGCAGGCGCTCGGTGTACGGCAGGCTCTGGTATTCCCAACGCAGGCCGATGTTGGCAGTGAGGTTCTTGGAGATCTTCCAGTTGTCGTTGAAAAACAAACCGGTGGTGATGCGGTCACCGTAATAAATCACGTTGCCGAGTGTGCGTTCCGCCAGATAGTCGGGGGTGTAATCGTAGAGGTAGTCCGACAGGTAGCTCCATTCGTAGTCGCCGCGTGCGCGCTGGGTGAAGCTCTGCGGGGAGATCAGCTTGTTTCCGTCGAACCCGAATTTGAAATTGTGAGCGCCCTTGGTCCAGGCCATGCTGTCGGTCAACTCGTAGGTGTTCTGAATGCCGAATTGCGGCGCGTTCCCGTCGGGGCCCAATTGCGCTCCGAGGTCGAAGATGTTGATGTTGGGGAACTGATCGAGCCCCGGGAAGGAGAAGTTGCCGGCGGGCGTGGTATTGGAATAGCGGTTGTATCCGGCGCGGAACTCGTTGGTAAGGGTCGGCGAGAAAGTGTGGAATTCCGAGAAGGTGACGATGTAGCCGTTGTTGGGAACCGTCGTGTAGAAAACCGGCAGGCTGGCGGCGGTGTCAATGCCGCCCTCGCGATTGAGGATGAATCGCCCGCGCAGGCTGTCCTTTTCGGACAACGTGGCATCGATGGCCGCAACCGCGCGCTCGCTGTTGGAAAAGGCGGGTGCGGTGAAGGAAACCTGCCCGATGGGGATGGAAGTGCCGGTCGTTGCGGGACCGTAGTAACCCTGGTTGGTCGGGCTGATCAGCGGATATGCGCCGTTTGGAGTGGAGGCGGGCGACGCAGCCGTGGGCGCCGTGCCCAGGTACTGCTGGAGCACCTTCAGGTTAGTCGCGTTGATGCCCGGAATTCCAGCCAGCGTGGTCCAACCCGCCGCAGTCGGCGCGTACAGCAACCCGGCGCTGCCGGCGTAACCGGTGGGCTCATACTCGTAGTTGAAGAAATAGAAGAGCTTGTTCTTCTTGATCGGGCCGCCGGCTTGCCCGCCGAACCGGTTGTCATCGTAGCGGGGATGCAGCGGATTGCCGTCCACGGCATCGAGATTGTTGGCTGCGTTGAGATTCCGGTTGTTCATGTACTCGTAAGCGGCTCCGTGGATTTCATTGGTGCCGCTCCGGACGATGGAATTGAACTGGCCGCCCGAGGAGTGGCCGAAATCGGACGAGAACTGGTTCTGCAGCACCGTCATTTCGGCAACTGCGTCATTCGGCAACGAAACCACCGGGCCCGTGACGCTGTCGCTGTTGTTATCGATTCCTTCAATCGTAAAATTGTTGTTGCGAGGGCGCTGTCCACCGACCGAAGGGCCGGTGCCGACTCCCGTGGCGCCGCTGGTCGAAACCCCGGCGCTCAGCAACGACAGATTGAGCACGCCGTTGCCGCTGGAGGTGCTGGGAAGGTCCATCAACTGCTGCGTGTCGTAGGAAGTCTGCACTTGAGCCGTGGTGGTGTCGAGGGCAACCGCCGCGGCCGTGACTTCCACGGTCTCCACGCTCGTGCCGACCGCCAGCTTTACGTTGGCCGTGGCGATCTTGTTCAACTGGACTTCGATGCCTTTCAACTCAGCCTTAGCGAACCCGGAGGCCGTCACGGAAATGGTATAGGTCCCAGCCGGGAGGTTGCCAATGCGATAACTGCCGGCAGCGCCGGATTTCACCGCGGTTTCGACGCCCGTGGCGTCGTTCTTTGCCGCCACCGCCGCGCCCGGTACAGCGGCGCCGGAGGGGTCATAGATCGTGCCGGTCAAATCGCCACTGACGATCTGGGCGTAGACCGAGACACATGCCATTAGCAAGGCAAACAATGCCCAGAAAAATCTCCCGCTCGTTACGTTTTTTAGCACTCAATTTCTCCTCAACAAGAATCTAATACTGCCCCAAGTAAGCGGCCCGCAACACGGCCGCACACAAACCTTGACTTCTGACAGTTTCACCCGAGGCTCAAAAAGACAGTTGAGCATGCAATCCGACGGCCATTGTTATCAGTTGGTTAATCCCCTTGTAAATCAGACGTTTTGCGACCATTTTATGCTCGCGGAATCCGTGGCTTCGCGAGTGCGGATATCAGGGAGGATTTGCAGGGCCCAAAAAACTCCGACAAATAACTGAAATCAAAGGATTTACGGACCTACACCATTTGGTACTAGGGAAATACGGTTTTGGGGAGGAAAAGCTCCGAAAATTTCTCAGAAACAAGAACCTAGCCTAGTACTACTGAAGCAGAGGATAGGCGGGTCTGTTACGCGCGTCGCGAAGCACGCGTCTCATTTTCGCGTGCCAAAGTGGGGTGAGACTGTGAAAGACCTCAGGAGGATCACCCGTATGTCGCACAATTCAACGGTTTTCAGCGTCCCCGAGTCTCTGCTATCGGGCAGGGGGGAATCCCTACCCCGCCATCTTCCAGGGCCGCGCCCACGCGCAAAATCAGCGATTCTTCAAACGGCGGCCCGATGATCTGCAGGCCAACCGGCAATCCGCCGCCGCTCAACCCGCAGGGTATCGAGAGAGCCGGCAAACCCAGCAGGTTCATGCTCCGCACCAGGCGCGTGGTGGCCAGCCGCACATCCTCCTCGCGGCCTCCCAGTTTGACGGTGCTTTCGCCCACCCGTGGCGCCGTATTGGGGGTAGTGGGCGTAATGACGCAATCCACGGTGGACCAGACCTGGGCGAATTCCCGCTGCATCCGCTGGCGCAATCGCTGGGCGTGGATGTAATCGGTGGCGGGTAGCAGGCGGCCCTGGTCCAGAAGCGCCAGCACGTCGGGGCCGAACTGGCGGCGGTCCGCGAGGTGCGGTTCGAGCATGGCGGATGCCTCGCACAGCAGGATTACCCGCGCGGCGGCGTTCATGGCTGCCAGGTCGGGAACCTTTATGGGCTTGATCGCCGCCCCCAGCGACTCCGCTCGCGCGATGGCGCCTCGCACGCACAACTCCACGTCGGCGTCCAGCCGTTCGAAGAAGGAGCTCTCGGGGAAGCCGATCCGCAGGCCGCGCACTGAACAGCCCTCGTCGGGGA
>Ga0182030_10007315_pt1 | contig 23066 bp, 20 predicted proteins | sample 812S3MmetaG_FD_121299 | JGI IMG/M metagenome (GOLD analysis project Ga0182030, IMG submission 121299) | Permafrost microbial communities from Stordalen Mire, Sweden - 812S3M metaG (Illumina Assembly) | ecosystem: Environmental > Terrestrial > Soil > Wetlands > Permafrost | place: Sweden...
CATCAAATCAAACACAAGCCCATGGCCCAGGCTTGTCGCGGTAGCGTCCGTGGAGAATTCCAATTCTCGGATCAAGCCCGGCCGCTACCACTTGCATCCGCACTTGGCTTTCCAAAACGGCAACTGATGGAAAAATACACTAATTGCCGTGAGTACGAAGACAACCTCCTTGCGTCCTCACGCGCGTTCGTAAAAGCCGGCGCTCGCCAACAATCTGTGCCCGTCCGCCGCTGCCGGGTGGCGAAATATCCACAGAAAGTGGTCAGGCTCCCAAAAGCCTCCCAAAAATATCTTCAACCGCTGCAGGTTCCCAGCGGCCCTTTGGATTATCGATTGTTTGCAAGAGGATAGTGGTGGGCGCACCAGGGCTCGAACCTGGGACCCGCTGATTAAGAGTCAGCTGCTCTACCAACTGAGCTATGCGCCCGGATTGCCGTCGGCGGGAGAAGCCCCGTCAGGCGTCGTTCGCTTAGCAAAGGCAGGCCGGAGTGTCCAGCCGCGCCGGAATGGGAACAATCGGAGCGGCCGGTGCCAACAAAAAGCCGCCGGACGAACCCGGCGGCTTCGTTGCGAAGTCGGCTTAACGCGTCGGGGGAGACCGCGTCAGCCACTCCGGTACGTCGTAAGGGCGTTACTGCGGTTGCGGGCCGCGCTCGCCGCCCATCGGGCCGCCGCGGTGCATGCCGCCCGGTCCGCCAGGTCCACGATGACCATGCGCGCCGCGTTCGCCACCAAAGTGACGGCCTTCGAGATGCGCGAGCACGACGAAGCGGTGCTTTTGGCCCTCGTCCAGGCTCTTGTAGAGCGGGCCGGCGGCGTCGGCGAGTTTCTTGAGGGCCGCGCCTCGCTTGGCCATCACGTCGGCGCGCAGCGACAGGCGCTCGATCGGATCCTGCGGACGGTCGGCACTGGCACGAGCGGCAAAGCGCGCGGAGCGCTGCGTGGCGAGATCGCGCAGCGCGCTTTCCACCGCCGGCCAGCTCTTTTCCTGTTCCGCGGTCAGCTTAAGTCCGGCATGGACCGCAGCAATACGGGCATCGCCGAACGCGCTGATGTCTTGCGCGCTTGGCCGCCAGTGGCCGGCACGTTCGAATTTAATCTGATCCTGCTGCGCGTAAGCAAGCGAACCACCGGCAATCGCGAGTGCGGTTGTGCCGGCGAGAACTGTCTTCCACATGGGTTTCCTCCAACGGGGTTTCTGATAGTGCCCATTAAAGATCGCCGCGCCGCCTTATCAAGTTAAGGTTTGGACACAGATTAATTGCACGCAATGTTGATTGACGCGCATTCACATAGCGCGCCGCACAGCCGCGATCACATCATTCCGAGGAAGCGCGGCAGGAAAAGTGTGAGTTCGGGCCAATAGGTAACGATCACGAGGAAGATAAGCATCGTCAGCAGCCATGGCCAGACCGCGACCGCCAGATCGGTAATTCGTATTCCCGCAATCATCGATGCGACATATAGATTCAGCCCGACAGGTGGGTGGCAAAGGCCAACCTCCATATTGACGTCGATGACGATACCAAAATGGACGAGGTCGATGCCCAGTCGTTTAGCGGCCGGAGCAAGAATAGGCGCCATGATCAGAATGATCGAATTAGGCTCCATGAAATTACCGGCGATCAGCAACAGAACGTTGACAAGCATAAGGAAACCGACCCAGCCGAGATTCTGGGCCGTGATCCAGTCGGCCAGTGCAGAGGGTATGTTTTCATTCGAAAGCACAAACGAGAACAATACGGCGTTGGTGATGATGTAGAGCAACATCGCGCTCGTGTTCGCGGCGCGCAGCAGCACCCGCGGGACGTCTTTCATGCCAATCGCCTTATAGACGAACACAGCGATGAAGAACGAATAGACCGCGGCCATTGCGGCTGCTTCCGTCGCGGTAAACAAGCCGCTGTAAATGCCGCCGATAATGATGACGATGAGCATCAACCCCCAGATGCTCTCCTTAAACGCGTGCCAACTCTCTAACCAGCTCGCTCGCGGCATGCGTGGATAGTCGCGCTTTTTGGCAAGATACCATGTGACCGCGCACAGCATTACGGTGAGCAGCGTTCCGGGCAGGAGCCCCGCAACGAACAGCGCACCGATCGATGTATTTGTCGAAACTGCGTAGACGATCTTCGGGATTGAAGGCAGCATGAGGATGCCGAGCGACCCTGCTACCGTGATGATGGCAGCGCCGAACCGCATCGGGTATCCGTGCCGCACCATCTCAGGCAGCACGATCGCTCCAATCGCGGCGACGGTGGCGACGCTCGATCCGCACACAAGCGCAAACATCGCGCAGGCGATAATGCCGGCGAGCCCGAGGCCGCCGTGCCAATGGCCGATCAAAGATACGGCGAAATTTATCATTCGGCGTGCGACGCCGCCGTGACTGAGGAAATTGCCGGCAAGGATGAAGAACGGGATCGCCATGATCTCGAAGCTTTCGAGGCCCGTAAATAGCTTCATCGACACCGCCTCGATCGGTACGTTGGTGAGGATGAACAGGAACGTCATCACGGTGAGGCCTAGCGCGATCGACACCGGCATGCCGGTGATCATAAAAGCGATCAGCAAGACGAAGATCGTGAGCGCGCGTATCGACTGCGGCAGCACGATGATGCCGGCTTTATGAGCAAGACAGATCGCAAGGATCAAAATCGGCGCGCCGATCAATATCCACGCCAGCGGACTTGACCAGCGGCTCGGGACCTCGCCATGCGGACTGGTCGATGGGTGTAGCGCCAGCGCCTCGGTCGCCGCGACGCCCTCGACCTTCGCTTCGCTGTGATGAGGCAGTTCGCCCGTCCAGTAATACCACCACGCAACTTGCAGGAAGCGGAAGCACATCAGCCCGGAGCCGAGTGGAATCGCGGAATAGATGGCCCACATCGGCCATTCGAGATCGTATGAATTTTCGCCAGTCTTGAACATTTCGTCGACAAACATGACGCCGAAAGTCGCAATCATCGCGGTGAAAAATGCACCGCAGCCGATTGCGAATAGGATAACGTGCTTGCGCGATTTCGGCGGCAGCAGGTTGACCAGCACATCGACGCCGACATGAATGCCGGTGCGCACGCCATAGGCGGCTCCGAACTTTGCCATCCAGATGAACATGAAGATGCAAAGCTCTTGGGCCCACGACAGATCGAGGGCGGCGAGCCATAGGTAAATATCTTTGAGAATCTCCGGCACGAAGGGTATGCCGTGCGCGGCTGTCCATTTCGACAGGTTGATCGAAAGCCCGGTTCCATACCGGTGCAGGACCGCGATAAAGATCAGAACCGTCGCCGCCGCGATCAGCGTGGCGATCAGCCACTCTTCCAAATGGTTGAGCGCCCGGTTGAGCCCCTTAAGCACGCGAATCCTCCCGCTTCGACGCCGAAACGGCCGGGAGCGATCACCCCCGGCCGCTTTTTGTTATTGGGCAGCAGGCTGCCGTCAGTTCATCTTAATGTCGAGTTCTTTGGACAATAGATCGAGCACTTCTTGCCCGACGCGGCCTTTGGCCCAAGTATATGTAGGACGCATCGCCACTTGCCAGGCGGTGCGCTGTGCGGGCGTCAGGTAATGCAGCGTGGTCTTGCCCGACTTCTTGATCTCCGCCAACGCGTCCTCGTTCTCCTTGCGGGCAATCGAGTTCGTGTAGTCGGTCGCCTCATCCATGGCTTTGTTGAGTTCAGTGCGAATATCGGCCGGCAGCCCGTTCCAGAATTTTGAGTTCACGATCACCGCATATTGCAGATGCGCGTGGTTGGACACAGTGATGTCCTTCTGCACTTCGTAGAACTTCTGCGTTAGATAGTTCGACGGCGTGTTTTCGCAGCCGTCGACCACACCGGTTTGCAGGGCCTGATAGACTTCCGAGAATGCCAAGATCTGCGGAATCGCACCGAGGTTGCGGAAATACTGGTCGGCTATTTTCGACCCCGAGATGCGCATTTTGAGACCCTCGAAATCGGCCGGATTAAGCAACGGACGGTTTGCCGACACCATGTGGAAGCCGTTGTCCCAATAGGCCAAACCGGTGATGCCTTTCGCTTCAAGTTTCTTGAACAGCCACTGGCCGACCGGCCCCTTCATGGCCTTGGCATAGGTTTCGTCGTCCTTGAACAGCCAAGGCAAATCGAGCGCCTCGAATTCCTTGGCGCCGAGCGGCGCGAATTTGGCGGTCGAGGGCGCCAGCATTTGCACCGAACCAAGCTGAAGCGCTTCAATCTCTTCCTTGTCCTTATAAAGCGTGGAGTTCGGATAGACTTCGACCTTGACCTTGCCGTTGGTATATTTTTCGGCGAGCTCTTTGAACTTGAGCGCGCCTTTGCCTTTCGGCGTGTCGTTGGCGACGACGTGACTGAATTTGATAACGATCGGAGTCTGAGCCATGACGGCGCTCGGCACGGCAATGATGGCAGCAGCCGCAGCCGCGAGTAGAAGTTTACGCATGGTGGTTTTCCTTCCCTGTGGTACAGCCCGGCTTTTCTCTTATTTTTCCGCCGGTTAACTAAATATATGCCGGATTTATACCGGTCTTTCAACCACCCGATCAATAGCTAGCAACGGCAACGGCTGCGGCAATCAAGCGCAAAAAGGCAACTTCGGTACCCAACGCGCCGCTCATTTCAGCGCAGGCGTCGAAAGCTATTTTCATACCGCAACGCAATATGCCGCGCCCGTTGCCAGGCGCGGCATTTCATTACCGTCATCAACTCAGCCGACGTCAGTCGAATGAATCCGGCTCTCGATGCCCGGTACCCGATTGCGCTTGCTGGTCAGTTTGTTGAGTGCGCCAAGATAGGCCTTAGCTGAGGCGACCAGAGTGTCCGGGTCGGCACCCTTGGCGGTGTAGGAACGGCCCTGCTCCGAGAGCCGCACCGAAACCTCGGCCTGCGCGTCAGTGCCCTCGGTGACAGCATGCACCTGATAGAGTTCGAGCGTCGCCTCATGCGGCACCAGTTCGCGGATCGCCTTGAAGATGGCGTCCACCGGACCGTTGCCGGTCGTCTGCGTGGTGATGTGCTGGCCCTCGATGTCGAGCGTGAGGGTTGCCGATTGCGGGCCCATGGTCCCGGCGATCACCGTGAGCGACAGGACCTTGATGCGGTCGTGCGCGGTGGCGATTTCCTCGTCCACCAACGCCTCGATGTCCTCGTCGTAGATCTGCTTCTTCTTGTCGGCGAGTGCCTTGAAGCGCACGAAAGCATCCTCAAGCTGATTGGCCGCCAATTCATAGCCGAGCTCTTCCAGCTTGTGCACGAAGGCGTGCCGTCCCGAATGCTTGCCCATGACCAGCGAAGTCTGTTTCACGCCGACACTTTCAGGCGTCATGATCTCGTAGGTCTGCGCATTCTTGAGCATGCCGTCCTGGTGGATGCCGCTTTCATGCGCGAAGGCGTTACGGCCGACGATCGCCTTGTTGTATTGCACCGGGAACGAGGTCGCCGCCGACACGAGCTTGGACGCGCGCGTGAGCATGGCGGCGTTGATGTGGGTCCAGTATGGCAACACATCGTTGCGCGTTTTCATCGCCATCACGACTTCTTCCAGCGCGGTATTGCCGGCACGCTCGCCGATTCCGTTGATCGTGCATTCGATCTGGCGCGCGCCGGCATTCACGCCGGCAAGAGAATTCGCAACCGCCATGCCGAGATCGTCATGACAGTGCACCGAAAACACCGCTTTGTCGGAATTCGGCACGCGCTCGCGCACCATCTTGAACAGCGCGAAATATTCCTCCGGCACCGTGTAGCCAACGGTGTCGGGAATATTGATGGTGGTGGCGCCGGCATTGATCGCGGCTTCGACGCAGCGGCAGAGGAAATCGTGCTCGGTGCGGGTGCCGTCCTCGGCCGACCATTCCACGTCGTCGGTGTGGCTGCGCGCGCGCGTGACCTGGCCGATCACCATCTCGAACACTTCGTGCGGCTCCTTTTGAAGTTTCCACTTCATATGGACCGGCGAGGTCGACAAGAAGGTATGGATGCGCTTGCGCTTGGCCGGGCGAATGGCTTCGGCGCAGCGGTCGATGTCCTTGGGCGAAGCGCGCGACAGGCCGCAGATCACGGAATTCTTCGAGCGCTTGGCGATTTCGTTGACGGCGGCAAAGTCGCCGTCGGAAGCGATCGGGAAGCCAGCCTCGATAACATCGACGCCCATGTCGTCGAGCAGTTCGGCGACGCTGAGCTTTTCCTCGTGGGTCATGGTGGCGCCGGGGCACTGCTCGCCGTCGCGCAACGTCGTATCGAAGATAACGACGCGGTCCTTTTCGGACTGGGTCGGGGTGTTCATGGAATTCATCCTTCTGGTCGAACGCGCCGTCACGGCGCTCTATGGGTGCTTTCTCTTGCCATCGATCCCCAGAGTGCCCAGGCAAATATGCCCAGCCGGCCCTCAGGGGCGGATAAGGAGCAGCAGCGTTCCCAGAATGAGGGAGGCAACCGGCAAAGGCCTGATGGCCGCCGGTCCGATCGCGCAGATGGTCTGCCGCGTCGACATTTGCCTCTGTAACCCTCGTTTTCGACATTTAACTTCGTGGACTTAGTTAAAGTCCGCGTTAATCGCGCGTCGGAAGCCGCTTCTAGCGGAAAGCACTTCATAAAATCAAGCGTTTCGACGAGATAGGTCAGCACTGCTGCCGGATATAACGATTATCCCTTTTCAGCCTCGAGCACTTTCTTCGCCTTGCGCAACTCCATGAGCGCTTTGCCTTCGACCTTGGGAAAGTCCAGCTTAAGGCGATCCATCGCCGCCACCACCGCGCCGGCGACCACCAGCCTTGTGAACCATATGTTATCGGCGGGGACCACGAACCAGGGCGCTTCGGGGCGGCTGGACTGCCGGATCAGATCCTCATAGGCCACCATGTAATCGTCCCAGCGCTTGCGCTCGGCAACATCGGCCAAGGAGAATTTCCAGCGCTTGCCAGGCTCATCGATGCGGTCGAGAAAACGTTTGCGCTGTTCCTCGCGCGAGACGTTGAGAAAGAATTTCAGCACCAGCGTTCCGTTGCGGGCGAGATGGCGCTCGAAGTGGCGGATGTCATTGAAGCGTTGGTGCCAGATGTCCTTGCCGACCAATTCCTTGGGCAGTTTCTGTTTATCCGGGAATTCAAGATGCAGGCGCACCGTCAGCACCTCCTCATAATATGAGCGGTTGAAGATGCCGATGCGCCCGCGTGCCGGCAGCCGCGTACCGACACGCCAGAGAAAATCGTGCGACAGTTCCTCCTCGCTCGGCTGCTTGAAGGAATGCACCTCGCAGCCTTGCGGATTGATCCCGCTCAGAACGTGCTTGATGACGCTGTCCTTTCCCGCAGCATCCATGGCTTGCAATACAATCAGCACCGACCAGCGATCTTGCGCGTATAGTTTTTCCTGCAAGGCGCTCAAGCGCTCGATGCCCTCATCCAGCATGGACTTGGCGTCGCTCTTGTCGAGGCTGAGCCCACAGCATTCCGTCGCGTCATGATCGGCCAGCCGGAATTTGTCCGGACTGTCGATGCGAAAGCGCTTGGCGATGGTATCGAGCTTCATGAATGCAAGCCTAGTCGCCCTTAAACCAATGCGCCAGAAAGGCCGTGACGAAGTCGGGCATCGCGGCGGTAAAATCGGCAGGCCCGCGCACGATGCAAATTTCCGACAACTCGGCTTGCGCGTCGCGGGCAAGATGACCGCCTATGCGCGCCCGCAATGTCTCGGCATTCAGATACGAGCGCAACACCTTGATCTGTACGGTCAGCGCGCCATCGACCACCGCCGTCCATCCCGGTTCGGCGGTAAATTGCGCAGCGTCAAGCCCGGTCTCCTCCAGGAGTTCCCGGCCTATGCTGAATTCGAGATCGACCTTCCCGCCGGCGATGTCGGTAGGATCGGGCGTCCCGGACGGAAAGTAAATCTGGCCGGCATTAAACGTGTGCGGCGCCATGCGCCCCAATAGAAACGCGCCGTCGCTCGACAGAACCGCGGCGGCGCCAAAACAGTCATGCACGCAAGCATCCGGCCTGCCCAAATGAATCCAAGCAGTAAAGCTCGCATAATCAGTTTCCAGATAGTCGCCGCGAAAAACCCCGTCGGCGATTTCGTGGCTGTGCAGCAATAACACGCGGCCGTTCCATATCGCCGGCTTTTCCCGCTGCAGCCTGACAAAATAAGCGTCGATGTCGGCGCGCCGCTCGACCGCGAAGGCCCAGGGCTTGGGCACAATGCGCAACTCCAGCCGCTCGATTGGGTACAATATTGGCGCGCGCTTCATACGCCGACAATAACAGACACGGCGGAGAATTCCTCCGCCGTGCGCCTATCCTTAGAATTCGCTCACCGGATTTTATTTCATCCCGGTGGTCTTGCCGGCGGCCTCGACAAACCGGTTGGTATAGGTCTTCGATAGATCGATATTGGCCTTGGCGACGTCGGGCGACGACTGGCTGAATACGGCGAGCACCGCCGCGGCGCCCTTGGGGTCCATGCGGCCGGTTTCCGAATACATCGGCAGCGTGTTCTTGAGCGCGGCGATATAGAGCGCCTTGTCCTTGCCGACGAGTTCGGGCGGCATTTTCTCCGTGATCTCCTCGGCCGAATGGCTGTGAATCCATTTCAAGGTCGAGACGATCGCATTGGTCATGCCCTGGACTTCCTTTTCGTGCGCCGCGATCCATTCCGTCTGGGCGTAAAGCGCGCCGCCGGGATATTCACCGCCGAACACCGCGAGCGTATCCTTCTGGCTGCGGGTGTCGCTGAGGATTTTGAGGTCCTTGTTGCTGCCTTGCAGCAGCGTCACCGCCGGATCGAGCATGATGGCGGCATCGATCTGGCCCTGCTCCATGGCGGCGACGGAGGTGGCACCGAGGCCCACGCCGATCACGCCGATCGAGTTCGGATCGACGCCATTCTTGCTCAGCGTATATTTGAGAAAGAAGTCGGTCGATGAACCCGGCGCGCTGACGCCGACTTTCTTGCCGGCAAGATCTTTGATCGAATTGATCTCGTTGGTGTGCTTGGGCGACACCACCAGCGCAAAGCCGGGGAAGCGGTCATAGACCACGAAGGACTGCAAATGCTGTCCCTTGGCGGCGAGATTGACGCAGTGGTCGAAATATCCGGATGCGACGTCGGCTGAGCCGCCCATCACGGCCTTGAGCGATTCCGAACCGCCCTTGAACTGGACGACGTCAACCTCGACACCGGCCTTTTTGAATTCGCCCAAAGATTCGGCGAGCATGGTCGGCAGATAGCACAGGCACGAGGCGCCGCCGACAGCGATGGTCACTTTCGATTGCGCCAGCGCCAGGCCAGACGTCAAAACGAGTGCGGCAAGCGAGGCGACAAAGTTCCTGATAATTCGTCGCGTAAAAATGCGCGCGAACATGAATTCCTCCCCGATTTTGTATATGGCCGTTGAGCAAGCCAGTCCGCCGCCACGATAAGCCAGCGCGCAAGGCTTGACTAGGCTTTGATTACGGCTGGCCGCGAAACGCATTGCGTTCGCCCAGTGTCGGCTTGAATCAGCCGTGCGATAACTGCAACGGGCCAGGTATCGCCGAATCCTCGACCAGTGCGCTTGGCTCCTCCACCCAGCACGGCAGCGTCACGCTAAAGATCGTTCCGCCGCCAGGAGCATCGACAAAGCCGACCTGGCCGCCGAGGCGATCGACAATCTGCTTGACGATACTCAAGCCAAGTCCTGTGCCGCCTCGCAGCCGCGCGTCGCTGGCGTCGGCCTGGGCGAAACGCTCGAACACGCGCGGCTTGAACGCCTCTGAAATGCCGGGGCCGTGATCGCGCACCAAAATGGTGACAGTGCCGGGACCATTCTCGATCGCCATTTCCACCTCGCCATTTGGCGGCGAGAATTTGATGGCGTTGGACAAAAGATTGGTGATGACCTGAGAAAGCCGGTCCGGATCGGCCCGCGCGTCGTCGCAGGCGTCCTTGTCGTCCAGTAGCCGAATCCGCACGGCGGAGGTCTCGGCAAAACCCCGATTGGCGTCGACGGCTTCATCGACCAGCGCCCGAACAGCGACGCGGCTGAAATTGAAAGTGACCTGCCCGGATTCCATCTTCTCGATGTCGAGAATGTCGTTGATAAGACGCACTAGCCGCTGGCTGTTGGTATAGGCGATCTTGAGCAGCCGAACCGCGGCTTCAGGCAAGGTGCCCGCCGCATTGGCCATCAGCAGGCCGAGCGAGGCGGAAATCGACGTCAGCGGCGTGCGCAGTTCATGGCTGACCGACGAAACAAACTCGTCTTTCATCCATTCCAGGCGCTTGCGTTCGTTAGCGTAGCGCATGGCGCGCAAAAGTCCGCGCGTCTCGATCTGACCCTTGATGAGAAAATCCTGCGCGCCTTCTTGCAACGCCTGCGCGGCCACCGTGTCGTCATCCAAACCCGTCAGCACGACCAGCGGCACGCGCGGCGCGGCGGCACGGATGCGCCGGATCGCTGCCAGCCCATCGGAATCGGGCAGCCCAAGATCGAGCAAAATCACGTCGACCGGGCCCAGCGAAAGGCTGGATTCGGCGTCCTTCATCGATAGCACAGGCTTTAATTTGCAATGCCGGGCGCCCTCATCCTTGAACATCTCGCGCAGCAATACCGCGTCGCCCGGATTGTCTTCGACGAGGAGAATATTTTCGATCGCTTTCATGCTGGCGCGTCCAACTGCTTCGGCAACCTGATCTTGCTCAACCAGAAAGCATTGATGGACCGTATGATATGGTCGAACTCATCCCACTGCGCCGGCTTTCGCAGATAGCAATTTGCGCGCAGTTGGTAGCTGATCAGGACATCCGCATCTGCCTCCGAACTGCTCAGCACCACAGTCGGGATGATCTTGAGGTTTTCGTCTTCCTTGATGCGGGCCAACACCGCGCGGCCATCCATCTTCGGCATGTTGAGATCGAGCAATATCAAGTCCGGCCGTGGAGCATCCGCATAAATTCCCTCGCGCTTGAGAAATTCCATGGCGATCAATCCGTCGCTCGCGAAATGCAAACGGACGGAACTGTTCACGTCGCGAAATACTTCCTGCGCCAATCTGGCATCCGCCGGGTTGTCCTCGACCAGAAGCACTTCGACAAATCGCTTATTTCCGGTGGCCTCTTCCATCGCGCTAGAGCTGCATTTGTTGCGGCAATTTGACCCGCTTCAGCCAGAAATCATTGATGCTCTTGACCAGCACCTCGAATTCTTCGAGCTGGACCGGTTTGGTGAGATAACAATTGGCCTGCAACTGATAGCTTTTCACGATGTCGGCTTCGGCATCCGAGGTGGTGAGAATGACAGTCGGGATCAGTTTCAGGCTGTCGTCCTCCTTGATGTGCGCCAGCACCTCGCGGCCGTCCATTTTAGGCAGGTTCAAGTCCAGCAATATGAGATCGGGGCGCGGCGCGTCGGCGTGCGCACCTTTGCGCCGCAAAAACGCCACGGCATCGACGCCATCGATCGCCACATTCAGATGAACCGTGGGGTTGGCGTCACGAAACGCCTCTTGCGTCAGCCGTACGTCGCCAGGGCTGTCTTCAACGAGCAGGACTTCTATGGGCATTCTATCTTCTCCAATAAGTATCATGAGATCCTCTGGCTATTTTCCAACGCAAAGCTGAATGTAGTTCCGCGCCCGGATTGTGACTCGACCGCGATTTTTCCGCCGTGACGTTCAACGATCTTCTTGCAGATAGCCAAACCGATGCCAGTGCCGGCAAACTCTTCGCGCTTGTGCAACCGCTGGAACATGCCGAATATCTTGTCGAAATACTGCGGGTCGATACCAATCCCGTTGTCCTTGACCGAGAACGTCCATTTGTCGTCGCCGTTCATCTTGGCGGAGACGTGGATCTTGGGAATGCCGGGACCTTGATATTTGATGGCATTGCCGACCAAGTTCTGAAACAATTGCGCCAACTGCATTTCATCGGCTTGCACGTTCGGTAACGCGTCATGCGTCACCTCCGCGCCGCTTTCCTGAATCGAGCCGCGTAGATTTCGAAGCGCCCGCTCGAAGGCCTCTTCGCTCGATGTCTCGCGTAGCACCATGCCCTTGGTCTGGACCCGCGAATACAATAGCAGATCCTGGATCAAACGCTGCATGCGGCTGGCGCCGTCGACGGCGAACGCGATGAACTCGTCGGCGTCGGCGTCGAGCTTGCCTTTGTAGCGGCGCGCCAAGAGTTGCGTGTAGCTCGCCACCATGCGCAACGGCTCCTGCAAATCGTGCGAAGCAATATAGGCGAACTGGCCCAGTTCCTCGTTGGAACGGTTCAATTCGTTCATCTTTTCCATGAGATGGACTTCGGCTTTCTTGCGTTTCGTGATGTCGCGGATCGCCGAAGTAATCAGAATTCCGTTGTCGCTGCCGAGCGGGCTCAGCATCAACTCGATTGGAAACTCGCTGCCGTCCTTGCGGCGGCCGTGCAATTCGATGCCGGTACCGATTTGCTGGGCCAGCGCGTCGGCCTCCGAGCGCAAGCCGTCGGCGACCAGCCGTTCGGCAAAACCCTCGGGGATGATGTTCTTGACCTTCTGGCCGAGGAGCTCATTGCGGCGATAGCCGAATTGCTTTTCGGCCTGTAGATTGAGCAGCACGATTTCGCCGGCCTGATTGACGACTACCATGGCATCCGGCGCCGCCTCCAGGAGGCCGCGATATTTGCCTTCCATTTGCGCGAGGAATTTTTCGGCTTCCTTGCGCACCGTAATGTTACGGATCGCGGCGGTGACCAAAGTGCCTTCGGCACTCACCAGAGGGCTCAGCATCAGTTCAATGGGAAATTCGCTGCCATCGCGCCGCAAGGCGGTAAGCTCGATACCAGTGCCGATTTGCTGCGCCAGCGCCTCGGCGTCGGTTCGCGTGCCGTCGGCGATCAAGCGTTCGGCGAAGCCTTCCGGGATAATGTTGGTGACCTTTTGGCCAAGCAATTCGTCGCGGCGGTAGCCGAATTGCTTTTCCGCCTGCACGTTGAGCAGCACGATTTCGCCTTCGGTATTGACCACCACCATGGCATCCGGCGCCGCTTCCAGGAGCCCGCGGTACCGGCCTTCCATCTGCGCCAACACCTTGTCGGCGGCTTTTCGCACGCTGATGTTGCGGATCGCGGCGGTGACCAGCGTGCCTTCGGCACTTTCCAGCGGGCTCAGCATCAATTCGATCGGGAATTCGCTCTTGTCTTTGCGCAGCGCAATCAGTTCGATGCCGGTGCCGATCTGCTGTTCGATCGCGTCCTTTTCGGAGCGAAGGTCATCGGCGATCAACCGCTCGGCAAAGCCGACCGGAATGATGTTGGTGACCTTCTGGCCGAGCAACTCGTCGCGGCGATAACCGAATTGCTTCTCGGCTTGAACGTTCAGCAGCACGATTTCTCCGTCGGTATTAACGACCACCATGGCGTCCGGCGCCGCTTCCAGGAGGCCGCGGTATCGGCCTTCCATCTGCACCAGAACCTTGTCGGCCTTCTTGCGCACGCTGATGTTGCGGATCGCGGCGGTGATCAACGTGCCCTCGGTGCTTTCCAGCGGGCTCAACATCAGTTCGATGGGAAATTCGGTTTTGTCCTTGCGCAGCGCGATCAGTTCGATGCCGGTGCCGATCTGCTGTTCCACCGCGTCCTTTTCGGAGCGAAGATCGTCGGCGATCAGCCGCTCGGCAAAGCCGATCGGGATGATGTTGGTGACTTTCTGCCCGAGCAATTCGTCACGGCGGTAGCCGAATTGCTTTTCGGCCTGGACGTTCAACAGCACAATTTCGCCGCCCTGGTTCACGACCACCATGGCGTCGGGGGCGGCTTCCATGAGACCGCGATACTTCGCCTCGGACTCCTTGGTGCCGCTGAGGTCGCGGCTGATCACGGTGAAGCCGCGCAGCTTGCCGGTCGCGTCGCGCGAGGCCGTAATCGTGCTGCGGATCTGAAATCGCGTGCCGTCCTTGCGCACGCGCATGCTCTGATCTTCGTAGAGGCCGTTTTCGGCCGCCATCCGCAGGATTTCTTGCGGCCGTCCGCTCGTAATATCGTCGGACGAGAAGAAACGGGAGAAGTTTTTACCGGCGACTTCCTCCCAGGTGCAGCCCGTTATCTGCATCGCGCCGGGGTTCCAACTGCGTATTTCCCCGGCCGGCCCAAGCACGAAGATCGCATAATCTTGAACGCCGTCGACCAGGCGGCGATATTTCTCTTCGCTTTTCCGTTGCGCCAATTCAGCGGCATGGCGCCGGGCGCTGCCGCGCAGCGCGCTCCAGCCCGCGGCGCCAGTGACTAAGAGGCCCAACAGCGTGCCGGCGATTAAAATGACTCTAGTGCGGTTTAGGTTTGCGGCCGCTACGGCCTGGCGCGAGGTCAGCAGGCGGGACTCTTCTTGCTGCATCGCCAGAACGATCGACTGGAACTCGTTGGTGATGGCCTCGCCGCGTTCGTCGCGAGCCGCAACGACCGCGGCGGCCAACCCGTCATTGCGCCGTATCGCAATGAGGCGCTCGGTCCGTTCGAGCCGCTCGATAATCAGCCTATCGAGCGCCGCAACTCTCGCCTGTTGCGCCGGATTGTCCAGCGTCAAAGCGCGAACCGCCTGTTGTAAAGGATCAAGTCCCTGTTTGGCGGCGTCGTAATTTTCGAGGTAGGATTCCCGCCCGGAGATAATGTAGCCGCGCAGGCCCGACGACAGCGTCTCCATCGACTGGCGCATCGACTGGATATTCGTGAGAACGTCACGCGTATGTTGGACCCATTTGTCGCTTTCAGCCGACATGTTGATGTTGCGATAGGAAAAGCCGCCGACAATAATTAGAATAGCGAAGGCAGCACCGAAAGCTGCCGCTATATTTCGATTTGTTTGCCACCGCGTTGTCATCGCACGCGACACTGGCACGCAACGGGTTAACGCGAAGCGCAGCGCCTGTCGACAATCGGAACTTTCTTTGGAGGCTAACGGTTAAACCGGGTCGCGGCGGTATTTACTTATGTGATGTATAGGCAAAAGCACGGATGCCGGCGCGCGCGAGTTTTCTCTCGCTGCGATTTTAAGTCCGCAACTCGGCGACCGGCCGCCACACCAGCAACCGTCGCTCGACCACCGTCACCAGCATGTCGATGACGATGACGAAGGCGGCGAGCACGAACATACCGGCGAATACGCCGGCCACATCGAACACGCCTTCGGCTTGCTGGATCAAATAACCAAGACCCGCGGCAGAGCCCAGATATTCGCCCACCACCGCGCCCACCACGGCAAAGCCGACCGAGGTGTGCAGCGATGAAAACATCCACGACAGCGCCGAAGGCCAATAGACGTGGCGCATCAATTGCCGCTCTCCCATGCCCAGCATGCGCGCATTGGCCAGCACCGTGGGGCTGACTTCCTTGACGCCCTGATAGACGTTGAAGAATACGATGAAGAATACCAGCGTCACGCCGAGCGCCACTTTCGACCAGATGCCGAGGCCCAGCCACAGTGTGAAGATCGGCGCCAGCACCACGCGCGGCAGCGCATTGGCCATCTTGACGTAAGGATCGAACACCGCGGCGGTGCGCGGCTGGCGCGCGAACCAGAAGCCGACCATTACGCCGCCGAACGATCCAATTACGAAGGCCAAAACCGATTCGGTGAGCGTCACCAAGAGATGCTTCCAGATCACGCCCGTGTAGAACCAGACAAAGATCTGGCTTGCCACATCGACCGGATTTGAAAAGAAAAACGGCGGCAGCAGGACTTTGCCGAAGACCGGATAAGTCGAGAATATCTGCCACGCCGCGACGAAGGCTACGGCGACACTGATTTGCAAAAGGAGGAGCGTGAATCTAGACATGGATCACGCTCCTTCCTTTTTTACGCGCGTTGGCGGGATGTCAGTACGGGTTCTTGAACAATCCGACCATGCCGGTCGCGCCCTTGACATGGCCGTCGAGCTTGGCAAGCAGTTCGAGCCGTGTCAGGCCGGCCGGCAGCGCCTTGGCGTCGAGATCGGTCGCCACGAGTACAAATGTATAGTGATGCGGCGATCCCGGCGGTGTGCAGGGGCCCATATAATGCGTCTGCTTGGCGGTGCCGATTCCGCCGATATATTTGTCCGATGGCTTGGTGGTCTCGCCTTCGGCGAACGATGTCACCGTGGCGGGAATGCCATAGGCTTCCCAATGATCGACGCCGAGCCCGTTGCGGCCTTCCGGATCGGTCATGATCAGCGCGAAGCTGACGGTGCCGGCCGGGGCGTTTTTCCAGCTCAGTTCGGGCGAGACATTTTCGCCGACGCAGTTCGGATTAGCCTTATTGTCGCCGGCCATCTTCTTGGGCAGCAAAGTGCCGTCCTTGAAGGTCGATGAACTCAGCGTAAACGGATCCGCCGCATAGGCGGTTCCGGCCAGTAGTAGAACGCCGGCTATGGCCGCGATCGATTGACGTATTCCCAACATTGTATTCCTCCGATTTCGTTTGATTTTTTTGGTGGCCCACATCACCAACAATGGTAGCGCATCGAAATTCCTATTGCATCAGGCTCCTTCAGTTTGCGCATAGCCTTTGACCACCTCGGATTTGAGCATCTGCCATATTTCGCGATGCAACATATGGAACCCGGCATCGAGTTTAACCTCGGCGATGTCGCGCGGCCGCGCGAGTTTCACCGTCCAGTCGCCGATAATGCGCGCCGCCGGTCCAGCCGACATGATGACGACGCGGTCGGACAAAGCGATCGCCTCCTCGAGATCGTGGGTGACGAACAGCACGGCCTTGCGGTCCGCGCTCCACAAATCGAGCAGCAGGTTGCCCATGATCTGGCGGGTCTGAGCGTCGAGCGGGCCGAACGGCTCGTCCATCAGCAATATCTTCGGATCGCGGATGAGGACTTGCGCAAGGCCGATGCGCTTGCGCTGGCCGCCCGACAGCATATGCGGATAGCGGTCGCCGAATGAGCCAAGACCCACGCGCGTGAGCCATGCCTGCGCGCGCCGCCGCGCCTCAACTTGCGGCGTGCCGGCGGTTTCAAGTCCGATCGCGACGTTTTCCAGCGCGGTCTTCCAGGGAAACAACGCGTCGGCCTGGAACAGGTAACCGGCCTGGCGGTTGAGCCCGGCAAGTTGAGTCCCGAAAATATCGGCGCGGCCGGCAGACGGCGGTATTAGGCCGGCGGCGATATTGAGCAGCGTGGATTTACCGCAGCCGGTCGGCCCCACGATGGAGACGAATTCGCCGTCGGCAACATTGAGTGTGGCTTGTTCAACCGCGGTATAGAGTCCGCCGTCCGGCAGACGGAACGCGACCGAAACCTGCTGCAGCGCGACGGCGGCTGCATGCGTGCTCGGTTGCACTGGCGCGCTTTCTGCCATTCGTGTCTCCCAAGGATCGTATGCAAACTATCCGGGGGACACGGGCTTGCAAAGGCTGGAAGACGGCAAAGCCGTCGCTAGAGCCCCTTGATCATGCCGGCATCGATGAGGAGCCGGTTGAAGCGGCGCGCTTCGGCGCCGTTGGCACAAAGAAAAAAGCGGCCTTTGCAGCGCGTAAGCACTTTCTTCTGTTCGGCAAAGGTCGGATCGAGCGGCAGGCCGGCCGCCTCCTGGATGACCAGCGGCAGATAGGGTGCCTCCAGCGTGTCGAGCGCGGACGACATATCGGCCGGTTTGTAATTGATCGTGTCGATGGCGTAATAGGTCGTAAAATAGCGCGGGTCGAAGGCCTGCAAATGCAACGCGATTTGCGGCGAGCTCAAAGTCGGGTCGATGATGCGTTCGGCGAAATCGGGTTGATGATCGCCGAAGCGCACGATCAGGAACTGCTCGCCCGGAAAATCGTGGCGGAGTCTCGCCTGGAACGCCGTGTAGTCGCGCTCACTCAGGCCTTGGCGGCGTATATATTCCTCGATATGCGGCGGATTGCCGAGATCGTGCCAGTTCGGGGTCAAATCCGGCCGGAACGTGTGGTCCCAGGGAAAATGATTGGCGGCGAGATAGCTGAAAATGAACAGCGGGCCGTCGCCGCGCTCACGCTCGATCACTTGCGCGGCCTGATCATAGAAATAAGAATCGGGCTCGACGCCGCGCGCGCCCATATCCTTGCTGTCGATGAAGCTCTCGACGCCGGCGGTCTTCTGGAAGCCGCGCGCACTCATGAAAGCGCCGCGCGCCGGATAGAGCGTGAACGTCTTGTAGCCGCAACGTTTAAGCGCATGCGGCAGTCCGCGCTCGACGCGCCCGGCGGCGATACGCGTGACAAAATAAGCAAAGCGCCCGAACGAGCGTGCCGACAGGCCGGTCAAGACGGCGTATTCGGTGAACCAGGTCGGACCGCCGGCGCCTTCGACAATGAACGAGCGCGTCTTGCCGTCGGAGGAGCGGAAGTGACGGCCGTAGCCGGGCGGAACCTTGATGCCGGGCGCGGCCGTTATGTCGAAACTCGATTCATCGAGGATCAGAATAATATTCGGCGGCTTCGCCGCCGGCTGACAGGTCCCGGCTGCCGCCAGCTTGAAATTATCCGCGACCGTGGCATCGGAATCCATGAAACCATGGCGGGCGAATTCCACGATTGAATCGGCGCCCGAATTGACGAATTTCGAAATGTAGCTGTCGCTGAAAAAGGCGTGATAGGGCTCCATCGGCGCCGCCACCGAAATCGAAGCAGCGCCCGCGAGGCAAATCAAACATCCCGCCGCCGCGACCCGCAGCCGGACCCGGAACGGATCGACCCACCAAACCGATGCCAGCACCGGAATGACGATCAATGCCGCGATGATCGAACGCTTCATGAGATCGGGATAGATGGTGAGAAAAAACGCGATGGTGTCGGAATCGAGAATCATCAGATCGACGAAATTGACCGTCATCAGCAGCTTGTCGTATTTAAAGAGTGAGAGCTGGATCAGCGTCAGGATCAGCGCCATCGACAGCGCCGCCGCGACTGCCGGACGGCGCAGCAGAGCGAGCCAGAAGAAATTCAGCATTCCCCAGGTGAAAAGAAAAATCAGCTTCGACACGATGCCGATTTCGGTTTCCGCCATAATGACCAAGGCCGCGAAGTGAACGGCGGCTATCAAGCAAAGCATGGCCGCATCGCGCCGGGAGATCGTCCCGGGAAATGCAAGGCGGCTAACGAGCGTGGCGGCGGCGGACAGCATGGCCTGCGGATGGCCCTGCCCGGCAATGAGTACGCGTTACTCCGGCACAGCACCCCGCTGTCATAAGACTGTAATTAAATTGTCATTTCAAGATGGTGCGAGCCTCGCCGGAGGCGATTTTTCAATTATGACCAATAAGATGGCCGGAACGGGGGCATAGAATCGCCGTTGCCGTGCGCCCGTGCCATCATGCCCGCAATGACCCTCGAACCTCGCCTCACCGAGGCTTTTGCGCGGCTACCGGATTACCTGTCGAGCCATGTGCTGGTGAGCATCACCGCGCTGGCGCTGGGACTTGGCATAAGCCTGCCGCTGGCGATCGTCTGCGTGCGCCGGCCGGTGTTGCGCGGCGCCCTCTTGGGCATCGCCAGCGTGGTGCAGACGATTCCCGGCCTCGCGCTGCTCGCTTTGTTTTATCCGCTGCTGCTGGCGCTCTCGGCTTTATCCGAACGCATCTTCGCCAAGGGATTTTCGGCGCTCGGTTTTTTGCCGTCGGTACTGGCGCTGGCGCTCTATTCGATGCTGCCGGTGATCCGCAACACCGTCACGGGGCTGGCCGGCGTCGATCCGCGCCTGCCGGAGGCCGCACGCATATTCGGCGCAACCGCGGGACAGCGGTTGCGCGACATCGAACTGCCGCTGGCGGCGCCCGTAATCATGGCCGGCATCCGCACATCGACGGTCTGGGTAATCGGCACGGCGACGCTCGCAACGCCGATCGGCCAAGAGAGCCTTGGCAATTACATCTTCACCGGTTTGCAAACCCAGAACTGGGTGTTCGTAGCCTTCGGCTGCGTCGCCGCCGCCGTGCTGGCACTTGTAGTCGACCAGTTGCTGGCCCTGATCCAATCGGGCGTCGGGCGGCGCAGCCGCATGCGGATTGCGGCAGGCGCATTCGGGCTCATCGCGGTGATGCTGGCGGCACTCGTCCCCGGAATTGCCCGCACACATGCGACTTACGTGATCGGCGCCAAGACCTTCACCGAACAATATGTGCTGGCGTCGCTGATCAAGGCCCGCTTGCAAGACTCCGGTCTGTCGGCTTCGCGACGCCAGGGTTTAGGCTCCAATGTGTTGTTCGATGCGCTTGCCGCAAACGAGATCGATGTCGCAGTGGATTATTCCGGAACGCTCTGGGCCAACCGCATGCATCGCAGTGACGTGCTGCCGCGCACGGCTGTGCTGAGTGAACTGTCGCGTTGGTTGGAAACGACGCATGGCATCCACGTGCTGGGCGGGCTTGGCTTTGAGAACGCCTATGCACTGGCGATGTCGCGCAAGAAGGCAGACGCGCTTGGCATCAAATCAATCGCGGATTTAGCGGCGCATGCCGGCGCCCTCTCGATTGCCGGCGATTATGAATTCTTCGCGCGGCCCGAATGGACGGCGCTGATCAAAGCCTACGGCCTGCAATTCCGCAGCCAGCGCCAAATGCAGCCTGAATTCATGTACAAGGCCGTGGCCGACGGCGAGGTCGACGTGATCTCGGCCTACAGCAGCGACGGCCAGATTTCGAAATTCGATCTGCTGGTGCTGGACGATCCCAAGAACGCCATCCCGCCCTATGACGCGATCTTGCTGCTGTCGCCGCGCCGCGCCCACGACGAAAAGCTCATCGCTGCGCTCACGCCGCTTATCGGCGCCATTCCGGTCGGCCTCATGCGCGCGGCCAATGCGCGCGCCGGCAACGGCAACACCTCGGCCGATGAAGTGGCAAAGTGGTTGGCGGGGGAGATTGGCAAGACGAAGTAGCTAGTTCTTCGTCTTGTCGACCATGGCGCGCTGCTTGATCCACGGCATCATTTCCCGGAGCTTCGCTCCAACCTGCTCGATCGAATGCTCGGCCAGCTTGGCGCGCGTCGCCTTGAACGAGGTCTGGTTGACCTTGTTCTCCAGCATCCAGTCGCGGGTGAACTTGCCGGACTGGATGTCGTTCAAGACGCGTTTCATCTCAGCCTTGGTCTCCGGCGTGATCACGCGCGGGCCAGAAATATATTCGCCGTATTCGGCGGTGTTCGAGATCGAGTAATTCATATTGGCGATGCCGCCCTCGTAGATCAGATCGACGATCAGCTTCACCTCGTGTACGCATTCGAAATAGGCCATCTCGGGCGCGTAGCCGGCTTCGACCAGCGTCTCGTAGCCGGCCTTCATCAATTCGACCAAGCCGCCGCATAGCACGGTCTGCTCGCCGAACAAATCGGTCTCGCATTCTTCCTTGAACGTGGTCTCGATGATGCCGGCGCGGCCGCCGCCGATCGCCGAGGCATAGCTGAGGCCAAGATCATGCGCATTGCCGGAGGCGTCCTTGTGGATCGCGACCAGGCAAGGCACGCCGGCGCCGCGCTGATATTCCGAACGCACGGTATGGCCGGGGCCTTTCGGCGCGATCATCAGCACGTCGAGGTCGGCGCGCGGCTCGATCAGGTTGAAATGCACGTTGAGGCCATGCGCGAACATCAAAGCCGCGCCATGCTTCATGTTGGCGGCCAGACTCTCGCGATAGATGTCGCCCTGCAACTCATCGGGCGTCAGCATCATCATGACGTCGGCCCATTTGGCGGCCTCGGCCACTTCCATGACCTTGAATTTCTCGCCCTCGGCCTTCTTGATGCCCTGCGAGCCCTTGCGCAGCGCGATCACGACATCCTTGACGCCGCTATCGCGCATATTGAGCGCATGGGCGTGGCCCTGGCTGCCATAGCCGATGACGGCGACCTTTTTGCCCTTGATCAGGTTGAGGTCGGCGTCGCGATCGTAATAAACACGCATGATTTCGTACCCCTGCATCGGCCACTGGCTCGGGCCGTTCGAATTTCCGTGCTGCTTCTAGATTTTATAAGGCCCCGGGACAAGCCCAGTCGCAAAAATCAACACTAGGCCGCCTTCGCGACGAAACGTTTTACCTTGATGTTTTTCCCCTGCTTGCGCATTTGCGCGGCGTCATACGCGGCCTGGATGCGCAGCATCAAATCGATTTTAGGTCCGAATGCCTTTTCGATCCGCAACGCCAAGTCAGGTGAAAGAGCGGCATTGCCGTTGACGACCGCCGATAAGGTTGCACGCCGAACGCCCAACGCACGAGCAGCCTCCGCGACACTAATATCAAGCGGCTCAAGAACCCCCCAGTAAAATACTTCTCCCGGATGAGACGGATTTTTCATCGCCATAAGCATTGATCCTCAGTGATAGTCTTCAAAATCGATCTCGCTGACGACGGAACGTTCGATCCGAAAAGTGAACCGATAGTTTCGCGTTACTGTGAGACTCCAAAAGCCCTTCCGGTCGCCTTTCAAAGGATGGAGCCGCCAGCCCGGTATTGTTTCAAGCTCGCCGACATTCTCGGCTTCTTCGATGGCGGTCAGCATGGCCCGAAGTTTAGCTTCATATTGCCGCGCGACACCGCGGGCGTCGCCACGCCGCCACAATCGTTCAATGTCCTTATGCCGGAAATTGACGATACGCATGATGAAGTGTACGGCATAACCGTACGCCTGTCAACGGCCCGGCATGCCCTCCGGGCCGCGCGCGATAGCAGCGATCCCCGTACGCGAGACCTCGACCAGGCCAAGCGGCAGCATCAGTGCCACGAACTTCTCGATCTCGTCGCTCTTGCCGGTGACCTCGAACACGAAACTCTCCGGGGTGTCGTCGATAACACGTGCACTAAAAGTATCTGCGACGCGCTTCGCCTCGACCCGGTCTTTGCCCTTAGCCGCCACCTTGACCATCGCCAGCTCGCGTTCGATCGAATTCCCAGCCAGCGTCATGTCCACCACGCGGTGCACCGGCACCAGGCGGTCCAGCTGGTTCTTGATCTGCTCGATCACCATCGGCGTGCCGGTGGTAACGACGGTGATCAGCGACAGATGCTTGGCGTGCTCGGTCTCCGACACCGTCAGCGACTCAATATTGTAGCCTCGGCCCGAGAACAGGCCGATGACGCGCGCCAACACGCCCGGTTCGTTGTCGACCA
>Ga0182030_10007316_pt1 | contig 23065 bp, 19 predicted proteins | sample 812S3MmetaG_FD_121299 | JGI IMG/M metagenome (GOLD analysis project Ga0182030, IMG submission 121299) | Permafrost microbial communities from Stordalen Mire, Sweden - 812S3M metaG (Illumina Assembly) | ecosystem: Environmental > Terrestrial > Soil > Wetlands > Permafrost | place: Sweden...
CCGGGTACACCGGGTACACCGGGCACGCCCGGAAGCCCGGGGAGTCCAGGAACCCCGGTGCCTGCGATACCTCCGACCCCGCCGGGCCGGTAGAACAACCTTAAATGTACGTGGGCGGAGTTGCTGCCGCGGATGACTTACACTCCTGGCTCGACTCAGCCCGCACAGTTAAAAGGAAATATCAGATGCCCCGAGCTCTGTGGCGTGGTGCCATTTCTTTCGGCCTGGTTTATGTGCCCGTCGAGCTGCATACGGCCGCGCGGGAAAACACCCTACCCCTTCATATGCTGGACAGCCGCGATTTCGCGCCGGTCGGGTACACCCGGATCAATAAGCGTACGGGTAAGGAAGTCGACTGGAATCACGTCGTCAAAGGCTATGAATACAAGAAAGGCGATTTCGTCGCGCTGACCGATGCCGACTTCAAGCATGCCAACGTCAAAGCCTCCGAGACGATTGCGATCGACACTTTTTGTGATGCGGGCGAGATTCCGACGATTTACTACGACAAACCTTACTACCTCGCGCCGTCAAAAGGCGCCGGCAAGGTGTATTCATTGCTGCGGCAAGCGCTCGAGGCCACGGGCAAAGTCGCCGTGGCGACGTTCGTGATGCACCAACGCGAGCACCTTTGCATCGTCGCGCCACGGGGCCAAGTGCTGGTACTGCAGACGCTGCGCTTTTCCGACGAAGTGCTGGCAGCCATTGACGTCGAGACCGACGGCAAGGTTACGTCCGCCGAACTGTCGATGGCCAAGAGCCTGGTTAATAGCATGGAAGGAAAATTCAGCCCGGCAAGATTCAAAGATACCTACCGAGCAGACCTGAAACGAAGGGTACAAGAAAAAATCAAGAGAAAGGAAACGCATTCGCTGGACTCGGAGATGCCTGAGTCTGAGCAGAGGCCCAAGGCACAAGTGATCGATCTCATGGAGGCTTTGAAAGCCAGTCTGGGCAAGAAGAGCGGGGCGGCGGCGCGGCGGGTCGCGCCGAAAAAGGCCGCCAAAAGTCGCAAGCGCGCCTGAACTTGGTTGAGCAAGCTCAAGGTACATTCACGCCACCGATATCGGCGTGCGTAATCATCGGCCGACAGCCGATCGAAGCTTCTTGCCGGTAGCGTTCATAAAGGCGGCTGGTAGATTCAACCAACACACAATGAACGGAGTCGGCAATGGATGAATCCAATAAGGTGGTTTCACGGCGCCAAGCGGTTGGCTTGGTCGGTATGGGCCTGGCGACGACCGCGACGGGCCCTGCGCTTGCCCAGACGGGCGCGCAGGCAGAAAATTCCCGGCCCCTGCTTGCCAAGGATGACCCGCGATCGAAATACCCGAAGCCTCCTTTCCAGGAACAGACGCAGCCGTGGCCGGGACTTGCCGGAAAGATGAACCCCAGGCCGGATCATGGTGAAACGAGCTACCGCGGCTCGGGCCGTCTTGCGGGCCGCAAAGCGCTGATCACCGGCGGTGATTCAGGCATGGGCCGCGCCGCGGCAATTGCCTACGCGCGCGAAGGTGCCGACGTCGCAATCAACTACCTGCCTGCCGAGGAGCCGGACGCACGCGAAGTCATACAGCTCATCAAAGAGGCCGGACGACAGGGGTTCCCGATCCCGGGGGATCTCCGTGATAGAGCCTTTTGCCAACGACTGGTCGCCGAAGCGGTTCAAAAGCTTGGAGGTCTCGACATCGTGGTCTGCAATGCCGGACGGCAACAATCCAAACCATCAATTCTCGACATCAGCGACGAAGATTTCGACGCGACGATAAAGACCAACATTTATGCTCCTTTCTACATCATCAAGGCGGCTCTGCCGCATTTGAGCGAGGGTTCTTGCATCATCGGCACGACATCCGAGCAGGCTTATGATCCCTCGCCCGACCTCTACGACTATGCGCAGACCAAGGCAGCGACGATGAACTACGTCAAGTCACTCGCTAAACAGCTGGGTGGCAGGGGCATTCGCGTGAATGGCGTCGCACCGGGTCCGATTTGGACCCCGCTGCAAATCAGCGGCGGTGCGTCGGTGCAAAAATACGAACATTTCGGGAACACGACCGTTTTGGGCCGTCCCGGACAGCCCGCCGAATTGGCCTCGATTTATGTGCAACTGGCGGCGAGCGATGCGAGCTTCACCACGGGCAATATCTACGGCGCCGGTGGAGGGCAGGGGCAGCCGTAGGCAGCCGCCGCGCTGAAACGAACCGCTCGACGCGGCTAAAGAAGTTTTTCGGCTCTGATAGGCAGCTCGCGCACGCGCTTTCCGGTGGCATGGAAAACAGCATTCGCCACGGCGGGGTTCATGCCGACAATGCCGATCTCTCCGATGCCTTTGACGCCAAGCGGGTTCACGCGATCATCCTGCTCCGGCATGATGATCACATCGATCGACGGGATGTCGGCGTTGACTGGAACCAGATAGAGTGCACCGAGTTTTCTGCAGTACGTTACCACCCAGCGTTGCCATATTGCACAATTGCGCGCTCGCGATTGCGCGCTCGCGGCGAGCTGTAGACTTTGCGCGATCACAGGATACCGCTCGAATACTCCCGGATGTTCCGCAGCGCCGGACATTTTGGCGAACGCACCCAAATGCAAGCCCGCGGGACTCACGTCGATCGAGTCATGCGCCGTACGTAACGGACCAATGTCGATCACTCGTTCCGGCCGTAAAACACGCACGGGCCCGATGACCGCCGCGCATTGCAACCGGCCCCGCCGGGCCGCCTCCGGCCGGGCGGGCAGGCCGAGGGTCACGAAATGCATGTGAACCACTCGGTGCGGGCTCATACTCGCTGAAACAAGCTTTACCCGATGCCATCGACCACCAAAGTTGCCATGCCGCCCGCTGAGCCGCCCCTGCGGTTGCGTCCCATGGTCGGCTCGATCGTGACTCATCGCGGCGTCCAGCTGACCGCGGTTCTTTGGATCGGCGGGTACCTGCTCGTCCTGCTGCTGGCGCGCGGATCATTGCCGTTCGACCGGCCGGCCGTCGCTTCGTTGCCGTTCGGTTTGCAAATGGCGGGACCGACGATCGGACTGATGGAGATCTTCGTCCTGATGGTGCTGGTTTTCTTTTTGACCCGTGCGCGCACCGTTCCCGACATGGCCAAACGCGCACCCGACACCGCGGTTGCCTGGCGCGAGACCCTTCTCATTCTGGGATACGCTGCGCTCGGGCAGATAGGCGGATGGTTCGGCGCCCGAGCATTAGGCTACCAGCCCTTTAGTTTTCATCTTGCCGGCTCCGTTTTCGGCTGCACCGTGACTCCGCCGCGGGGCGAGGTCGCGATCTGGTCGCTCTATAATTTCGTCGTCTTTGCGGTCGTGCCGTATCTGTACTTTCGGCGCCGGTATGGCAACGATGAGCTCAATCTGCGTTCGACCGACCGCCCAAACGATACCCTGGTGATCATCGTCGTCTTGGTCATCGAAAGCATCTTCGAATTGGCTGTCTTCGACAGCAATATTTTCCGCTTGAGCGCTCATCAGGCCGTCCTCGGCGGGCTGCTCACGTGCGCGGTTTACTTCATCGGAACGGTCTTGCCGACGATGGTGTTGATCTACGCGATACTGCTGCCTCGATATCTGAGGCTCACCGGGTCTGCGATCAGCGCCGTACTACTTGGGGGCCTTACCTATGCGGCGATGCATATCGTCGAGGGATGGTCCGTGTTTGACTCGCCGCGTCATATCGCGCTGTCGCTGATTTTTGTGCTGTTGCAGTATTTTGGACCGGGGATGATGAAAGGCGTGCTCACACTTCGCACGGGCAACGCTTGGGTGCACGCGTTGAGCTATCACGTCATCGCACCGCACGTGATCGTCGACACGCCGCTGCTCGTCAAGATCTTCGCCATTCCGCCATGACGCTGATTCAGGCTCATCTTCCGGTTTGCCAATTTGCCGAGAGGCATCGGCTCTTGGTGACGGCTCACCCTGCCGATCTATTGGATGCGGTCACTTTACCGGGGACCATCGACGATGCATGGGTCAAGCGCTTGATCTCCTGGCGGGAACTGCCGGGCCGATTTCTCTCGAGGTTCGGCAGCAAGAATGCGCTGGGCAGACGCGCCGCTTTTGGGATCGGCGATTTCACCTTGCTTGGGCGCGAGGATGACCTCGAAATTGCGTTCGGACTTGCAGGGAGATTTTGGCGTTTCGATTACGGCCTGGTGCCCCTTCGGGGACCGGAGGAATTTGACGCGATGAGCACCGCCGGCGTGCCCAAGCTCGTGCTCAACTTCACGGTCGAAGCATCGGCAGACGGCCGGACGTGGCTATGTACCGAGACCCGCGTTTATTGCAATGATCGAAGCTCCTATTTTCGATTTCTGCCTTATTGGTGCCTGATCCGGCCGGTGAGTGGGCTCATGCGCCGTCGATTGCTGGCGCGCATTCGCAACGCTGCTGCGAAGACCGCACCCAGCGGCCATAATGCTCTCAATAAAGCCAATCCAAGGCCGTTCACTCAATGTTAATCGTACGCGTGCTTGCAATCTTCGGCTGCCTATCATGACGGCTTTGCGATCCTTCCTATGACGGCCAAAAAGCGCCGATTGCCGACGCCGGCGAACCGGTCCGCAGTGCTCGAACAGCGTCGCACGCTCAAAATGGCGGGATCGGCGCACGCCTATGTGCGCGGCAGCACGGTGCAATTTTACGAATGGCTGCAAGCACGCAGCGCGCGCGCCGTGCCGAAGGGACCGGAAGTCTGGATCTGCGGCGACTGCCACGCGGGCAACTTGGGTCCGCTTGCCGATGCCAAGGGAAAGATCCACGTGCAGATTCGCGATGTCGATCAGACAGTGATCGGCAATCCGCATCACGACCTGATCCGATTGGCGCTGTCGCTCGCGACCGCCGCGCGCGGCTCGGACCTCCCCGGCGTCACGACGGCGCATATGCTCGAGCAGATGATGATCGGCTACAAGCGAGCTTTGACGGGCAGGCGTGCGCAAGACCTGATCGAAAGCGACAAGCCGGAAAGCATCAAGATCGTGATGCGCAAGGCTATATCGCGAACCTGGAAGCATTTGGCGCAAGAACGGCTCAAGGACATCAAGCCGCGCATACCGTTGGGCGAGCGGTTCTGGCCGCTGGCCAAGGGGGAGAACAAGGCGATCGAGGAGCTCTTTGCGCGCGAAGAGGTACGCCAATTGGTGACCTTGCTGAAGTCGCGGCGTGACGACGCGAAACTCGAAGTGCTGGATGCGGCGTATTGGATGAAGGGGTGCAGTTCCCTGGGCAAACTGCGTTTTGCCGTACTGCTCAATGTCAGCAACGGCAAATCCAAAGAGGACGAATTCTGCTTGATCGACATCAAGCAAGCGAATCCCGCCGCCGCACCCCGGAGCCGCACGGAAAAAATGCCCAAGGACAACGCGCAGCGGGTAGTGCAAGGCGCCAAGCACCTATCTCCCGCCCTGGGCGATCGAATGATGGCCGCGAAACTTCTCCGCCAGTCCGTGGTACTGCGCGAGCTCATGCCGCAGGATTTGAAGCTCGAACTCGACCAGCTGTCGCGGGATGAGGCGGTGAATTCCGCCCGTTATCTCGCAGAGGTCGTTGGAAAGGCGCACGCCCGTCAAATGGACGCGGCTACGCGCAAAGCATTCAATGCGTCTTTCAAGATTCCGCGATCTGCGAAACTCGACGCACCCTCATGGCTTTGGTCGAGCGTGGTTGAATTGAGCGCAACGCACGAAGCGGCATACCTTCAGCACTGCCGCCGTTATGCCTTGAGTCAGTAAGAGACGAGGGCTCGCCGTGTCGGGCACCGTGACCTGGGACCAGGAGGAGACCAGCAATATCATCACGGCGCAGGTCGCTCTTGAATCCGCGTGCGCCGCGGTTCATTTCCAACCCTGCAGTCCCGTTGTGAAATCCGTCAGCAGCGAGTTGGTCTGAAAGTAGCCGAGTCCCATGATGCTGCCTGACGTCGTCCCCGAGGCTTGCTGCACGTGCACGGCGAATAGATCCGTGCCTGCCTCGGCGGTATAAACGAAGCCGCCTGGCGTCGTCGTTTGAAATGACGATATTGATGCGGGGAGCATCGCCGCAGCGGGGACATTGAGAACGAAGTACGGCGTTCCCGTATCGAAAAGCACGGGGGTCGTGAAGGTCTCGGTCGACGATCCGCTCATGGTGATGGCCGTGCCGGGGACATATTCCTGGCAGACGGGATAGCCGTTGATTTGCGACGGACCGGTATAGCCCGATGGCGGGCAGGGGAGGCCGGTGAGGGTGAACCCGGAGGCTGACGATGAATCGAGCCCGACCGTCAACGCGCCTGACGGCACGCAGTTCCCGGAGGAGATGTCGCAGGTCTGAACCTTGAGCGGGCTCATGGTGAAGCCGGCATCCACTCCTGCGGCGAATTGAAGATACTTGAAGACACTTCCCACCCAGCAACTCCCCGTGACCGTCTGAGTGCACGCGGGTGCATTCGACGTGCCCGAGCTGAGCTTGATCAAATTGGGGGCATCATTGACACCGAACCAGCCGTCTTGCGTCTCAGCCGGCACAGGTTGCGGCGGATTGGCATTGGACTGAATCGCGTAGTACAGGAAGACGGGCATCATTTGAGTCGTCATCAAACCTTTCGCATCCCCAAAGGTCAGCGTGGCGAAGCCCAGGTTGCCGATCTCGGTGTGACCGGAGGGGCCGCCATACGAGCGCGTGCCCTGGAGCTGAGTCACAGTGATGCCGTTATAGGAGATTGACGACTCGCCGCCCGCGAAGATAAAGCCGCTCGAACCGACCATGGAACTCGGAAAGATCGGGAGCGCATTCAAGGTGATGCCGGCCGAGCCGGTATCGAAGGCGAGCGGCATTTTGACGGTGTTAGAGCCGACCGCGGTCACGAAAATGAACAGGCGGGCGGGATTGCTGGACGTACCATCGACCGCATAAAGATTCATCGGCACCGGAGCGGACAGCGACGTCACGGGCTGGCCTGCGCCGCCACCCGTACCTCCACTGCCACCGCCGCTTCCAGCTCCGTTTCCGGAGCCGCAGCCGGCGAGACTGGCTGCGACCAAGGCGAGACCCGCGCCGACGCAGCCGAGGAACGTGCGATTTTTTCTAGGTGGCTGGAGCATGAACTCGTCCCTGAGGCGTCGACGGCGAAATCCTACCCTGTGTCGACACGACCCAGGCACTGTCCGATAGGCGAATCACCTGAGCGAAACTTTCTACGGCAGGCCTCGAGGATTGTCAAACTATGGGCGGGCAGTCACTATCGTTGCCCGCCAGCCTGACCATTGCAGTGCGCCAGGGCATCGTCAAGTGCGATCCGCGAAATCGTTCCCGCATGATAGTCCGTCAGCCAAATCGCCTCATGATCGATGCCCAGCGAGTCGCCGCCAGGCCCTGTCCACTGACAGCGCAGTGCTGCGGTGGTGCCATCGACCATCGAGAGCGGAACCTTGCGGACAGTTGTCCAAACCATCTCACCGCCGAAGCTGATGTCACCGCCATGGCCCGGTATTCCCAGCGCTATCGTCTTGGTAGCCTGTCTCGTCCGGGTGTCGATGCGCGTCAATGATCCGTCACCTTGATTGAGCGTCCAAACCGTTCCGGCTCCGGCGGTCAAGAAGCGCGGCCCGGGGCCTGTTCGCACCGTCGCGAGTACCATGCCGGTGACGGCGTCGACGCCCGTGACTTCCGATCCGTCGGCGCGTGTCACCCAGATCTGGCCGTCGTTGTAGAGAGGATTGTACGAGCCGGGAGCTATGCGGGTGATGTGGCGCACAGTTCCGGTATCGGGATCGATACGGGCGAGTGAGCCCATCTTGTCGACAACCAGCCATACGCTATCCGAACTCGTTGTGACACCTCCTTCCGCAGCAGCAGGTCCTACATTCAAGAACGTGGTCAATCTATTGGTTTTGAGATCGACCTTCGCCAAAGTCGGTGCCCGGCCGCAAAGTGGAATCCAAAGACTACCGAATCCGATGGCGAGCCCGGCGCACGGTTCACCGCCCAGCTTCACCGTTGCGACTCGTTTGAATGTTTTCGGATCGATTTTGTGCACGGCGAAGGGCCCGGTGCTCCCGACCCATACACCGTCCGGAGCGATCGCGACCCAGTCGGCGGTCTTTCCCAGCCGAATGACCGCCGTTGGCTTTAGTTCTTTGATCGATCGTTGGGCAAGGAGGGATCCAGCGTTCACCGCTGCGAGACTCGCGCGGGAAGACATAACCAATATCGCGATGCCAAGGAAAATCACCGCATACTTCGAACGCCTCGTTTTAAGCAGAAAATCCCCCAAGGGTTCGTCGGTGAGAATGAGCACAGCATGGACCGGTGCCGGGTCGCCGGCCTGAAGGATCAGCGAAAGGCCGGGATTTGGCAATGAGTTTAGGACCGCCGGCCGCCGCCTCTGCCCCGTGGCCGGCTTGCCATTTGAAGCCATTTCGCGTCTAGTAATCCGATGAACATCCATCATCGATGCCGCACGCGGCCGCATGTTTCGTTCCGCTCGGCAGGCTAGCGCGCGTGGACTCCGATGAATTCTCGAATTCGGCGGTGCCCTGGGACCGGTCGATTCCATGGTGGAAGATCGCCTTCACCAATGTGCTGTTCAGCATCTGTCTGCCCACATTGATCACGGGTCTGGACTTGGGTTTGGCCGCGCCGCGCCGCTACTTCTTGTCCGGAATCATTGTCGGCAGCCTGATTCTGACCTTCATCGGGATTCTCACCAGCGTGCTGGGCTCGCGCACCCGGTTGAGTTCCTACATGCTGGCGCGTATCGCCTTCGGCACCTACGGTTCGACGCTGTTGAACCTGGCCTTCGCCGTTTCTTTGCTCGGCTGGTTCGGGGTGAACATCAACCTGTTCGGCGGCGCCATGGCGCGCCTGATGCTGGCGCTGTGGGGATATACGGGACCCGTCTGGCCGGTGGAGCTCGTGGCCGGGTTGCTCATGACGCTGACCACGCTGGTGGGACTGCGGGCCATCAACGCGCTTTCGGTGGTCGTCGTTCCGGTGCTGGGGTTCGTATGCTTGCTGATGCTGTGGCATTCCTTGAAGCAAGGCTCGCTGAACGACATCCTGGCGCGAGCGCCCCTGACCGGCATGTCCTTCGGCGACACGGTGTCGGCGGTGGTGGGCGGCGTTATCGTCGGCGCCGTAATCATGCCGGATACCTGCCGCTTCATCGAGCGGCCCGCCGGCGCCGTGTGGACGTCCGTGCTCACGTATTTTGTCAGTGGAGTCGCGGTCGTGGTGATCGGCGGAGTCGCCGCTCTCGCCACCGGCAAGGTGGAAATCCTGGATCTCATGCTCTACATGGGCTTGGGCGCGGGGGCGTTTGCCATCGTCTTGGGCGGCAGCTGGATATTGAACGCGCTCAACTTGTATAGCGTCGCCTTGAGCATCGGCGTCGCGGTGCCGCGATCACGCCGCACCATCACCACCTTGGTGGGCGGCCTCGCCGGTACGCTGGTGGCCTTTCTGCAGATACTCGACCACTTCCTGACCTTTCTGTTCTATCTGTCCATCGTGTTCGTGCCCGTCGCCAGCATCATCATCGTCGATTTCTTTTTGATACGGCCCGGCGATTACATGGGCGATGCCATCCACTCGATCAAACCCGTCGAGAAGGCCGCGTTGATTGCGTGGGCGGCGGGCGCTTGTGTCGCGGTGTTGGGCTCGGCCGGATATTTGCGGCTGTCCGGGATCGCGGCCGTCGACGCCATGGTAGTGTCGGCCGGCATATACGGTGTTCTACGATGGCGGCCGCGGACCGCGCTGCCCGAATCGGCGTGAGCGGCCGGACTGGACCCTTGGCGCGCCGCTTCGCGCGCATTTGCCGGCGAATTCAATCCACAGCCAAGCCCATTGTATGGCTGCGCGCCATGCCGGGAACCGGCAAGACGCGATTGCTGCTCGACATCGAGCGCGGCGCTGCAGCGTTGAATTTCGAGCGCTGGTCATTCTTGGACGATCCGGCGCCGCAGGCGCTGCGGACGGGCATCGCCGAATTGGGCCCTCTCGGCAGCCCGCGGCGGCGTCTCCTGGTGGCGTCCCGCTGCGTCACCGACGCGGCGGATGCGCTGCTGACCCCGCGGCTATACGGATTCGTCGATGTCATCGATGACGGCGATCTCTTTCTCAACACGCACGATTGCCGATCAACCAGCTCCGAGTTGCTGGCGGCAAGCGGCGGCTGGCCGGTGCTCGCCGATGGCTTCATGACGGGCCGTTCGGTCGAGATGATGCAGATGCTGCCTGCCTTCCTCGACCGCGAGGTTCTGCCCGATCTTGCTTCCCCCGTGATCACCGCGCTGTTCGGTGCGCTGCCTGCACCGCTGGGAGCGGAGGCGGTCGAGTACCTGTTCGGCGCCGAGCCGGCTCTGCATCCGCTGTTGAAAACCACGGCCGAAGGCGTGTCGGTGGCCGGTCTTTGGGTGAGGCAGGCTCTCTTGAAATTGCGCACCCAGCCCAAGTCGCTGCATCGCTCCGTGCTGGATGATCTGATCCGCCTGCACACGCGGTTCGCCAAGCCCGACCAAGCCATCACGGCGCTGGTCGACATCGGTCAATTCGCCCAGGCCGTGGAGGTGTTCAACGCCGCGGGCGGTATGTTCTTCGGCTATCACCACGGCTATCAAGCGCTCGCCACGATTCTCGACCGATTCGGCCCGGAGTGGGAGAGGCGTAGCGAAAGCCTATTCTTTGCGCGTCTTTACCTGATGATCAAGAGCGGCCAACCGCGCGAGGCGTTGCTGCGGCTGGAATCCCAATATGCCGGCTTGCCGGTCGACCTGCGGCGACTGCGCTTGTCGCACCGGCCGTACGCCGTGCTGATGCGTCTCGACATGAGCCTGGACATCGATGAGACGCCGCCGCTCGAGGTGATTTCGAGCTGGGGACGGCTCGAGGCGTTTCTGACGCCCGGCGACGATCTGGCGCGCGGGATTTTGTACAACACCATGGCGATTGGATTCCTGAAGGCGGGAGCCCTTCTGCAGGCGCAGGAACTCGCCGAAGAAGCGCTGGCCGTGTATCGACGCGCCGGTTCGCCCTATCTCGTGCACTACATGCACCTGCATCTGTGCGATCTGTCGCTGCGCCGGGGACGGCCGCGGGAGGCCGCCGCGGAGTTGCGATGGGCGGAAGAATCGCTGCACGTTTCGGGGCTGGCCTTCAACTCGGAGTCCGCCATCATCGAATGCTTCAAGTCGCGCATCGCCTACGAAGAGGCGCGGTTCGCCGATTGCCCGGCGGATATCGGACCGATCCTCGAGGCGCTGCTTCGCGGCGACAGCTGGCCGGACTTGATCTCGGCGGTGGCCAGCCATTTCGTGTTCGCCGAGTTCTGGCAGCAGGGATTGCGCAAGGCTCTGGATCGGCTCGATCAGTGCGCACTGACGTTGAGCCGCCGGCACGGGCCCACCGACAACCGCAGCATCGATTTGATCCGCATCCGCCTATATCAGGCCGCGCGCCGGCATGAGGAGGCGGCGACGCGCCTCGAAGAATACGAGCTCGGCGCGCCGCTGCGTCGATTCTCGTCTCCGGACACCGAGGAGGAGCTGGTCCGCCTGCGCCAGCAGATCGTGCAAAAGCGCCCGGTACCGGCTGCGCTCAAGTTCGCGGCGAGCCTCGCAGGTCTGCCGGCACTCGAGGCACGCCAGGCCATTGCGCTGTCCATCATGCAGGCCTATCTGCGCCAGCGGCAGGCGGAGCAGGGGGCGGCCCGCCGCCAACTTGCCGTGGCGCTGCGCAAAGCCGAGGCTGACAATCTTCTGGGAGTCCTGATCGAGTACGGCGAATTTCTCGAGCGATTGCTGCCGCTGGTGGTCGACAAGCCCGGTCCCGGCAACGCGGGGCTGGCGGCGTTTGCGCAGCGAGTCGCGCGCCATCTGCGCACGCTGCCCTCCACGCCGCTGTATTCCAAGGCGCTCGCGGGCGTCACACGCCAGGAACACCGGGTGTTGTCCTACGTGACCGACGGCTACACCAACAAGCAGATTGCCCGAGCACTGACCTTGAGCGAAAGCGCCGTCAAATTTCATCTGCGCAATCTGTTCAGGAAATTCAAGGCGACTTCGCGCGGCGCGCTGCGAGAGGCACTGGCGCGCCGCAATATCCGAACCTGACCGGTTTGCACAAAAACCTATCCTCCGCCTCGCGTTAGCATCGGCCACCAGCTGAAATTGTGCTGACGGGATGGCGCGCATGTATCGGATCGGTGTGGATGTGGGGGGCACGAACACGGATGCCGTGGTTATGGAAGGCCGTGAGATCCTTGCCGCCGTGAAAGTGCCGACGTCGGCCGATGTCACCACGGGATTGATGCAGGCACTGTCGAACGTGCAGTCCGGGGCCGCAATCTCTCCCCGAGACGTGGGGTTGGTGGTCATCGGCACCACGCACTTCACCAATGCCGTGATCGAGCGGCGCCACCTCACCGAAACCGCGGTGGTGCGCCTGTGCCTGCCCGCGGCGCAATGCCTCATGCCCATGGTCGACTGGCCCGAGGATCTGCGCAAGGTCATGGGCGATCATGTGTTTCTCGCCAGCGGCGGCGCGGAATTCGACGGCACGCCGATCGCCGCGTTCGACCCGCAGGAGATCAGCCGCATTGGCGCGGCGATTCGCGCGCGCGGCATCCGCTCGATCGCCGTGGCCGGAGTGTTCGCCCCCGTGCAAGACCGGTATGAGCGCGAAGCCGGCGCGCTGCTGGCGGCTGAATATCCCGGGGCCTCGATCACCCTGTCATCCTCGATCGGACAGCTGGGACTTCTGGAGCGGGAGAGCGCAACGATCCTGAACAGTTCGCTGCTGGAGTTGGCCCGCCGTACGGTGGCTTCGCTGCGCCGCGGGGTGTCCGAGTGCGGAATCACCTGTCCGGTATTTTTGAGCCAGAACGACGGCACCTTGATGGATTCGGCCCAGGCGGAACGCTTTCCGGTCCTGACCTTTGCGAGCGGCCCCACTAATTCCATGCGCGGCGCGGCGTTCCTGTCCGGCAAGTCGGAGGCCATCGTGATCGACATCGGCGGCACCACCACCGATGTGGGCCTGCTGCACCGGGGCTTTCCTCGTCAAGCCGGAACCACGGTGGACATCGGCGGAGTGCGCACCAACTTCAGAATGCCGGATGTGTTCAGCATCGGTCTGGGCGGCGGCTCCATCGTGGTGGACGGTGCGCCCGCACCGCGGGTCGGTCCACAAAGCGTCGGATTCGAATTGACGCGGCGCGCGCGGGTCTTCGGCGGCGATGTTCTGACGGCCACCGACATTGCAGTGGCCGCCGGCCGCGCCGGCATCGGCGATGCCTCCCGGGTGAGGGACCTCGCGCCCGGCTTCGTGCGCCGCTGCCAACAGGTCATCGAGCAGCGCCTTGCAGCGGCGGCGGAACGCGGCCGCATTTCGCCCGAAACCATACCGGTGATCGCGGTGGGCGGCGGCAGCATATTGATGCCGGACCGGCTCGGCGACCTCGACGTCATCCGTCCCGATCATTTCGCCGTCGCCAATGCGATCGGCGCGGCGATTGCCCAAACCAGCGGGGAGGTCGATCGGATCTATTCGCTGGAGAATCGTTCGCGCGAGTCCGCGCTGGACCATGCCGAACAAGAAGCACGCCAAAAGGCCACGGCGGCCGGGGCCCTGCCCGACACGCTCACCGTGACCGAACGCGCGGACGTGCCACTGTCGTACTTGCGCGGCAACGCCACCCGAGTCCGAGTCAAGGTGGTCGGCGACATGGGGTTTTGACGAATGCGCTATTTGACCGAACCTGACATCGAAGCCCTGGCCATCGGCGCTGCCATCTTGGGCACGGGCGGCGGCGGCAATCCGTATATCGGCAAGTTGCGGTGCCTGCAGGAACTGCGGCGCGGCAGGCCGGTGCCGCTGATCGGGCTCGACGAACTGGCCGACGATGCCTTCGTCATGCCCATCGGCGGCATCGGCGCACCCATCGTCGGCATCGAAAAACTCGAGGAAGGCCAGGAGGGGGTGCGGGCGCTGCGCGCACTGGAAGGTTTCTGCGGCCGCAAGATCGACGCCGCGATCGCCGCGGAAATCGGCGGCGGCAATGCCATGGAGCCCATCATCACCGCGGCTGCTGCCGGCATCGCCGTGGTCGATGGCGACGGCATGGGCCGCGCTTTCCCGGAAATGCAGATGACCACGTTCAGCATCTATGGCCATCGTTCCACCCCCGCCGCACTGGCCGACGAGCGCGGCAACGTGGTGATTTTTCAGCACGCGCTGTCGGAAGTCTGGTTCGAGCGGCTGGCACGGTCGGCCGTGGTGACCATGGGCGGCACCGCCATCGGCGCCGAAGCGCCCATGGCGGGCGCCTACGTGAAGCGCGCCGCCGTGCCGGGCACCGTCACTCAAGCCATACGGCTCGGCAACTTGGTGCTCGGCGCCAACCGGGAACACAGCAACGCGATTCCGCTGATCTGCGCCGCAGAACAGGGGGTGCATTTGATGGACGCCAAAATAATCGAGCTCAAGCGGCACCTGCGCGGCGGCTTCGCCGTGGGCGAAATTGCGCTCGAGGGCATCGACGCGCACGCGGGCAGCCGCGCGCGGGTGGTATTCCAAAATGAATTTCTGTCGTTCGAGCGCGGCGGCGAAATCGAAGTATCGGTGCCGGATCTCATCGTGATCCTGGACGTCGATACCGGGCATGCGATCACCACCGAGGTGCTGCGCTACGGTCAGCGCGTGGCCGTTCTGGCGCTGCCCTGTCATCCCTTGCTGCGGACGGCGCAGGCGCTCGCCGTGGTCGGCCCCGCGGCCTTTGGGCTCGACGGCGTCGTGTTCAGGCCGCTGGCGCGAAATGACGGCTAATTTCACGAGGATGGGATTGCTATGAGAATCAACGACCGTGTGGTGATGCTGCTGGCTCTCGGCACTCTGCTCACCCTGACGCAGCGCGCCGCCGTCTGCGCTGAAGCGACCGCCGCCGACGCACGCGCCGCCAACGCGCACGCCGACGAATCGGGAGTCGATCAACTCGCGGACATCGTGGTGACGGCGCAGAAGACCAGCGAGCCCTTGAGCAAGGTGCCCATCAGCATCACGGCCGTGTCGGGTGCCACTCTGGCCGAAGAGCACATCACCGACTATGCCGATCTGGCGCGCGCCGTGCCCAACCTCTCGTTCACGAGCTTCGGCGGTCCCGGCCAGTCGAACATCGAAATCCGCGGCGTGAGTTCGCAGGCGGGATCAGCCACAACGGGGATTTACCTCGATGACGTACCCATCAATGTGCTGAATGTGTACACCACCGGCGCCACCGAACCGCGTTTTTTCGACATCGACCGCGTCGAGGTACTGCGCGGACCGCAGGGCACGATCTACGGCGCGAGTTCCATGGGCGGCACCATTCACTTCGTCAGCAACCAGCCCGACCTCAACAAGTTTTCCGGTGAAGTGCATTCATCCGTGGGAGGTACGCAAGGCGGCGGAGTCAACTACGAAGGGGACAGCGTCGTGAATCTACCCATGGCGGATGGCGTTGCGGCGCTTCGGGTCGGGGCTCTGTACGATCATGAGAGCGGTTGGATCGATCGGGCGAATCCCGATGGTACGATTGCCGCGAGAAAAATCAACGATTACAACACCACCGTGATCCGCGCCACGCTGAAGGTGCAGCCCATGGAGGCACTTTCGATCACCCCGGCAGTGTTCCTGCAGCGCGTGACGGCGGGCGGCCAGGATTTGTTCGGTCTCGATCTGCCGCAATTCGAGTCGCCCACCCTCGTCCCGGAGACCAGCCGCGATGAATACGCCGTCACCAGCCTGACCGTGGGCTACGATTTCGGCCGGTCGGAACTGACCTCGGTGTCCGGCTACTTCTGGCGCCGCGACGACCGCAACATCGACGGGACAGTGTATGACAGCCAGTACATCGGCGGATCGCTGCAGGATGAGTTCGGCTTTGGCGGCGCGGCGATCTCGGCGCTGGCGGCGCCGGTTCAATTCAATACCGGCGTCAACCAACTGCATCAGGAATTACGTCTTGCCTCGAAGCCCCAGGGTCCCGATGACAAATGGGCATGGATCGCCGGCCTGTATTACTCCAAGACCCGCACCTCGTTGCTCGACAATGAACATATACCCGGATTCAATTCGACCTTCGAATCGACCTACGGCGATACGCCCCTCGACCTTCTGGGCGCCGCCTTCCCCAACGACCTGGTGTACTACGCATTGAGCGAGTTCGTGAACACCCAGAAGGCGGTGTTCGGACAGGCGACGTACACCGTTTTGCCCGGATTGAAAGTCACCGCCGGCGCGCGCTACGAAGAGGCGAACGAAGACCTGTCATTCGTCACCGACGGATATTTTGGCGGCGGTACGCCGCCGTTTTCGAGTTCGGCCAAGGGCCACGCGTTGACTCCCAAGGGCGTCATTTCCTACGATGTCTCAGGCTCGACCATGGTGTATGCCTCCGCTGCCGAAGGCTTCCGCGACGGCGGCGTCAACCGTCCGGTGCCGGTACCGCTATGCAGCGCCGATCTCGCGGGATTGGGACTCGCCCAGGCTCCGGGCGACTACAAATCGGACAAGCTGTGGAGCTATGAGCTTGGCCTCAAGAGCCGCGCCCTCCACGACTCGGTGGTGATGACCGGCGCGGTCTATGACATTCGCTGGAACGACATCCAGACCGACATCATCCTGCCGACCTGCACCTTTGATATCAAAGACAACATCGGCGGCGCCGAGAGCAAGGGTGTCGAGGCCCAGGTCGATGCGCGCCTCAACGAGCACGTGGAAGTGACGTTGGGCGGCAATTACACCTCGGCGAAAATCGTCGATCCTGTGACGCTGCTCGGGGTGCAGAAGGGCGACCGCGTGCCGGGAGTACCGGATTATTCGATCAACACCTCGGCGGAATATTCGCAGCCTGTCGGTGCCGGCGGCCGAAGGAATGTGCGCATCAACGCGCAATGGATCGGCACCAGCCAGGGCACCATCATCCATGACGATCCCGATTTCAACCGTCCGGGCTACTTCGTCGTGGGCGCCAGCGGCGGCGTGCGGTGGGACCGGTGGAACCTGTCGCTGTTCATCACCAATCTGCTGGACAGCGACAAGGTCATCCAGCGGCCGAATGTGGCGGGCGTCGAGTACGGCATTCGCGTGCAGCCGAGGACGTACGGGATCGGCGGCAGCTATTCTTTTTGAGGCGGTACCGAGGCTCGAGGCGGACGCTCAACGAGACATCAATGCATCCATGTCCGCCTGCATTCGCTGTTTGTACTCATCCGACCACTGAGCGCCGGGTTTGAGTTTGCCGGCCGCTTGCCGCTGCGGAACAGGCGGGGTTTTGGTTTCGACCGGTTTTCGTCCGCCGGCTTTCAGCTTGAGCGTGGTGCGGGCGGACAGGGGATTTGAGGGAGGGTTCGAATTATCCATGCAGTTGAGGGTGGCTCCGAGCAAAAAAAAAACCGAGACGGTTCAGCGAGCTACTATACTAGAGCGCGGCGGTGAATACCGAGCTTTAGATCGCACCATGGTGTAAGAGTCCGCCGACAGCGTCATTCGGCATCTCGCGGCACCGCAGCGCAACCTCGGCAGCGCTCTTTACCATGCGATTTCTTTCTGCTTTAATCTTTTGCGGAGCAGGCTCAGCGACAAACGGGTTGCGGCAGGTCTGCCACCAGATTTCAGCCGACACAGGGATGTTCATGGCGATGAAGCCGCAGTTCATTCTGGTGATGCGTCACGCCGAGAAGCCGGCGGATTCGGCTGATCCGAATTTGTCCGCCGCGGGAGTGGCGCGGGCCGGAAAGCTGGCGCACTACATTCCCGATAACTTCGGGGACATCGACCTCATTTTCGCTGCCGCCACTTCGAAGCACAGCGTACGCCCGTACGAGACCGTGAAACCGCTCTCCGATTACATCGGCGTACCCGTCGATTCGACCGTCGCCGCGGACGACTACGCGTTCCTTGCCAGAGAGCTGGTGTCGGATGCCCGCTTCGTCAACAAGAGAATCGTTGTTTGCTGGCATCACGAGAATATTCCCTCATTCATGCGCGCGCTTGGCGCCTCGAGCGGCGGCTTTCCCGACCCGTGGAATCCGCTGGTTTTCGATCTCATATGGGAGGTCACCTATGGCGCCTCACTGACCACCGTCACGCGCATGCCGCAGCCGTTTTGACGGAATAACATGAGGTACGTCGTGACTCGCCGCGTCTTGCAGCCGATGTTTAGCGGAATGCCGGCGGTGGGTGGCCGTCAATCTGTCGGGATGCCCGTCGCAACAGTCGTCGGCGACGAACTGCAGCGACCGCTCCGGCGGCGCCGCGCGCAGCCCTTACGGACTGCGCGCGAGGAGTTCATTCGAACAGGCCGTTGGCGGTCTTAGCGCTCCCAATGGCCTCGATTGTGGTGCCAATGCTGACCGCGCTGCTCCCACCGATCGGCTGTCCAATGATAGCCGCGCCGTTCGCCCCGCCATTGTCCACCCACCCAGACGTGGGAACCGCCGCGCCATTCCCAGTAGCCGGGCGCCCACACATAACCAACACGCGGGCCGGGTACAATCTCCACCTGCGGTGCAGGAGGTGCGATGTCTATATCGATTCCGATCCCGGCCGAAGCGACCACGGGAGCTAACATCGTGCTGCCGGCGATGCACAAGCTCACCAAGAGTGCCTTTGTCGTCATCTTCATTCCATACTCCTTCTGATATTCAGCCCAGATCGTGGGTTGCGCGCAGGGAGCTGTATGTAGGACCTTGGCGCGTCTCTTCGGCGCCGGGGTGGATCGCCCACTTTGCCGTCTGAAAAAGTGTGCTGGCTCACACTATCCGGTCACGAGCGACAGCGATTGACCGCCCGCCAACCCCGAATAATTGCCCGCATCAAGAAGGCTGTAGCCGGGAATCATGAATGACATCCCGTTGCCGCCGGAAACACAAGGCCCGCTCAGACGAATATATCTCCAGGCGGCAAGCCAGCCTGATAACGCGCATACATGCCGATGTACGCGGTCTCGAGGCTGCGCGTGTGCAGCGGCGTATTGAATAGCGGCGCCGAAAGGCGCTGCTCCCGCAGCTTGTGCTTGATTTGCGCCATGCGCTGCGCATCGTTCGCGAGCGCCACGGCCAATTCTTCATACTCATCCGCGGTCGACGTAATGAGCTCCGGCAGGCCAATGGTTTGCAGAAGACTCGCGGCCACCCGGCCCGCGAAAGTCCCGCCCATGCAGGTCAACACCGGCAGTCCGGCCCACAGTGCATCGCTTGCGGTGGTGCCCGCGTTGTACGGCAAAGTATCGAGGAACAAATCGGCAGTGCGAAAGCGCGCCAGGTAGTCGGGTGTCGGCAGCCGCTCTGCGAAAACCAGCCGGTCGGCGCCGATGCCGCGGTCATGCGCTGCCTTGCGTAGTTTGCCGGCGGCCGTTTCGCTTCCGGCATACATCAGCAGCACGGCGTCCGGCACCCTCCCGAGTATGCGCATCCAGCTGTCGAAGACCGCGGGCGTGATCTTGTAATTTGCGTTGAAGCAGCAGAACACGAATCCCGTCGGCGGCAGCCCGAGCTCCTGCCGCTCGAAGGTCTTTTCCGCGATTTCGCGCTTGCCGTCGTTCGCTTGATAGCTCGGAAGGTACACCAGCTTTTCCACGTAGTCGGACCGGTGCGCCGGCGGAATTATGGTGGCGTCGGCTATCAGGTAGTCGATATACGGCGCTCCCATGGTGCCCAAGTACCCCAGGTAGCTCGCTTGAATCGGGGCGGCCCGCAGTGCAAAGATCTTCGGCCTGCATCGTTTGGTAAATCCGGTCAGATCGACGGCGATGTCGATATCGAGCCTTCGAGCGATCGCGGCGGTTTCCGCGGCTGAAACGGCATGCACATCGATGAATTGATCGAAAGCGCGCTCCAACCGCTGCCGCATTGCATCCTGCGTGTTGGGCCCCAGCGAGAATGCGGTGACCTCGAATCGCGAGCGATCATGCATCTCGTACATCTCGGCCGTGAGATACGCGACGGGATGATTGCAAAAGTCGGCGGAAAAATAGCCGATGCGGATCTCGCCGCGTTCCATCCGACTCGGGCGAAAAGCGAGCGTACCATCCGGCGGAGCTTTGTCCATTACCCAGATCCGGGCGGCCTTCTTCTGCAGCGGCGCCGAACCCGATAAGGCGAGAACCGAGAAGGGATTCGCGGCGGCCTCGCCGCGCTCGATTCGCGCAGCGAGTTCGGCAAGCTGTGCGTCGTAATCTTCCCAATCGCAGATTTGCATGCGGGCGAGCAGGCGATGACCGAAGGCGTACTTGAAGTCGGGCTTGAGCGTGAGCACCTGCTCGTAGCTCGCGGCCGCCGCCGGGAATTGCCGCAGTTCGTCGAGCATCTGGCCGCGGTTGAAGTGAACCCCGGCGCGATGCGGCTCCAGAGCGATCGCCGTCTCATAGCTCGACAGGGCAGCGTCGACGCGGCCAAGTTCATACAGAGCATTGCCGCGGTTATTGTGGGCGTCGGCAAAATCGGGCTGCAGCGCTATGGCCGCGTCGAAACTCGCCAACGCCGCCGGGTACTGCTCGAGCTCGAGCAGCGCATTGCCGCGTTGGTTGTGGGCGCGAGCGTGAGCCGGATTCCGGGAAAGAGCCTCATCGAAGCTCGCGACTGCCGCTTCGTACCGCGCCAGGTCATGCAGTGCGATGCCGCGGTTGTAGTAGCCGCCGGCCAGGCCGGGCTTTTGCGCAATAGCGGTGTCATAGCTTGCGATGGCCGCTTCGTAGCGCTTCAATTCATACAGTGCGTTGCCGCGATTCATGTGAAATTCAGGTTTGTTCGCTGCCAATGCGATGGCCTTGTCGTAGCTCGCGACGGCGCTTTCGCAGCGTCCGAGTTGCGACAGCGCCCTGCCGTGATCGTTGTGGGCCGCGGCGTTGGCGGGATCGAGGCCGATCGCTCTGCCGATCATGTCGAGCGCGGGCTGTGGCTGGCGGGTCTGCAGGGCGATGACGCCCAAGAGATACCAGGCGCGGGAGTTCTGCGGCTGCAATCGCAAGGCTTGCTCGTAGAGCGCGCGCGCCGCTTCGAGACGCAACTGTCCGTGCAGTGCGAAGCCGTCCCGGAGCATGGCTTCAACGCGCGCAGCGGGGTCTTGCGTCATGATGGGAGACTTCCGCCACGGCCAGTCAAGCTGTGGATTTTATTGGATAAACCTCCAGTTGTCGAAATTGTGCGTCAGCGCGCGTATCGATCAGAACGGCGGCCGCATCGCCCACTTGCCCGACTCCTTGTCCACGTAGAAGTAGGCCATGGGGATATTGTTGTACATGGAAGCGCCGATATTGGCGGAGGCCACCTGCACTTCGAAGCGGCAGTTGTAGCCCATCGGCGTCGGATTGTCGCAGGCCTCTTTCTTGAAGAATTTGATCGTGATGGGATCGCTGTTCGTGACGCCGGGCGGGTGATTCATGGCGTAGAGCATCGCCTCCTTCATTTGGGATTCGGAAGGCTCGCCGGCTCCCGCCGCCCCGCAGCCGACTACGCCCAAGATGCAGGCAGAAACGATGCCGAGCTGATTGAGTTGCATATAAGGTCTCCTCGAGTTGATTGCACTCATCGACAGTTGATTCGGGGGATTGCCATGCGGTAGACGCGGGCCGCGGTCAAACGTCAGGCGGCGACCCCGCCGTCCTGACAAGTTGTGCAAAGCCACGTCTTTAGTCATGCGTGCTATTTCGCACTCCGCCGGAGTCCGCTACGCTAGGGCTAGCACCTCCATGACCGTCGTTTCGCTGCCGGGTGTACCTTGGACAATGCGGTATTTATGGATGCTTGCCGCGAGGGCGGCGAGCGGATAGAAGGCGCCCTGAGGTCGCTGGATCGAGCGTACTTTGGCCTGCTGCATCGTGATTGCCTGCGCGCACTGCGCGATGCCGATGCGGCGCGCGACCTGGTCCAGGAGACCTTCATCAAGGTCTGGCAGCGGTGCGCGACGTTCCGCGGCGAGTCGGATCTGCTGCCGTGGATCCGCTCGATATGCCGGCGCGCGATTCTCGACCGGCTGCGTCAGCCGCAGCGGGAGGTGCCATTGGAGCACGATGCCGGAATGACCAGCGACGCCCTGGCAAAGGTGGCGGAGCTGTCGGCGGAACAAGTACCGGCGGCGGAGGAGTCGGCCAGGCGGCACGAGCTGGCCGAATGTTTCGTGCGCTGCTGGGAGAAGTTCATGGAGGCATCGCCGCAGCACGCGATGGTCATCTCCTGGATTGCCGAAGATGGACTGACGCACGAGCAAATCGCGGAGCTGCTGGGACGCACCCCGGGAGCGACGCGCGAGTTCATCTCACAGTGCCGGAAGCGGGCACGGATCCATCTGGCAGAGTGGTATTCGCTGGCCTTTTTGGAAGGATGACGGATGCGAGATGACGACGACATCTGGTTCGATTCCCTGGCGGGACTTCGGGCCGATGAGCCGGACAAGGCGGCCTCCGCGGCCCGGGCCGTGCGCGCCGCCATCCTCTCGAGGCGGGCCGCGGAACAGGCGCCGGTGCAGGGGCGCGATGCGTCTCGCGAGGCGCAACTCATCGAACGCGCGCGCGCGGAGGGATTGCTGCCGGCGAATCGAACCAGAACTGTGCGCCGTTGGCCGGCGTTTCTGGCCGCCGCGGCCATTGCGGCCGTCGGGGTGGGGGTGGCGCTGCACATGCGAGGTACGTCGCCGGCCTTCGTGACGCGCGGAGCGGCTTCGGCCATCGTGCGGATCCGCGACCGGAACCCCAAGCAGCTTCAGCAGGAATTGATTCGCGAACTCGAGGAAGCGGGGGTGAGCGCGCGCGGCTACGAGTCCTTCGGGCTGCCGGGGATCGACGCCGACCTTCCCTCGCCGCTGCCGGCGGGCGTACGGGAAATCCTCGGGCGCCACGGCATCGCTCCGCCGGCCGACGATGTGCTGCGGCTGGAAATCGAACGCGCGGCGCCGTGAACGCGACTGCCTCCTTCATCGGGTATTGGCTGATCGGAGGAGTCTTGTTGTGGGGATCGCGCGCCGAGGCCATGGTGCTGCCGGCGAGCTGCAACGCCCCGGCGGCATCGGCATCGGCGACATCGGCGACATC